>OJNR01000547.1_pt1 | contig 24890 bp, 18 predicted proteins | sample 1597901 | NCBI WGS metagenome assembly OJNR01 (sample SAMN01915223, study PRJEB22387) | human gut metagenome | isolation source: stool | host: Homo sapiens | place: USA | reverse complement strand
GAGGCAAAATCGCACCTGGACAACGCACAGGCCGAAGCCAAAGCTCTTTTGGTCGAAGCGCAGAAACAACAAATGGAGATTCTGCACGAAGCAGCCCAGATGAAGACTCAGATTATAGAAGAAGCTCGTCAGGCTGCCTCGGTAGAAGCTAAAAAAGTGATGGACGCTGCGGCCGTGTCGATCGAGCAGGCTCGCAAAGAGTCGGAACTCCAGTTCCGTCGCGAGGTGAGCCAGTTTGCCCTGCAAATTGCCGAGAAGATGGTGCGTAAGCAACTCTCCGATGACAAGACCCAGGTCGAAATGGTCGACAAACTGTTGAATGAAATTGAGAATCAAAACTAATAGAACATGAACGAGGGGTTAATACCGAATAGATATGCGAAGGCTCTTTATAAATATGCCCGGGAACATGGTGTAGCCGAGGCAATTTATGAAGAGATGAAACGCTTTGATGATGCCTTCAAGACACATCCAGAGTTTTCCAAGATATTGGGTAACCCGGCTCTATCTCCATCGGACAAGGTACGGGTGTTGTCATCGGCTTTCGGTGAAAAGCCCGACGACTACCTGCTCCGTTTTGTTCAGTTAGTTATCAAGAACCGTCGCGAAACGTTTGTAAGGTCTATCGGGTTGGCCTATCAGGATATCTACCGTCGGGCCAATCACATTGCCCGGGTGACGATAACCACGGCTACCGCTTTGCCTAAAGAGGTGCTGGGCCGTATCGGTGACCTTATGAAAAAGCAAACGGACAAGACGCTGGAATTTGTTTATGAAATAGATCCCACCCTTATCGGCGGATTTATTTTGCGCGTAGATTCGATGCAATTAGATGCTTCGGTCAATAGTGAATTAAAAAAATTGCGTTTGAAATTGCTAAACAGCAAGTGATATGATAAAACCCAGTGAAATATCGGATATATTGAAAAAACAACTCGACGAGGTCGATTCCAAAATCAATTTCGAAGAAGTAGGTACTGTTCTCGAAGTCGGTGATGGTGTGGCCCATGTGTACGGGCTCGACAATGTGCGCTCCAACGAACTGATCGAGTTTGAAAACGGCGTGCACGGCGTGGCCATGAACCTGGAGGAGAGTAATGTGGGTGTCATTTTGCTCGATAATGTCGATAAGGTTACCGAGAATATGACGGCTCGCCGTACCGGCGAAATTGCTTCTCTGCCCGTAGGCGAAGGTTTGCTTGGTCGAGTTATCAACACGTTGGGTGAACCTATCGACGGTGCAGGGCCTATCCAGGGCGATCTCATCCGATTGCCCCTCGAGCGCAAGGCTCCGGGTGTAATCTTCCGTCAGCCTGTGAACCAGCCTTTGCAGACCGGCATCAAGGCCATCGACTCGATGGTGCCCATAGGCCGCGGACAGCGTGAGTTGATTATCGGTGACCGCCAGATCGGTAAAACGGCTATCGCCATCGATACGATTATCAACCAACGAGAAAATTACAAAAACGGCGACCCCTTGTACTGTATCTATGTAGCTATCGGACAGAAAGCCTCGTCGGTAGCTGCCTTGGTCAATACGTTGCGGGAGCATGGCGCGCTCGACTATACGGTTGTGTTGGCGGCCAACGCCTCCGACTCGGCTGCGATGCGCTACTATGCACCGTTTGCCGGAGCCGCTATCGGCGAATACTTCAGAGACCGTGGCTGTCACGCTCTGGTCATCTACGACGACCTCTCGAAACAGGCTGTGGCCTATCGTGAAATTTCGCTGATTCTTCGCCGTCCGTCGGGTCGTGAAGCCTATCCGGGCGATATTTTCTATCTGCACTCCCGTCTGCTCGAGCGTGCAGCCAAGATTATCGACAACGACGAGGTTGCCGCTTCGATGAACGACCTGCCCGAGGTTTTGAAACCGATGGTAAAAGGTGGCGGTTCGCTCACGGCATTGCCTATCATCGAGACTCAAGCCGGCGACGTATCGGCCTATATTCCTACCAACGTAATTTCGATTACCGACGGTCAGATATTCCTGGAGACCGCCCTCTTCAACCAGGGTGTGCGCCCTGCCATCAACGTAGGTATATCGGTATCGCGTGTAGGTGGCGATGCTCAGGTGAAGGCCATGAAGAAGATTGCCGGTACCCTGAAGATCGACCAGGCCCAGTTCCGCGAGCTCGAGTCGTTCACCAAGTTTGGTGGCGATGTAGACCCCGTAACGGCCATGACTATCGACAAGGGTCGCAAGAACGAGCGAATCCTCATTCAGCCCCAATACTCGCCGATACCTGTCGAGGAGGAGATTGCCATCATCTATTGCGGTACGCAAGGCCTGTTGCACAATGTACCCCTCGAGAAGGTAGCCGAATTTGAGAAATTGTATTTGCAGATATTGAAATCAAAATATAGCCACGAGGTCCTGGACGAACTGCGTATAGGACATCTCGACGACAAGATTGCCGCCCTGATGACCGAAGTCGCTACCGAGGTGGCTAACCGATTTAAGGCATAAACTATGGCATCAATGCGCGACTTGAAAGGAAGAATCGGCTCGGTCGCTTCTTCCGAAAAAATAACCGGTGCGATGAAGATGATTTCGTCGGCCAAGATGCACAAAGCCGATATGGCTTTGCGCCGTGTTCGGCCGTTCCGGGATCAGATTCAGCGTACTATCAATCATCTTATTTCTGCCGATGCAGAATACAGTTCTCCGCTCACCGAGGCACGTCCCGTGAAGCGGAGGGCCGTAGTCTTGCTCAGTTCGGACGAGGGATTGTGTGGCGCATTCAACATGAATCTGTTTAAACGCACACTCGAGCTGATAAACCGGGGGCGTGAAGAGGCCGGTAATTCCGTGATGTTTGTTGTTTATCCGGTAGGAAAGAAAGCCTCTCAATTTGCCCGTAAACTGGTGGGCAAGGGTGTGGAGATTGCCGTAGTCGATTACATGACGGCCAAGAGTTCGGGCGAAGAGATTGCCCGTTTCACGAGCGAACTTACCCGCGACTTCCTGGCAGGCAAAATCGACGAAATAGAGGTCGTATATACCCATTACAAGAGTGCCAGTAAACAACTGTTGGCTACGCGCAAGCTATTGCCTATCTCGGCCGGCGATTTGGTTACCGGCGAGAAGGTCGAGCGCAATAAGCCCTACTTGTTCGAGCCCGATGTGAATACCATCTATAATGAGGTACTGCCGCTTTATGTCTTGGCAAATATGCAGGAAGCTATCAGTTCGAACCGGGTTTCGGAACAGGCGGCACGGGTGATGGCCATGCAGTCGGCAAACGATAATGCAAAAGAATTGTTGGACGATTTGCAGCTGGAATACAACAAGTTGCGTCAGCAAAGCATTACTTCCGAGTTGTTGGATATTGCAGGAGGACAAGGCGCACAAGATTGATATATCGAGATTGGGAGCTTGGTGTGCCAGGCTCTTTTTTGACGAACGAAATAAACCATAGTGTTAACTAATAAAATAAGAGTTCTATAAAGAAATTTATGGGAAGTTTAAAAAATTACATGACATCTTTCTGGAAAGGATTGCTGAGCCTTCTTCAAGGAATGGGGGTTACCGGTAAATACTTCTTGAGCCGGAAAGTTACCGAACAGTATCCCGAAAACCGGGCGACCTTGAAAATCCCCGAGCGTTTCAGAGGTACGTTGACCTTGATTTACGATGAAAACGGGCAGCACAAATGTGTGGCTTGCGGTATTTGTCAGATGAATTGCCCCAACGGGACGATTAAGATCGAGGCGTCGAAGATTACCACCGAAGATGGTAAGACCAAGCGAGTGTTAGATAAATATGTGTATGACCTGGGCAGTTGCACCTTCTGTCAGATGTGTGTGACTACATGTCCTCACCATGCCATCAAGTTCACCAACGAATTTGAACACGCCGTATTCCGGCGCGAGAAACTGGTGAAGATTCTCAATCATACCGATAACCCAACCGAAAAATAATAGATTAACATTATGGAACAAATAGCAAATCAAGTTATTTTTGGCTTGCTGGCATTGGTCATCGTGGTGTGCTCGATCTTGACAGTCACCACGCGACGCATTTTGCGGGCAGCCACGTACCTCCTGTTCGTTCTGTTTGCGACAGCCGGTATTTACTTTCAGCTTGACTTCACCTTCTTGGGAGCAGTACAGTTAGCCGTCTATGCCGGTGGTATTGTAGTGCTGTTTGTCTTCTCGATCTTGTTGACGAGTCATCCCGGCGACAAGGCGCAGTTGCTTACCCCGAAGAAACGCGTGGTCGGGCTCATAGCTTCGATATTCGGTGCAATCGTGTGCGGCTATACGCTGCTCACCTATCCGTTCTTCACCAAACCGCTCACCAGTGTCATCACCGGCGAGGTGGACATGAAGGTGATAGGACATGCTCTCATGGGAATGGACAAGTTCCAGTACCTGTTGCCCTTCGAAGCGCTCAGTGTGTTGTTATTGGCTTGTATCATCGGTGGCATTATGATTGCCCGTAAAAGATAAGAACTATGGAAATACCAATGATTGCCTATTTGGTGGTAAGTACCATCATGTTTTTTGCCGGGGTTTACGGGTTCGTTACGCGTAAGAATATGCTGGCGATGCTCATTTCGCTCGAATTGATGCTCAATGCGGCCGACATCAACTTTGTGGTGTTCAACCGTTACCTTTTTCCCGAGGCATTGGAGGGATTCTTTTTCACCCTCTTTGCAATAGGTATTGCCGCTGCCGAGACAGCGCTTGCCATTGCGATCATTATCAACATCTTCCGCCACATCCGGAATGTTGACGTGCATAACCTTGATAAAATGAAATATTGATCGATATGGAATATTCAGTGATAATACTTTTACTCCCGCTTTGCATGTTCCTCTTTCTGGGACTTGTGGGGCATAAGTTGAGCGAGCGTGTAGCCGGTATTCTGGGAACCCTCGGGCTGACCGTAACGGCCGTGCTGGCCTATGTGGTAGCGTTCAACTATTTTACTATGCCGCGCAATGCCGAAGGCGTTTTTGAAACCTTGCAGCCGGTCAATTTTGAGTGGTTGCGCTTTACCGAGCACCTGCATATCGATCTGGGTATCTTGCTCGATCCTATTTCGGTGATGATGCTGGTTGTGATTACGACAGTCTCGCTCATGGTTCATATCTACAGTATGGGCTACATGCACGGCGAGAAGGGCTTCCAGCGTTACTACGCTTTCCTGTCGCTCTTCAGCTTCTCGATGCTGGGTCTGGTGGTAGCTACCAACATTTTCCAGATGTATATCTTCTGGGAGCTGGTGGGTGTTTCGTCTTACCTGCTTATCGGATTCTACTATACGAAACCGGCTGCGGTATCGGCTTCGAAAAAGGCCTTTATCGTGACCCGTTTTGCCGACTTGGGCTTCCTGATCGGTATCCTTATCCTCTCGTTCTTTACCCAGACGTTCGACTTCCAGACGCTGATGTCGAATCCCACGTCGCTGGTAACCGAGACGGCCGGCATGACCTTCATGGGTTGCTCGGTAGCCGCCTGGGCCATGGCACTCATCTTCATGGGTGGTGCCGGTAAGTCGGCCATGTTCCCGTTGCACATTTGGTTGCCCGATGCCATGGAGGGTCCTACTCCCGTATCGGCCCTGATCCACGCCGCCACCATGGTGGTAGCCGGTGTTTATCTGGTAGCCCGGCTCTTCCCCATGTATTGCGCCGTGCCCGAGGTGCTCGACCTCATTACCTGGGTGGGTGCCATCACGGCTCTCTATGCGGCTGTCGTTGCCTGTGTACAAACCGACATCAAACGTGTACTTGCCTTCTCGACCATCTCGCAAATCGCTTTTATGATGGTGGCTCTGGGTGTGGCATTCGATAGTGACCTGCACGCCGGTCTCGGCTACATGGCCTCTATGTTCTACCTCTTCACGCACGCCATGTTCAAGGCTCTGCTCTTCCTCGGTGCCGGTTGTATTATCCACGCCGTTCACTCCAACGAGATGTCGGCCATGGGTAACTTGCACAAGTATATGCCGGTGACTCACATCACCTTCCTCATTGCCTGCTTGGCTATCGCCGGTATTCCTCCCTTCTCGGGCTTCTTCAGTAAGGACGAAATCCTCACGGCCGCTTTTGAAAAGAGCACCCTTTGGGGCGTTTGGATGACGGCTGTGGCCGGTCTCACCGCCTTCTACATGTTCCGGTTGTACTACCGCATCTTCTGGTGGAGCAAACCCGACTACGGTCACCACACACCGCACGAGGCTCCTGCCACCATGTATCTGCCGTTGGTATTCCTGGCTCTGGTTACCTGCGTGGCCGGTTTCATTCCCTTCGGCGAATTTGTATCGGTAAACGGCGAGGCTTATCACATTCACCTCGACTGGTCGGTAGCTACGACGAGCATCATCGTGGCCGTTGCCGCCATTGCGCTGGCTACCTGGATGTACTTCTCGGAGAACTCCAAACCCAAAGCTCTGGCCGACAAGTTCCGTGCTCTGCACACGGCCGCTTATCACCGCTTCTATATGGACGAACTCTACATGTGGGTTACCCACAAGGTAATCTTCCAGCATATCTGCCGACCCATTGCCTGGTTCGACCGTCACATCGTCGACGGTACGATGAATATGTTGGCTACCGTGACCAACGGTGTTTCCTACGGCATCCGCAAGTTGCAGTCGGGTTACATCCAGTGGTATGTATGGGTATTCATTATGGGTGCATTGCTGATTGCCGTATTGGCCATGTGCTTTTAACTGATGGTTGAACGATAAAAAATTAAAGAAACATATGAATTTTCTATCATTATTTGTGCTTATCCCTCTCTTGATGATGCTGGGTCTCTGGATCTCAAGAGATATGAAACAGATACGAACGGTAGCGGTTATTGGTTCAACCTTATTGTTGGCGTTGTCCGTATATACTCTCGTTGAGTTTCTGGCCGAACGCGCTGCTGGAAATACAGCGACGATGTTGTTCACCGACAGCCGCATGTGGTATGCGCCGCTCAATATCCACTATGCCGTGGGCGTAGACGGTGTATCGGTGGCCATGTTGCTGCTCTCGTCTATTATTGTCTTTGCCGGAGTCTTCGCTTCGTGGAAGATCAACCCGCTGCCCAAGGAGTTCTTCTTGTGGTTCATGCTGCTGTCGACCGGTGTATTCGGATTCTTTATCTCGGTCGACCTCTTCACGATGTTCATGTTCTACGAGGTGGCTCTTATCCCCATGTACCTGTTGATTGGCGTTTGGGGTAGCGGTCGCAAAAACTATTCGGCCATGAAGCTGACCCTGATGCTGATGGGTGGTTCGGCCTTGTTGATGATTGGTATTCTGGGTATCTACTACCAGTCGGGTCTCCACTCGATGAACGTGGTAGAAATCGCCGAGCACGGCAATATCCCCATGAACTGGCAATACTTCCTCTTCCCGATGACTTTCGTGGGATTCGGTGTGCTGGGCGCCATGTTCCCGTTCCACACCTGGTCGCCCGACGGTCACGCTTCGGCGCCTACGGCCGTGTCGATGTTGCACGCCGGTGTGCTGATGAAGCTGGGAGGTTACGGCTGCTTCCGCGTAGCTATCTACCTGATGCCTCAGGCTGCTAACGAACTGGCTTGGATATTCTTGATTTTGACCGGTATCAGCGTGGTTTACGGTGCCTTCAGCGCTTGCGTTCAAACCGACTTGAAATACATCAACGCCTACTCTTCGGTAAGCCACTGCGGTCTGGTACTGTTTGCCATCCTCATGCTCAACACGACGGCCATGACCGGTGCCGTGATGCAGATGCTCTCGCACGGTTTGATGACGGCCCTCTTCTTTGCCCTCATCGGTATGATTTACGGTCGTACCCACACGCGTGACATTCGCGAGATGGGCGGCTTGATGCAAATCATGCCTTTCCTCTCGGTAGGTTACGTGATTGCCGGTTTGGCTTCGCTGGGTCTTCCGGGCTTGAGCGGTTTCGTGGCCGAGATGACCATCTTCGTCGGCTCGTTCGAGCATACCGATACGTTCCATCGGGTACTGACTATCGTAGCTTGTACTTCGATTGTGATTACTGCGGTTTATATTTTGCGCGTGGTTGGAAAACTGCTCTATGGTGCCGTACAAAACGAGCATCATCGCGAGTTGAAGGATGCCGAATGGTGGGAACGCCTCTCGGTCATCACACTCATCGTGTGTGTGGTTGCCATCGGTAGCTTCCCGCACTGGATTTCCGACCTCATTCGTGAAGGTGTAGAACCTATTACTAATTTGTTGTCTCAAGCTCTTTAATCATATAGTATATGGATTATTCACAGTTTTTAGTTATGCGCTCGGAAATATCGCTGCTGATTGTATTCTTGCTGATATTTTTCGCAGACACCTTTGGCGGGAAGAAAACCCTCAAAGGATTATCGATTACAGCGTGTGTCTTGTTTGCCTTGCATACGATCTGGAACATCATACCGGTCGAGACGACCTCGGCTTTTGGCGGCATGTATCAAACTTCGCCCATGGCCTCGATGGTAAAGACCGTGCTCAATATAGGTACCTTCATCGTGTTGCTGCAGTCGGTATCGTGGAGCGAGAATCCCGATGTGAAAGTGCGTCGGGGCGAGTTCTACGAATTGTTGCTGATAACCCTCTTCGGTATGTACCTGATGGTTTCGGCCGGTCACTTCCTGCTCTTCTTTATCGGGCTCGAGACCGCTTCGCTGCCTATGGCTGCACTCATCGCCATTACCAAGAAAGACAGCGAGTCGTATGAGGCCGGTGCCAAATACCTCTTTACGGCTGTCTTTTCGTCGGCTCTCTTCCTGCTGGGCCTCTCGTTCCTCTACGGAGTTTCGGGTTCGCTCTACTTCGGCGATATTGCCGTAGCCATCTCGGCCAACCGCACGCCGCTGCTCATCGCCACGATTGTATTCGTGCTGGCCGGTATGGGATTCAAACTTTCGCTGGTTCCCTTCCACTTGTGGACGGCCGACGTTTACGAAGGTGCTCCCACGCAGGTAACCTCTTATCTGTCGGTTATCTCGAAGGGTGCGGCTGCCTTTGCCCTGTTGCTGGTTCTCTACAAGGTCTTCTTCCTCGACCCGGCTATCTGGCAGGGCATCCTGTGGGCCTTGATTGTGCTGACGATTACCATCGGTAACCTGTTTGCCATCCGTCAGAAGAACCTGAAACGATTCCTGGCCTTCTCGTCTATCTCGCAAGCCGGTTACATCATGCTGGGTATTATCTCGGGTTCGGCTCAAGGTATGACGGCTTTGGTTTACTACGTGCTGGTATACATCTTCTCCAACCTGGCTGCCTTTGGTGTTATCTCGTCGATCGAGCGTAACAGCGGCAAGCTGAGCATGGACGACTACAACGGCTTGTACAAGACCAACCCCAAACTGAGTGTAATCATGATGCTGGCCATGTTCTCGCTGGCCGGTATTCCTCCCTTTGCCGGATTCTTCAGCAAGTTCTTCATCTTTGCTTCGGCCATTCACTCGGGCTTCTATATCCTGGTGCTCATCGCCTTGTTGAATACGATCATCTCGCTCTACTACTATCTGCTGGTAGTAAAGGCCATGTTCATCAACACCGAGAACGAGTGCGTGATTCCTGCCTTCCGCAGCGACAACGCATCGCGTGTGAGCCTCGTGGTTTGTGTAGCCGGCATCGTGCTGCTGGGTATTGCCAGCTGTGTTTACGGTTACTTTGCCGACCTCAGCATGCTGGGTATCTGATTGAACGAAAATCTTATTCCATACAGACAACGGCCGAAGAGCGATTTGCTCCTCGGCCGTTGCTTTTTGTGGGGTATGAGAGGGGGGAGTGTCAGGCGTAGCTGTGCATGCCTCCCAGTAGGAAATTAACTCCGAAATAAGTGATGAGTACGCAACAGAAGGCTGCCACACAAAAGCCGTGGAAAAAGAGGGGCTTTCTAAACAGGGGCAGCGATTCTGTGTGTAGAGCCAAAGCGTAGACGAGCCAAGTGATGAGGGCCCACACCTCTTTGGGGTCCCACCCCCAATATCGCCCCCACGAGATATTGGCCCAAATGGCTCCCACAAAGATTCCGGCGGCCAAAGCGAATATAGCGGGATAGAGCAGTATGCGCCCCACGACTTGCAATTGCTCGGACTGCCGGGGGTGTCGCCGGTATAGTAGGAGGCCGGCTATGCCATTGAACATGACGAAGGCCAACAGGGTGTAGGCGGCCATGACGAGGACAACATGTATTGAGAGCAACGGCGAGGTGAGTACCGGCATGAGCGGAGTAATCTGGGGATTGGATTCGCCCATCATCGAGACCATCATGGCCAGCCCGCCGACGAGGTAGCCGGCTGGTAGGATCAGTATGAACCGACGGTAACACAGCATCGTGATACCCAAGGCGCACCATGCCATGAACTGCATGGTTTCGAATCCGTTGGAGAGAGGCCAGTGCTCGGCGATGTAGCCTCGCAGGAGCAGTATGATTGTGAGGTAGATAAAACCGAGAGCAATCCCTGCCGGCAATAGCCGTCGCACAAGAGTCGAGCCCGGGGTTCCCCGGGTGATACGACGGCATATGTAGACAAAGGCTGCCGTCCCGGTGATGATGAGGAGTATGGCCAGAGCCAGCGAATAGTTCATGCGGTTATAGAGTCGCTCGGCTTGCAGCCGGGTCGCCGAAGGGAAATCTTCGCCACAGCACTTTTGCTGGTACCGGCTTATTTTGGTGAAGACCTGCGATAGTGCGGTGTAGTCGCGTTTGGCGACCAGTTCGTTTACATAGTTCATCGATTGTCTGATAAATACGCCTTGCTTGTAAGGCAATTCACGGGGGAGTATATCGACCTGAGAAGCCCAGTGTAGGGTGTCGTTCAACCGATAGGGGAAAATTTGCAACATGGAGCCGGTACAAAGCATCGCCACGAGGTTGAATTTTTCGTTGGCTTCGTTCACACCCCGGTTGTCGCTATTTCCGGTGTAGTCTCTCAGTGCCCGGTTGAAGTCGGTGAGTCGGGCATATCGGCCTTCTATTCCCAACAGTCGCCGAGCTTCGTGACTTTTTATCTTGATCATGGGCTCTTGTTTCCATTCGTCGTAATAGAACAGCCAGCCCGCCAGAACTTGCTCAGGTGTGAGTCCACGGTAACGGCTTTTTCCATAGAGCTTTGTGGTGAAGTCGCGAGCCAGTGTGGAGAGTGGGCAAATGCGTTGGTTGTAATATACACAGAGCTCTCCCAGTTGTGATGATTGTTCCCGGGGAAGGGTGGGGGGAGCCGTTTCGGTGGCTTGTGCCGGGAATAAGGAGGCAAGCAGGATTACGGTACCGAGGCCGATTCCCCGCAGGGCGCAATTATGTAGCAGTCGGCGGAAAGTTCCCATTCGATCGATGAGATGAGCGGCCATTGCCAAAAACAGCAATAGATAGCCTGTGTAGGTGATGGCGATACCCCACGGGTCGTGAGCCACCGACAAGCGTGTGCCGGCTCCGTCGGAGTCGTAGGACGATTGGTAGAAGCGGTAGCCCCGATACCGGGCGATGCGGTTCATGGCGACCGTCTCGCTCCTTGTCTGGTCTCCGTCGATGAGGGTTACGCAACTCACGAAGTCGAGGGGCGCCCGGGTACCCGGATAGTATTCAATATGAAATTCTTCAAGGGCGACAGCAAATGGCAACTGTTCTTCCCGCCCCTCGTTGTCGAGATATACCGAGGTGGGTTTGTCGCCTAACCGCAGGTGCAGGGAGCCTTGCCGGCCGGTCAGGTAGGTGACGAAAGCTCCGCATAGAATGATGAGGAGGGCGATGTGCAGCAGACATGAGGCGGGTCGCAATGCCCGACGGCGGAGGAGGAGGTAGATCGCCGCAGAGAGGGCAAAGGTTAACCAGAGGGCTACGAATGTGGGAGATTGGTAGATATGGCGCGAGACAAATGGTGAGCCAAACTCTTTTTCGATGATCGTCGCCGCGGTGAGTACACACAGTATGGCGGCCAGCAGGACGAATGTAATACGTTTGAGAAGTTTCATCGTTCTTGGGATAGGGTTTCTTTATACCTCGAAATGCCGACGTGCGGTACGCCGGCATTTCGTAGGTTTTGTAATGTTATAGCACACAGACGGTTAAATCGCGTCGATGAATTTGACCACGGCATCACGATCTTCTTTGCTCAATGTCCGGAATTTCTCGACCGATTGGCGGGCGTCGCTTTCGGGCGCTCCGTGCCACATGATCGCTTCGATCACATTGCGCGCGCGGCAATCGTGCAGCCTGTCGCTCTCGAACGAACCGGTACATTTCTGGTGCAGGCCTCTACCCCACAGGGGCGTGGTGCGGCACCAGCCGGTGCGTATGTCGTTCTGCATGTGGAGCCGGTGTTGTACCAAGTCGGAGTAAGGCCATATTTTCTGATGAGGATAGCGGGGCAACTCGTTGCCGTAGTTGAAAAATCCGCTGGGGTCGGTGTAATGGTCGTCGCCGGTCGTCCAAGTGGGACGGTGACAATAGCTGCACCCCATTTCGGTGAAGAGTTGTTTGCCCCGTTGTATGGTAGGATCGTCGAGGTTGCGGGCAGCCGGCACGGCCAATCCACGGTGCCATATCATCAAGTCGGTGTAATACTCGTCGCTCATCTCTACCGGGAGGTCGGTCGCCATCAGATAGTTGTAGATGTCCTGTTCGACGCCGGCGTCGGTTTTCCGGTCGGGAAAATAGTCATAGAACCGGGCTTGTACCTCGGGATCTTTCGAAGCCTTCTCTGCATAAGCCTTGGTCATGTAGTGGTAGCGACGGTTCGAGCGGGTCACGTTGGTGATGTTCCAAATAGCGTTAGCACCGGCTGCGTCTTGCAAGGGACCCCGGCTAAGGGCGTAGGTGAAGCGGAAGGGGTGTTTCTCGCCCGTACCGCCATCGCTGGGTTTGGTGTTGCTGTATTGGCTCACCCATTCGCCGTTTTGGAAAATTTTGGGGTTCAATGCGAAATAGTTGTCTTTCTCCTGTTTGGCATATTCGGCTTTCAAGTCCTCGTCGTCGATGGCATCAAGCAGTCCCGTGCCGTAGATGCCGATGGTCGATTCGAGCCGGATATTTACCTGGTCGGGCGAAAGGGTGCGGCCGTCGGTAGTGATGAGGTCGACATAGTAGGCGTCGGCGGGAATCGTCACCTCGGGATAGATGAGTTCGTAGGTGGTACCGTCGGGGAAGGTGTTGTTCCAGCTGTCGGTGTACGATTTCCAGGTAATCTTGATTTTATCCGGATTTATCGGCGCCTTGAAAGGCTCTACGGCAAATAGCTGCGGCATGCCCGTGAGCGAAGCGATATAGTTGTCGTTATCGTCGTAGATGACCAGCAGATAGCCGTTGCCTATCTCGGTAGCGTTGAAAGAGCCTTCTTGCCGTTTACCGTGGCCATAGCCCGGGTGACAGTGCATGCAGGAAGTGCGGATATAGAGCGGTCCCAGTCCGCCGCGAACCGAACCGTCGGAGGCCGGGGTGAAAATCTTTTCAAACAGGGCTTCGCCGTTTTTGAACGAGGTGCTCATGCCGGCGTTCTCGACGGCTGCCGATGGTTGCTCGAAGGCCGACGAGGTGGTGTTGAAGGCTGTCCCCAACTCGCCTCCCGTGTAGTATTCTTCCGACAGTTGCGGGGTGGTAGGGCGAGGCGAGTCGTCGATATTGTCTTCTGTGCAACCGGTGGCGCATAGCGCCACCGTTGCAAAAGCCAATAAATAAGAATATGGTTTCATAGCTTTTGGAATTATATGATTATTGTCCTATGGCCGATTGTGCTTCGTCGAGCGCTTTTTTCAAGTCGTTGCAGGCTGTGGTCGCCTTTTTCCATAACTCGTTGTGAGAGCCGGCGTAGTTGACAAAGGGGGCTGGAGCTGCATCGATGGCGTTCAATGCCGCCTCGATGGCATTGCGTACGGCTGTGTCGGCCGTGGGGTTGATGCTGGCCAGGTAGTTGCTCACCGAGGGATCGCCTACGTTGGAGCCCAAGTAGGCATTCTTGATACTCACAATATTGTCGTAGAAGTCGACTTTTGAGTTTTTGGCATAGGGCGATTCGATGTAGCTGAGGTCTTCCGAAGCTCCGGCGGCTGCTTCGTTGGGGCGTCCTATTTTTTGGTTACCCACCTCGTCGGCGATGTCCGAGCAGCCTTGAATAATTTCTTGGGCGGCTTCGAGATAGCTCTTGTATTTACTGCCTCCTTTACCGGCGTTTTTCATGCTCTCGCCATAGTCGAAGGAGGGTTCGAGTTCGGCCTCGGTAAGCATTGTCTGTTTCTCGGCCGACACGTTGTCAAAGCCTTTCCACGAGGCTTCCAAACGCACGCACTGGTTGGCTAAGTCGCCGGCCACGGCGGTGAGGTAGACCAACTCTTCTTTGCGGTTGAAAGCGCCCGAACGGGCTTTCCCCGTAGTCGAAGAGGCGTCGATCTGGTGGTCGAACAGCATGTACTCGATCGCATGGAATCCCAGCAGGCCGTAGCCCAATCCGGCGGCATACTCGGCGTCCATCATGCCCATGCGCACGGGGTCGTCGAGCAGGGCTTGCAGGTCGGTCGCATTGAGCGGCCACGAGTCGATGTGCGGGTCGATGTTGTAGTCACCGGCGGCGCCATAGAGGAATGCCTCGCTCAACTCCCATTGTTTGCGAGCCTCGTACCATTTGGAGCAGGCTTGCTCGACAATGGCTTTTGTAGCGTCGCTCAACGAGCCCGAGGCGGCGATGTCGGTCGAGGCGTTGGCCAGAGCCGAGGTTTCGATTTGGGCGCAGAGGTCGGCCAGTTCGAGGCTGGCATCGGCCAGCGAGGAGTAGGTGGGGATTACGGTCTTTTCGACAAAAGCGGTAGCCGCCGCCTGCAATTCGGTTTCGCGTTGTTCTTCCCAAGAGAAATCGTTTTCGCTTTCCGAGCAGGATACTCCGCCGAGCAGCAGTACCGACAAAGCGAGTGAATAAGATGATTTTTTGAAAATTCTTTTCATTGTCATAAGATGTTTTTAGAGTTAAAACGAATAGAATGAATTATCGTGAGAACATGCCCGAGTAGGCGATACCTATCGATATGGCCGGCTCGTTGTTGTAGTGGCCTGTGCGGGCGACTCCATTGGAGTCGGTATAGGTGTAGGAGTTGTCGTTGAGCAACCCGATGCTGTATTCGGCCTTGATGACAATCGACTTCAGGGGGCAGTAGTTGATGCCGGCGGCCAGCCGTTGGCGTCCGCACCATTTGTAGTGCTGCACGCGGGCCGGGGTCTTGAACATCGAGTCGTAGTATTCGTAGCGGCCGAAGAGGTAGAACTTCTGTCCCCGGGCCTGCAGGGTGGGCGAGAGCGAGAAAAAGTTGTAGCCCGCCTCGATGCCGGTGGCTATGGCGTCGGAGGCGACGGCCTGTTTGGCCGATACCGACGAGGCCGGCATGCTGCCGTTGAAGGCGGTAATCATATCGGCGTCGGAGAGGTGGCCGTAGTCGAAGTTACCCCGCACAATCCAGTGGTGGGCGTCGTAGGCAAAGTCGAAGGCCCCGACGAGTACCGTCCCCTTCACCCCCTTGTAGCGGCTGTTGGTTTGTGGGTAGAGCGTATTGGAAAAGCTGTTGCCGCCGTATCCGCTCACGCTCAGGCGCAATCCCGGTACCGAGAAATTGTCGATGCGGAAAGCGCCGGCATAGGCGTTTCCTATCTTGAACTCATAGGGACTCCCGGCTCCGTCGTGTATCCACCCTTTGCTGTTGAAGCGGTCGGAGTCGAGACCCGGTAAGAACATCACTTCGTAGCGCCATTGACGGCCTAACATACCCCATAGGCTGATGCCGGTCTCGTGCCAGGTGCAAGGTAGGATCGTGTTTTCACCCTCGGGTCGGTAGACTCCGAAGAACTCGGTGGGCATGTGGTGCATGTTGGTCGCGCCTACCGGTACGATGATGTGCCCCATGCGCAGGTTGAGAGCGGGCGAGAAACTTTTTTGAATCCAGAACTGTTCGAGGGCGACTTCGCCGCCACGTTCGATTTCCGACTCGTATTCGCCGGCTTCCTCCTCTTCGATTTCAACGGCGCTTTCGGTTCCGCCATGTTCAAACTCGATTTCGCTACCCATACTCCAGCCCCGGCCGAAGTCATATCCGAGGAAGATGACGACATGAGGCAGGTCGAACCGCCCGTGGCTTTCGCCTTTATGCAGATGAGCGTCTTGATATTTCTTGTAGTCGTCGCTGAAAAAGTTGCGCGAGGCTACCGCTTCGCCATATCCCCCGATGGTGAGGCGGGGTTTGCGGGGACTGGCCGGTTGAGCCTCGGTCGAAGATTCCCGGCGGAGTTCTTCCAGAATTTCGGTTTTCAGTTCGGCTTTCAATTGTTCTCTCTTTGAGTCTGGAAGCGGAGCCGCCTCTGCTGCGGCATCTGATGTTTTATTGTTTTGCGCCGCTGCCGACAGGGGGAGCAGCAAGGCTGTCGTGAGCCATAGGATTTTTCTTTGCATGGATTCTCTTTTTTTTGATTTCCAATGCAAAATTAGAGGGTCGGTTTAGGGCGGGCAATACCTACAATTTAGTAAAAAAAAGTTGAAATTGGTATTTTTTAGGTAAAAGAGAGTCCGGCGATTCTATCTGTCCGGCGAGGTGTGGGGGATAGAATCGTACTATGTATGAGCGAGGTAGATGCCGGTGTGGTTTGTGTGTGAGTGAAAAAGCCTTGATGCTATGAATTTTGATAGGCCGACGGGGAGCAGCCGACCGCCTTTTTGAAGTAGCTGCCGAAGAACGACTGGTTGGCAAAGTTGAGCAGGTCGCTCACTTGCTGTACATTGTATTGCCCGCTTTTCAACAGCGCTTTCGCTTCGAGAATGACATAGTCGCGAATCCATTCGCCGGCATGCCTGCCGCTGAAATTTCGTACGACTTGCGATAGATATTTGGGAGTTAGGCACAGCTGGTCGGCATAGAAGCCGATGCTCCGCTCCTGGGTATAGTGCTGCCTGAGCAAGAGGGTAAACTGGTCGAAAATCTGTTTCTTGCGCGAAACATACTGGGTATCTTGCTGCTCGATATAGGGGCTCATCAGTTGACATAAGCTGTAATAGAATATTTGTATGTAACTGTTGATAATCTCGTGAGTAAAGAGTCTTTCGGGTTGAACAAGCTGTTGGCGTATTTGGTGATAGAACCCTATCATCTCGCCCATCTCTCGGTCGGAGAGTTGCAACATGGCGTTGTCGATGAGGAACTTGCGCATGATAAGGGCGCTTTGCGGGTTACCTTCGGGCAAATTGTTGACGGTGGCAAATGCAATGATGGCTATGCGGCAGTCGGGCGAAATCTCGAGACACTGCCCGATAGAGCCTGGTGTGACAATAAGCAGGCAATTACGCTGCAACGTATGCTCTTTCAGGTTCTGACTGATTCTTATGTAACCGTCGAGGCAAAGGTGCATCATGGCAAACTGTACTTTAAACGGGTAGGGTGAGGTGATGAAGGCGAGAATCTCGGGATTGTTCAGCAGGTCGGGTAGGTGATTGGGGGCGTCGAAGTTGTCGGCCAGAAACAGTTCGTTATGGTAGGCGCAGGTCTGCTCGTTGAAGGGCAGCATGTTTAAGTTCAGCGTGTTGAGAGTCGAATCGTGTGTCATAGTCTCTTGTCGTTTTTTGAGAGCGAATATACCTATTTGAATAATAAATAGAGTCGTTTCCTTGTTAAATAGGGTTACTTATCGACTTTTTGAACAATATGCTCGTAGAGTGCAACAAATTGCTGTCGCTGAAAAAAGGGAAATTTGCAACTGTGAAATCAACTAAAACCAGTATATGATGAAAACGAATGTGTGTATGGTGGCGGCCGCCCTGCTGTTGTGTGCCTGTTCCGGCGGAGACCGGGAGGCTGCCCGTGAACGGAGTGTCTGTTTGACCCGCCCCGAGGCATTGAGCGAGGAGACGGTAAAGCTCTATTCGGGAATTGTGAAGGAGGCGCACAAGATAAGCCTCGGGTTCAAGACGGCGGGACAGATAGCCCGCATCCATGTTGCGGAGGGTGACCGGGTGCGCCGCGGCCAGCTGCTGGCCGAGCTCGACGATGCCGATTACCAGCTGGGGGTCGAGGCGTTGCAAGTGCAGTACGACCAGGTGCGCGACGAGGTGAAGCGCACCGAGCGGCTGCTGGAGCAGAAGAGCATATCGCCCAACGACTACGAAAAGGCTTCGGCCGGACTGAAGCAGCTGGAGGTGCAGTTGCAGGCCAACAAGAACAAACTCAACTATACGAAACTCTATGCCCCGACCGACGGGTATATACAGGCCGTAAACTTTTCGCCGGCCGAGATGGTCGATGCAGGTACCGCGGTCTTTACTCTCATGGATGTGTCGCAGATGGAGGTCACGCTCGACATTCCGGGTAGCCTCTATCGGCAACGGGGAGAGTTTGTGCGTTTCTTTTGCCGGGCGTCGGGTGTCGATGAGGCTATGCCCCTCACGCTCTCGAGCCTTACTCCCAGGGCCGACGGTAACCAGCTGTATCGGTTGCAACTGGCTTTCGAGCGGCGTCCCGACCACAAGTTGACGGCCGGGCAGAATGTCGAGGTGGGTATTGTCGTGGGCGATACGGCATCGGCCCGTGGCTTTGCCGTGCCTTTGCAGTGTCTCTTCCAGGCGGGTGACTCGTCGTGCGTGTGGGTTTTCAATCCCGACTCTACGGTGACCCGCCGGCAGGTCGAGCTGGGCGATGTCGACCCCGAGGGTCGTGCTGTCGTTCTCGGCGGCCTCACCGGCGACGAGCAGATTGTGCGGGCTGGTGTGCATGTGTTGCAGGAGGGGGAGAAGGTACGCGTAATCGACGCCCCCAGTAGTACCAATGTAGGAGGGCTGTTGTGATGAAGATGACCGAGTTTTTCATGCGGCGGCCAGTCCTCTTCTGGTCGCTGATGGTAGCGATTATCATCGCCGGAGTCTTGTCGTTTGTGCAGATGCCCAAGCTCGAAGACCCAGCCGTGTCGGCCAAGCAGGCCATGGTCGTGGTGTCGTGGCCGGGAGCCAGTGCCCACGAGATGGAGCTGAAGGTGGCCCAACTCATGGAAGATGAGCTGCGGGCGCTCCCCAATGTCAAGAAGGTGAGGAGCGAGTGTCAGAACAGTGCGGCCCTGTTTACCGTCGAGTTTCAGATGACGGTGCTGAACCGGGACCTCGAACAGCACTTCGACCTGTTGCGGCGCAAAGTCAACGATGCGGCGTCGCGACTGCCGCAAGGGTGTTACGAGCCCATCGTCATCGACGACATGATGGATGTCTACGGCATCTTCTATGCCCTCACGGCCGACGGCTACGACTACCCCGAGATGTATCGCTATGCCCGCTACCTGCAGCGCGAGTTGCTCGACGTGAAGGGGGTGAAGCGCATCAATATCGTGGGGAACCGCGACGAGGTAATCAACATCGTCCTCTCGAAAGAGCAGATTGCCCGCAACGGCATTATCCCCACCCAAATCATGTCGGCCCTGCAAAGTGCCGGCAAGACGGTCAATGCCGGCCGCTACGGGAGCGACGGCGAGCGCATTGCGCTCTATGTAGACTCGCCGGTCAAGGACGAGGAGGACATTCGCAACCTGCAGATACAGACCCTCGACGGCAAGACCCTGCGCATAGGCGATGTGGCCCGGGTGGAGCGGGGATATGCCTCGCCGCAGCGCAACGGTTTCTTTGTCGACGGCAAGCCGGCCCTGGCCATCTGTATAGCCATGGAGTCGTCGGCCATTGTGCCCGATGTGGGCCGGGCGGTCGATGCCCGGTTGGCCGAGGCCATGAAGAATTTGCCGGCCGGCTTTGAGACCGACAAGATATTCTTCCAGCCCGACAAGGTCGACGAGGCCATCTCGTCGTTCATGTGGAATCTGGTCGAGTCGGTCGTTATCGTCATTCTGGTGCTCATCTTCACGATGGGGTGGCGCAGCGGGCTCATCATCGGCTTCGGTCTGGTGCTCACGGTATGTCTCTCGTTCCCCATCCTGCTCATGTGCGGTACTACGCTGCAACGCATTTCGCTGGGGGCCTTTATCGTGGCGATGGGCATGCTGGTCGACAACGCCGTGGTGATTATGGACGGTATCCTGATAGACAAGAAGCGGGGCCTCCCGCCCGAGACCTACCTCTACCGTATTGGGCGCAACACGGCCATGCCGCTGCTCGGGGCTACGATTATTGCCGCCTCGACCTTCCTCTGTGTCTACCTCTCGCCCGATTCGGCCGGAGAATATGCCGGAGCCCTCTTTCTGGTACTGTGTGTGAGCCTGTTGGCCAGTTGGGTGCTGGCCCTTGTGCAGGTACCCGTTTGCGCCCACTCGTGGCTGCCGCGCCGCGAGAAGAAGCGGGGCAGCGATACCACCGGGGCGGTGATGAACTCGCCGGTACACCGGTTCGTGCGCAAGACCATTTCACTACTGATCGGGTACAAGCGGGTTACGATTGCCGTAGCCGTGGCGCTGCTGGTCGTTTGTCTGGTGGGTATGAGGCAGGTGAAGAACCTCTTCTTCCCCGACTTTGACTACAAACAGTTTGTGGTCGAGTGCTTTTTCCCTGCGGAAGCCAATGCCGATACGGTGTGTGCCCGCCTGTTGGAGATGAGCGACCGGGTGTCGCAGAATCCGCAGATCGAGCGGGTGGCCGTCAGCCAGGGCAGTGCTCCGGCCCACTACTGTCTGGTACGCCCCATGACCTCGGGCGGTGACTGCTACGGCGAGCTGATTGTCGATTGCAAGGATTACCGCACGGTGGTCGAGCAGATACCCGTGGTGCGGGAGCAGTTGCGTCGCGAGTATCCCGAAGCCTATATCCGCATCCGCAAATACAACTTTTCGATTTCTACCTCGCATACCGTCGAGGTGGAGTTCTCGGGTCCCGACCCGGCCGTATTGCGCCGGTTGAGTGCTCAGGCCGAGGAGATTATGCGCCGTTCGCCCTATGTCGATGCCTATTCGGTGCAGAACAACTGGAAGCCGCGGGGAAAGGCGCTGGTGGCCGAGTATGACCAGCAGGACGCCTTGCGTTCGGGTGTCGGGCGCGGCGATGTGGCCAATGCCCTGCTGGCTGCTACCGACGGCATGCCGGTGGGTGTGCTCAACGACCAGGACCGTATGGTGATGCTCAACCTCCAGGTGCGCAACGACGACGGCACGACCATCCGCAATCTTGCGGATATACCGGTGTGGAGCATGCTCAACTTCCACCTCTCGAACGAGGCGTTGCAGAGTGCCTTGTCGGGCGGGCAGAGCATGAGCGACCTGCAGGACCAACTTTTCAAGGCCACTCCGTTGAGCAATGTGGCCCACCATATCCGGCTCGACTGGGACGAGGATGTGGTGCTGCGCCAGAACGGCCGGCGGGTTATCGAGGCCGAGTGCGACCCCAATCCCTATTGCGACGAGGCGACGCCAGCCAAGGTGGTGGAGTCGATCAAGGACGAAATCGAGGCTATCGACCTGCCCGAAGGGTATCGCATGCGCTGGGTAGGCGAGGGTGAGTTGCAGGGTGAGGCCATAGGCAATCTGATGAAGTTCGTACCGCTTACGATATTTATCATTCTGGCCATCCTGCTGCTCCTCTTCAACAGTTGGCGCAAGGTGATACTGATTCTCCTCTGCATCCCCTTTATCTTCTGCGGCATTACACCGGTGCTGTTGGTGAGCGGTCAGCCCTTCACCTTCATGGCCATCATCGGCATGATGGGCCTGATAGGCATGATGGTGAAGAATGCCATCGTGCTGGTCGACGAAATCAACCGGTTGCAGACCGAGGAGAAACAGTCGCCCTATACGGCGGTAGTCGAGGCCACGGTGTCGCGTGTGCGTCCGGTGCTGATGGCATCGCTCACGACCATTGTGGGTATGATTCCGCTCGTGACCGACCCCATGTACAGTTCGATGGCCATTACCATCATGGGCGGCCTCACCGTGGGGACCATCATCACGCTCGTGTTGTTGCCGCTCTTCTATGCGGCGATGTTCCATATCAAGAAACCAGTTAACGCATAAAACCAAAAAGACGATGAATCTGAAAACGATATATACGATAGTTTGCGCCGTGGGGCTGGCCGGTACCGGTAGCGCAATGGCTCAGCCGCTGCTGCTTTCGCACAGCCAGTGCCGCGAGATGGCGCTGGCTCACAGCGAGGAGCTCGAGCAGGCCGATATCCGGTTGCGTCAGGCCGAACTCGACAACCGAATAGCCACGACGGCCTATCTGCCCAAACTCGAGGGGTCGGCCACGGGGGCCTATGTATTCCCCGACATCGACATGATGGGCATGGACCTGCGCATGCGGGGCATGTATATGGCCGGCATTACGCTGACCCAACCCATCTATACCGGCGGGAAAATCACGGCCGGCAAACGTATGGCCCGCATTGGCGAGGCGGCGGCCGGCGAGCAGTTGCGCATGGCCCGCATGGATATTCTGGTCGATGCCGATAATGCCTATTGGACCTATCTGGCGGTCGGGCGAAAGGTGTATATGCTCGAGAGCTATTGCGAGCAGATGGACACGTTGTTCAGCCAGATGAGCGGTTCGCTCTCGGCGGGCATGATTATCGAGAACGACTTGCTGCGCATCCAGGCCAAGCAGAGCGAGATCCACTACCAGTTGCAAAAGGCCCGCAACGGGGCCGACCTGTGCCGGTTGTCGCTGTGCCGGCTGATTGGGGTCGACGACACCACGGCCATCGTGCCTACCGATACGGCGTGGGTTGCTACCGAACCCGGTCTGCTCACGGCCGAAATCGACAACCGTCCCGAACTCTCCCTGCTCAAGCAGCAGGTCGAGATAGGCAAGTTGCAAATCAAGAATGCCCGGGCCGAGATGCTCCCCACCGTGGGGTTGTCGGCCGGGTATACCTACTATGGCAACATCAAGCTCAACAGCCTGGTCGATGTGGGTAACGGCACGATGATGCCCTATTCGGAGGAGTTCCGCGACGGTATAGGCATGGTGATGCTGGCCGTAAAGGTGCCCCTGTTCCATTGGGGCGAGGTGCACAAAAAGGTGCGTAAGGCCCGCTACGAGTTGCGCAGTGCCGAGTTGGACCTGCAGAAAAACAGACGGTTGCTCAATCTCGAGGTGCAGCAGGCCATGCGCAATGTGCAGGATGGTTATCGCCTGATAGGCACGGCGCAGATTGGGTTGCAGCAGGCCGTCGAGAATTTGCGGGTGATGCGCAACCGCTATGCCGCGTCGATGGCCACGCTCACCGATTTGCTCGATGCCCAGTCGCAGTGGCAACAGGCCGAGAGCAACCTAATTGAGGCTCAGACCCAATACAAGATTTACGAGACAGCCTATCTGCGGGCTACGGGAAGGCTCGAGTAGAGAGACTCTTTTATTCTTCTTTCATAGGAAAGCGCCCTGTCGCAACCCGTTGAGGGCAGGCGACAGGGCGCTTGTTGTAAACTGCCGGTTGCGCCCTGCACGGTGGGGGCCCGCTTTTACGGGGTGTGCAGGGGTGTCGGCCAGCTGTATGGGTCTGTTATTTCTTCAGACTGTCGAGTACGGCTTTCGTGTCGGAGGCAATCATATACTCCTCGTCGGTGGGGATAACGACTACCTTCACCTTCGAAGCCGGGGTGCTGATGAGGCATTCGGTGCCCCGAATCGTTTTGTTCAGTTCGGCATCGATTTCCACACCCATGAAGGCGAGCGGTTTGCACACGGCTTCGCGGGTCTGGGTCTGGTTTTCGCCTACACCGCCGGTGAATACGATGATGTCGACGCCACCCAGAGCGGCAGCATAGGCACCGATGTATTTGGTGATGCGGTATTCATACATCTGCAGGGCCAGGATGGCGTGCTCGTTACCGGCGGCTACACCGGCTTCGATGTCGCGCATGTCGGACGAGATACCCGAGATACCGGCCACACCGCTCTTCTTGTTCACGAGGTTGGCGATACCGGCCGAGTCGAGGTGCTCTTTATCCATAAGGTAGGTGAGTACACCGGCGTCGACATCGCCCGAGCGGGTACCCATCATCAGTCCCTCGACGGGGGTCATACCCATGGAGGTATCGACCGACTTGCCGTCCTTGATAGCTGTGATGGAAGCTCCGTTACCGATGTGGCAGGTGATGATGCGTTGTTGTTCGTAGGGTACGCCCAGAAATTCGCAAGCCCGACGCGACACGTAGCGGTGGCTGGTGCCGTGGAATCCGTAGCGGCGCACACCGTACTTGGTGTAAAGGTCGTAAGGCAGGGCATACATGTAGGCGTGAGCCGGCATGGTCTGGTGGAAAGCCGTGTCGAATACGCCTACCTGGGGAACCGAAGGCATCAGTTGCGAGATGGCCTCGATGCCGGCCATGTTTACCGGGTTGTGCAGGGGTGCTATGTCGTAGCACTCCTTTATCTTCTCAATCACTTCGTCGGTGATGAGGACGCTGGCGTTGAATTTTTCGCCGCCGTGAACCACGCGGTGACCTACGGCATCGATTTCGTCGAACGATTTGATGCAGCCGTACTCTTTGCTGGTAAGTACGTTGAGTATGTTTTGTATGGCCGAGTGGTGCTCGGGCATGGGGCTCTTGAGAATCACCTTCTCGCCGCTGGGCAAGGTGAGTTTCAGAAACGAGTCTTCCAGGCCGATTTTCTCGGCACCGCCTTGAGCCAATACGGTTTTGGTATCGATGTCGAACAGTTTGTATTTAACCGACGAACTGCCGCAATTTAATACTAAGATTTTCATAAGGTATGTGTATTAAGGTTATTTTTTCAAGCTGATGGCCTGGTTGCAGGTGATGGTAATCATCTTGTACACGTCGTCGACCGAGCAGCCGCGCGAGAGGTCGTTGACCGGAGCGGCGATGCCTTGGAGGATAGGACCCACGGCTTCGGCGTGAGCCAGCCGTTGAACCAGTTTGTAGGCGATGTTCCCTACCTCGAGCGAGGGGAATACCAGCACATTGGCATGGCCGGCTATATCGCTTCCGGGAGCTTTGCTGGCTCCTACGGCGGGAACGATGGCGGCATC
>OJNR01000531.1_pt1 | contig 25575 bp, 24 predicted proteins | sample 1597901 | NCBI WGS metagenome assembly OJNR01 (sample SAMN01915223, study PRJEB22387) | human gut metagenome | isolation source: stool | host: Homo sapiens | place: USA | reverse complement strand
CAAGGGCGGTCGAAAGGACGAAAACATTGAAAATCAGCGAATCATATAGTCCTATCGGTTGGGAAAGTCTTAATTAATCAAAGACCCTAAAAAGAAGAATGAAAAAATAGAATATAGTATTAAATTAAAGTCTAGAGTAGTTCTTATTGAAAGATTATCGACACATATAAGTGTATTATCGTTTCTAGTTAAAACTTTATTGAAGTAAAATACGATTAGGATAGGACAAACTAGAATAAGAATGACTTGAACTAATGATAAAGATGGGTTTGACTCGAAAAAATCTTTGCTTTCTGACTTGTAGTAGAAGAAAAAAACAAGAATTGAAGTAATTATTGAAAAGATATTTAAAACTAATATGCAAATATTAGCCTTTTTTAAAAAAGCATCCTCTATCTTATTAATCCTAATGGTTTTATTGAATAATAAAATAAATATAATAAAAAATAAAATTAGAATTGATGATATACATATAATTCCTATGTGATACCACATTATCAATAACCTCCATAATCGTACATATCATAACTGCTTTAGAAGAATCCTATCTCTACTTTGACTCCGTAATGACAGCCCCTTCCGCCGAGTTAGTGCCTACGCCTGTCTTCAGAAGTGTCTCTAAGCAAGACAAAATGAAACAATATTCAAAAGAACACTGTCTACTTTTCATTGACTAGTGCAAACAGGAAAAAGAGAAAAGATAAGAAAATGGCTAAACAATTCTATTTTGTTGCAATAACTATGTCATCTAACAATAGAATTTTGCAAACCTTATTTAATCCTATAATAGTTTTTGAAAGTCCCATTATGGTTGGTGTCAGCACTTTCTATAAACATCTTGAATAAATATTCGTTAGAAATTGTATCGAATTCATAACGAATATCAAAACTCCAAACTGATCCTTTTACAAAATAGCCATTATCTAAATCAGTGTTTCTTACATAATAGAAATCATAAAGATTGCTTGGGTTATCGCTATAATATTCAGACATTGATTCTTTTTGCTCTATAACATACCAGGTTTCATTTGTATCCATGCCTAGTTTTTCGATTCTTGGTTTTCCAAACTTGCCATCATAATTGGTTTTGAAATATGAGAAATATGTCTCGGCATTCAATTCAAATGTATCTTTATCGGGGCAAGGCTGCGAAAATGAATAACCATTATTAAACCAGGCGATATCTGAACTTATTTCTCCAGTTAAACCTGTTGGGGCAGTTAATCCCCCTAGCCCTACTTTAGATAGTTCTTCATCGGTAAACCATTTAGTAGAATCATGTTGGCTTGTTATCTCTTCTTCATTGTCGCCACAGCTAACTAAGCCAAAACAAGTGACACCCAAAGTTACGGCACAGGCAATTATTGATAGTATCTTTTTGAACATGTTATTAATAGCCTCCAATCCTATTATTAAATATTTTACTAGAGGTTATTTACCAAAACAATTACTTAAATTAAATATTGTAGGCATCGAGCGATTATCTGACAGTTCTTTTGAGATTCATCTTCTAATTCATTTATGGCTTCTTCTAAATTATTTTTTTTGCAGCCGAATTTTTAAGTTTATTTAAAGTTTTAGCAAAACCATTAAATTGAGGAAAAGTTTTCTCATTCACGCCAGCGCCAAATAAAAAAACCTTGGTTTGCACAGGTGACCTGATAAATCCCTTACTTATCGGCTTTTTTAGCAAAGACCTCACGAAATCTGATCACTTTATGTGTCAAAATTGCCATTTGAAGGAACTTTTTCACCTTGTCATCCATTGGAATTCCATGATTTGTATAGATAAACCAAAACAGATTCAGCCAGTCCTGAAGATCATCCCTGTTATATGCTGGATGTTCTCTCATGAACCGCTTCAGGTTTCGATGGACTGCGTTTATTGGCTCCATCGGGTTGTCATCGTCTGAAAGGTTTTGCGTCTCCTTTGTCGTGTGCAATTCTTCGGTCAACCCGAAAGCCTCAGTCAGAATCCTATGACTGTTCTCTCCGTCATGGATAAGCACGGAGCCGTTTTTCTTTGTTTTTGGAAGAATTCGAGCCAATTTTAGGCAAAGAAAAAAGAGTCTCAACCTTTTTGAATCGGTCAAAACTCTCGATTTTTAGCCTTTTTAGCTATTTTTTACGTCTTTTCGATAGAGCAGCGTGATAGTCTCAACATGCGTAGATTGGACGCAAGGAACAGGTCTACCAATACGAGGCACAGTGTGGAAGGAACATGTTTACTGCATTCAAAACATGACTGTGCAACTGGCAAAAACGGTTCACTTAAGTAGTACTGGGGAATAGATCTATTTATCCATGCGTCTCAAACACTATAGTAGATTTTATTCGGCTATACCTTTCTTGAATTTAATTTCCTTTAAGGGTTTCGAAATGGTTAGAGCTCCATCTTTAATAGGGTACATTCATAACTCAAAATGCTTGATAACTGATAAGGTTTGATGTATACTAATACGATTTAGAGAGCACACATAATCTACTAAATGGGCGGCCTGGGACAACAACTGAAAGGAGTCATTCTATATGTATCATTATGTGCAAGACAAAGATTTTTTAAGGAGAGCGCAATCCGATTCCTCCAGAATGCTAAAAAGGGTGGAAGAACTGCTGAGAAAGGAATACAAGATCAATTCTCAGATTTTTTTGGTCGGCAGCGGTGCAAAAAACATGGTTACGCAAAACGAAAACGAATCTATCGACTTTGATTACAACCTAAACATCATCTCCTGCCCTGATTGGGAAGATCCTGGAAGTATCAAAGAGTCCGTAAGGAAGGCAATGAATCGGATAATGACGAATGAGGGGTTGGGCACTGTCGATGATTCAACCTCTTGTTTGACGACAAAAACCATCAATTTTAAAGATTCTCCCGAAAACAAATGGTCAATCGACCTTTGCGTTGTAACCAAAGATTCAGGCGGAAACTGGCAAAGATTGATTCATGAAAAAACGGGATTCGCCCAATATGATAGGTATTTTTGGAATACTACCCCAAATTCAGAAGACTATTCATATAAAGCAGCGAAAATCAAGGAATGTCCTGGATGGTGGAACGAAGTCCGAAACAGCTATCTAAGAATCAAAAATCATTATCTTCAGAGTCACGATTACAATCATCCTTCCTTTGTTTGCTATATAGAAGCCGTGAATGAAATTTATAACAGAATAGGCTGTAGAAAATAAAGGTGTTACTCACTTTTCTTCCAATAGCGAGTTCTTAGATGATCTATTGTCATCAATTCAAAAGAATAACTTCTAAGGAATTCCTTGTTGTTGAGCCAAGCAAAGTTATTTTTGATTCAAGCAAACGAGACAAAAGTCCAGGCCTTTGCAAAACTCGAAAACTTAATTTTACAGTTCGAATATTTTGTATGGTTCTCTTCTTTGTCGGTCTCGGAATTAGACATGAATTTTCTCAGATTTGCATTCAGGACTGTCGAGTCACTTATAATCGTTTGATTTTTGGAAAAACCAATCAAAGGTACATAGATACCTTTATAATATGCAAAATAAGAGCTTTCTTTTCGTATAACCATATGGACAGAATCAATGGAAGTGCATTCCGATATTGTAATTTGCCGATCTACTGAATCCGTTTGATTACTCCCTTTGCTGCCATCTTTATACATGTCCGTATCAACTTGCAAAAAATAGAAGGAATCATTATCAGTTCTAGCAACAGAATCATTGGAAAGAGAGAGATTTTTAGATTCAGTCAAAACACCATCAGTGTATGTACCTTCTAGGGCCTGGCTCGAATCGAGACCAGACGGGATTGATTTCGGCCGTGCTTCAAAGTGGGGAAAACGGAATTATGAAAACAAGCACTACCATCGGAGCGATTTTCGAAATCTTAGAGAAGAATCTCTACAGCGCGATTTTGAGAATTGCCTCACCGGGAGAAAGAATCAATGCTGGCATGGTCTATGAAACGATATGGACCTGGTTCATCAAGGATTTCGAGAATAAGAAAACAGGGATTACAGAAACAATCCAAAAAGGGGAATATGCCAGAAAGCTAATGAACCCAAAAAGTGGTAAGGACATCTCCTACCACGATGCATTGACTCTCAGCCCTTCACTCATCTGTCAGGAAGGGTTAGAGGAAGCCATCGAGTATTGCGAACTCGACAGCGAAGCTAAAAAGCGAATTGCAGAAGATTTCAAGACTGTTGGATTGGCCGTGAGAAAAGGCTACATCGCCAAAGACGTCACAGCTCTTATAATCGACCCCATTCAAGACATAATCAGAAGGGAAAAAAGGCCTTTTGCGATGATCCTAAGCAAAATAGCGATGATTATGGCTACACGTCCTAAGACGGCTTATGGTCTCTCATGAAGGAGAGAGGGATGACTAAAAAAGAGCTCATATCCAAGTCGGATATAAGCTCCGAAGATTATAATTTGATGAAAAATAATATAGATGTAAGCCTTTCAACTTTAAGAATGATTTGTAAATTGTTTAATTATGATTATTCGGAAATTATAAAAGTTTTGCTTAATGAATAAATTATCAATCAAGTTGATACAAAATAACCTTTCCTTGGGCAGTCAATGAATCAAGAAGTCTATTCGGATGTGCTTCATTGCCTTTATATTTTGAATATTCTTGGAATAGTTGAAATATTGCTTTCGTAAGATTAGCTTTTATTTCATTTTCTTGTTTCAAATCATATATCGAATAGGCAAACACAATCTTTGATGGATTGTTTATATCAAAGATGTTTATCTTATCTAAAACAGAAAAGAAATAACTGTAATCGGCCTGGCTCAACGAAGAGCCAAACACAATAACATTTTCAAAATCTTTAGAAATAAACAGTTTTTCATTAAGCATGTCTAATTCCATTCTTCTACTTGTTTTTGAGAATATATAACGTGGATTGGGTGCAAGAAAAGCATCCGAATCAATACCGAATATAGGCCTAGCAGTATTTCCGTTGATATTATGAATTATTTTGTCAAATCGTTGATTGCAAGTAGTACCAAAATTAAAAGTGTCGATACTAATAAGGTTATCTGGGTTGCAAAGCTTTCTAATCGTTTTTTCGGCTTCTTCTGCAAAAACAATGTTAGGCTTAATTATGCCGAACGCTTTTGCACTATCATCATATTGCTGATGATAAATAAAGTTGCCGAAATTATGTTCGAAAAGTTTTAACTGTTCTAAAAGAAAAATATAAAATTCATATTCATTACTGAACTTGGCACAATTATGCTTTTTGTAAATAAACGAGGCCAAATATTTTGTGTTTAAGTCCACCTTGCCATAAAACGGAGTGTCATTCAGCAATTGATAAATCACTGGAAAGCAAAATGAAGATATTTTAGGGTAACCAGTTTTCTTATTGTTTCCTTGCATCCACTCCAATATTTTGGATTCTATATCACACCATTGCCATTCTTCACATTTCTTGTCTTCATACGATGAAAGGAAAAAGGCAATATCCCAAACATTAGCTTTTTCAAAACAATCAAAGCCAACCCAAAAATCTTCTCGATTACAAATATTACTATTGAAATTGGAATAAGTTTCAAGAGGTCCAGCAAAACAATTTAGCCAATTTCGAAGTATTAAATTTTTGTTTTGATCATTTAAAAAATAATCTGAATACTTGGTTTTAAGCTTACACTTTAAATCGAAACCGTTTCCTATGATAAGTTTAACGTTTCTAAGATTTTGAATTACCGATTGTTTGGCTTCCATGGCATAATCAATTTTTTGTTTTAAGTCGCTCATAAGTCATTGTCCTCTTCTTTCCTTTTTAGCAGGCCGTCCTTCCCAAACAAAATTACATTTTCAGATTTAGGTTGTTTATCTACTTCTAATTGTGATACTTAAACAAAAGTTGGCATTTGGAAAGCTGTTCCGGATACTATGCACTCTCCAGGGGAGAGGATAGTCACAAAATCCATAGATTTTTCATCCATATAGGCAACCGCTTTTCTTATGATTGCAATATCAGATGGATTTACTAATTTATGGATAAAATAATTATGAAGTTTAGAAATAATAGTTGTTTTTTTCTTCATTTTGGTGGTTTGTTTAGGTCGGTGGAAGAGCGATGACAAACCATCACGTTTAGAAATCACTCTCTCGCCGACACGTATTCTATCGGCGCCAGATGACTGGCTGGAATATTCTACTCTACTGTGGCTGAAGTGACCCAATGTGCAAATCAGTATTTATAATAATAAAAAACAATACAGCGATATATTGTTTACAAAGCACTGTAACAATTTCTAAACTATATTTGGCTAAGCGTGCCATTCAATTATGATAATATCTAGTAAATACTATTATTCAGTACGCCATCTAATCATAATTAAACCTAGCAATAATATTTGTTCCTTTCTCTATATTCTTTATATACATCAAACGGCTTCATCTCAAATAAACTAATATACTTTCTTTTTCCTTTCAATACTTTATCCAAAATATAACGAATGATATCATCTTCTTTTTTAAATTCAGGTCTAAAAGCCATCTTATTCTTACACATCAGCTGAAGAATGTAATGCCCATTACAATAATCAAAAATATAATCCAGATTCTTATCGTCTTTTTCATTTGTTGATTTATCAATCAACCATCTTTTTAAAAGAGAGGGTAATTTGTTCATAAGTTTATAATCTACACCATGGAATTTTCTACATACTTTCGAATAAAAGCTTAAAAAGTATTCTTCATTTACATATTCGTCTTTATAGCTATCTAAATATTTCTTAATGAAGTCTTTTTTCAAAAAATCCACATTATTGTATTTAATGTTGTCCTTAAAATAATCATGTGAAATCTCTTTTAACAGAGGCTCTCCAAAAGTATGAGATATCTCTTCCATGATTCCTTGTTTAACAAGAACATTGAATATTCTTCTCAAGACATCTAATGCAGAGGACTTATTTGAACAATCATCTATCAACTCAGGAAAACAACATCGCAATATTGTTGTTTCTCTATCATGACACTTTGTGTCAGAGATATTACGCAAATCATCAATATTGTGTCCAAAATCCTTGTCAATAATTCCAAAGCAATCTATTTTATTAAATCTTTTAGGATTCTTTTCATAAGTTTTAATAGATTCGGAGACAAATTCATATTTAGGACCTTTATACTTTGCTGTTTTATAAATTAAACTTTTTTCAGTTATTTCTGAAGCTTGGTTGATAAAATCCGAAACAATATTTGCTTTTGCTATTTTTAAAGTAATATCCTGTCCTTTATATTCGAATTTTGTAGCTTCTAGCAAAGGATAAAGAAATCTTATGTCAGAGACTCCCTCAACAAACAATAAAGGCCTTTTTGTTTTTTGCCTGAAGTTCGTATCATTAAGCAGACATAGAAAATCAAAAACATTTTTTTGATTATCATTCATTTTTCAGTTCATCCTTTTCTACAAGAGTTGCACCAATATAACACTCTTTATCACTTGAACTAATAAAAGGGGAGTGTGTCGCAATTATAACTTGAACACCTGGTTTTGATTCCATGATTTTTTCTATTAAAACAGATAATTGCTCTTGCCAAACAACATGCAATGAAATCTCTGGTTCATCAATCAAAACAATAGAGCCTCTTGTTGTCTCAAAAATCAAATAATATAAAATTGTAACGATATTCAATTCACCACTTGATAATGATTTTGCACTTAGTTTCACTGAGAAATCATTATTCAATGTTTTATTGGCTTTGAAAACAATATCATTCCCTTCAATACTAATTTTCTTTGCCGCTGGATCATTATCATAATATAATCCTTCATATAAATTCTTAAACAACATAAATTTATCGTAGAAATCTAAGAAATGCTTAAACTGAAGGCAGAAATAATCATTAGAAAGAACCGCCTGGGGAAGCTTAAGTAATTCTTCAAATATAAGTGAAATGACCTTTTCTTTATTATTTTGTAAAATCAATGAATTTAGCGTAGGAAAGCATTGATTAATTCTTTTTGAAATATTTCGAATTACATTTGATCGGGCTATTATTGTTCCTATAGAACTAGCGTAGACACCAGAGGTAGAGTTATATTTTATGCTTTCTAATAAATTAAAATTTTTGAATGATTCATCAAAACTATTTCTAAATAGCTTCATTTCCTTATCATTTGCATGCTTATCTAGATAATTAAAATAATCAGCCATTGAAATCTCCGACCAATCACAATGTTTCTGATTGAAAATATCAAAGTCAAATAGAAGAGTAGAGTAACATTTCTTTTGAAACAGATTTGAAATCAAGGGCATATCCAATAATCGAGCAATACGATTAAAACGATTAAATATAGCATAGTTTTTTTTCGCTTGCTCTAAGTTTTTTTCATCATCGATTTCTTCTGATGTGTTTTTGATATTAGAATCAACAGCCCTGAAAACCATGGAATAATCCAGATCATAACGCCTATTGGTTTTTACAAATAAAAACTTCGCTTGCTTATTAATATTAGGAAAAAGCCTGTCAACATTATCATAATGCCTCTTCATTTCACTCATTTTTTCTTCTTGACTATCATTTGATGAAATAACGCATCTTTGATCTTTGCCATTAAATCCAAAAACAGTTTGATCAAAAAAAAGTTCCTTATTGTCTCTGCTTTTTTCAACTGAAACAAAATACCCATTTCGAAACTCTATTCTAAATTTATCAAATGGCAGTTCAAACAACCAACGAAGGCGCTGTTTCAGTATAAAATCATCAAGATAATCTATATTAAAATTAAATGCTATAAGCTGTTTGTATTGTGGGCGAACTAAAGTATATTCAAGAAGTTTAAAAATTGTTGTCTTACCAAGACCATTTGATCCACAAATCATAGATAATTCTCGGTCAATATTAAAATCATAAGAATTATAGCCAAACAAGCCACGAACAGAAATTTTTGAAATGGATTGAGCTAAATTGTCTAAATCCTGATTATGCTGATCACAATAATAGCTAAACACTTGGTCAAAAGTTACTTCTATTGTTTCCAATTTGATTTTTAAAACATTTATCGTTTCATGATATTTAGCTTCTATTTTCCTATAAAGCTCTTTGTCCTTCGTATCAGCTCGACTATTTTTCCGTTCAGCTTCCAATGTGCTAAGCATCATAATTCCAACAATCACACTAAAGGTCGCATCATGATTACATTCGTGACATGTGTCATCTTCTAGACATAAAGGTTGGAATTCTAAAGGTCGGAATTCGCAAAACAAACATAAATATTTCTTATTCGCCAACCAGCCTGGTATTTCTTCTTTTAAACCTTTGAATATCTGATTTACACTCGGCATGATTTAATCCTCCCTTAGTTAATCAATAAAACAATTGTAAAAAAGTCTTTCGACTTTTACAATCTAAACCAATAATTTTTACAATCTAAACCAATAATCGCTTTGCAATTGATTCATATAAGAATATAGTTTAATATAAATATGTCATTTTCAATAACAAGGAGAAAAGAAATGAGTCACTTGAAAATCATCGATGCGAAATACAAAGCCGGAGATGATATTGATTTCGGCACTGTAATCGGAGAATTGAAGGTAGAAGACGAAAAAGGAAATATCATCTACTATACCAATGATGAATTTGATAGTCGTCCGACATTTTTAAAGACGGATAAAAGTGTCCTTGATATGTTGTTCAATAACAACCCCGAAGATGAAGAAAAGATTCAGGATTTGCTTGATAATTCAATCAATAACGTTTTCGAATATGAGTCTCTCCTTTCAGACAAGGAAAATCCATTATTCCTAGTTTATCGTTATTTAACCTATTTAGTACGTTCTGAAAAGGATAAAACAGAACAATTCATAAAAAACACTATCGGGAAATATATTGATGAAATCACAATTCCAAAATGTGATATCGAAGAAGATATGGAAGACGAATAGATTTTATAATCATCAATAAGCATCTTATTGCTTTAACATCCAATAATGAATATACTGTTTCATTTCCAAAAGAAAGCTTCATTGATTCTCAGGTAAGTTCTTTTCTAAATTCTTATAAAAAGAGCAATGATTTTTTCTTGTCATTCTTATTTTTCTGATTTTATAATGTTGTATTGTATCCTGAAAACGCAAAAAATTGGAAACAGTAATTTCACGGAAAAACGGTGATACAATAAAAACGCAGAAAGGAAGGTAGATGAAAAATGGACGACGATTTCTTTGAATGGTGGAGCTGGTATCTCACGGACGAAGAGATGAGACTCGAGGAGGAAGAAAGAAGAAAGCAACTCGATGCTCTTCTCTCCCCTACCCCAATGGACGATTACGAGGCGGCGAAGAAGAAATGGGAAGATAATTCAAACGTTGACCGATTCATCAAAGAAACAAGAGAATTCCTCGATAAATTGGACAAAGAAAAATAAGCCGAATGCCTTCATGGCGGAACAGGTAGACGCGCATTACTCAGAATCCTGTGGGCAACACCATTACAAAAAGCCAATATCGCTTAATCATACTTACCATTGATTATCACACTATTTATTCTTTTCACCCAGCATATCGTATAGGGTGATCAGGAAACAATCGTGTTGATCATTCAGCTGAGGTTCCTTGAACTTCAGTTTTTTTGTATACGTTGTATATCTTCTTAAGGCCGCTTCCGTTCCTTTCTATTAAACCAACCATCTCGAAGCAACGGCATATAGTCTTATTCCTCCTAATAGATGGTATCGAATCGAGACTGTATTCATCAGGCTTTTTTGGGAGGAGCCACCCCGCAAAATGAAGTTTTTGAGGTGTATCAATAAAATGATTTTTTCTTTTCCTCCAAGCCTCATGCACACTTCTAGTATATTTTCGGAACGCTTTAATCGCTCATCCGACTTCAAACCATACAAAAAGGAGGAACGCGTCCTCCTTATCTCAAATCTAATCAAACAACGATTTCAATCAATCGGTCGATGGAGTCGACGACATCATCGAAGGCTATTCCTTTGGCATGCTTTTAATGGGCAAGTCCTACGCTTAAAATCGTTTCCCATCGCCTATGAAATCCATCAGATTAACATGGAGGATTCCATTTCTCTTTTGCAGCATATAGTCCGTTGTCATCACGTATTTTTTATAGTTATCTCGTATGCTCTCCAATGGTCTGTATTCTCGATCTTCCGTATCTTTGCTCTGCAGCATCTTATAGGCCACCTGCACATAGGAATAATCCATATTGCCGTCTCGGAGGATGAAATCGCATTCCAGTTTTCCGATGCGACCTACGCTTACCGCATAATCGAGGCTTCGTGCATATAGATACACGATATTCTCCAATGCTGGCCCGTAATTGATCCGATTGTCCGTGTTCATCGCATAGTAAAAGCTCAAGTCGGCAACGTAATACTTTTGTTCCCCCGAAAGTGCTTTTTTCGATTTCATATCAAATCTTTTGCACTCATACAGAATTTTGGCATCAACCAACGTTTTTATATACCGAGTCACCGTCTGACGGCTGATGGCCATACCATTTTTGAGAAGGGCTTCGTGCAGGCTGTTGATGCTAGTCGTTGCACCGAAATTGTTAATGATGTAGTTCCTAACCAGCTCAAAGGACTGAACATCTTTGATTTTCACCCTTCGTTTGATATCTTTTTCAAAGATTTCATCGATAATCCCCCTCACATAAGTACGTTTATCCGAAAGATTGTCGATTTTGATGGCACGTGGAAATCCGCCTTCCAAAATATAGTGGTTCAATTCTATTTCGGCGTTGGCATCGATATCCCGCCCATAAAATTTCTTCATGTCCTCGTATTCGTCAAATGTCAGCGGAAACATTTCGAATTCCAAATACCTGCCGGTTAATTTCGTTACAAGTTCTCCGCTGAGCAAGTAAGAATTAGAGCCGGTTATGAAAATCGAATAGTCTCCTTCGGACCGAAATCCGTTGATTACTTCCTCAAAGCCTTCCACGTTCTGAATCTCGTCTATGAAAAGGTATTTCATCCCTTTCGCTTGCGTGGCGGATTCGATTAATGCATCTAACTGCTCGGCGCTTCGAATACTTTTGTACCCACGTTTATCGAGATCGATGTAAATGATGTTGCTTTCCGCAACGCCATCCCCTTTTAGTTCTTCCGCTATCGTTTGCATAAGGCTGGATTTTCCGCATCTGCGTATGCCGGTTATCACCTTAATGAGGTCGTCGTCATGGAAGAACGCGCGCATTTTGGACAAATACTTTTCCCGTTTGTATAGTATCATAGCCTGCCTCCTTTGCCATTATTATACACTACAGCCTCACTATTTCATAGTTATCGTGGCAATTTTTTATATTTTTTTAAATATTTGCAACGACAACAAGCAAATTAAGAAATCAATTGTTGAAATAAACCTACCCGTGTCGCATAAAAAGCGAAGCCTCTTCAGGAAGTAGTCGAAAAAACACCTAGAGTAGACGGCGTTCGCGCTGACGCCGCATTTGAAGATGAAATTCATCCTGTGCGAATCGGGATTGCCGTCGTCATCGAAACCGCCAACGATGATTTTGTCCACAGTCGTCTCGAGTATCTCCCTTTGGAACTCGTCGATTCTCTTGTGCTTGAGTATGGTCTCCTTGAATTCCTTTCCCTTCCCCTTCATCTCGGATTGTTCTCGCTTCCTGTCCTGGTGGCGGTCAAGCTCACCTTTCGCCATCTCTATTTCTTTCGTTATCGAGGCGTATTTCTTCTCACAGTCCTCTTTGGAGACGATCCCACTCACCCTCGGTTCAACGATATTGTCCTTTTGCTTCTCGAGGTTTGAAATCCTCGCCTCCAGATCCGTAATTTTCTTTGCCGGGGAGCCCGAAAGGATTGTGTTTTTAACGGTGCCGTTGCAGTCTACTCCGAAAACGCAAAAAAACAAGGAAACGGCAGATTTCAATAAATGCCCATGAATACGGCCTTTTTCACCTATTCTTTCCATCGTGTATACATACCATCAACCTATCCCCATTTCGATACGAGGTAGGATGGGTGTTTATTTTTGAAGTTGACCTATTTTACCATACGAGTAAAGCCCTGTTTTTTTACCGCTTTACCGCCACTAAACCATTTTTGCAATAAAAAAGAGGATTTCCCTCATTTTTAGAAAGAAGGAAATCCGTCAATTTTTATCGATTTTTGGCCTTTTTCAGCTGTTTTTCTTACTCAGCAACACCACTGTCTCAACATGTGTCGGCGACATGCGATGAACATGTCTACCAATACAGGGTACCTCATGGAAGGAACATGTCTACTGGATGCGTTTTTTGACAGGTCTACTGGAAATTTCAGACAACATTCCTAGTATGAGGAAAGTATTGAGTTTTACAAGATTCCATAACGCTTAAGATGGTTAAACCTTTCATTACTATCCAACGCAATGATAACTGCAATCTAGACGACGTTTCTTGTTTCTCCCCAGCTCCAGACCATCGGAGGAACGCTCCGCCCCTTTACTTCATTCAATTCGCCTTCCAATATCCTGACTTATTAGATCCTATTCTCTCAATATAGCCTTTTTCCTTCAAAACAGAGATGATCTTATCGATGGAAGTTTTACCTAAATGACAGATAATCATCAGCTGCGGCTTAGTAATATTTGGGTTGTTCCTTATCTCAGCCAGGACTCTGGTTTGGGAATCGTTCAAGGATTTATCACCCACTTTATCACCCACTTTATCACCCACTTTATCACCCACCTCGTTAATGAAGTTGAATGGAATGGTGACGGTGATGTCGTTGTTGGAGAAATCAAACGCCCCTTCTCCGTATTCAGACGAAATAACAGGAATTCCTCTTCCCGTTTTCTCACTGATATGCAGTTGCAAGAAAATTTCAGATAGTTTCTCATTTACGGGAACGGAATGTCCGCGAAAGAAACCCGCCTTAGTCTGAAGAGGGGCAAGTCCGCCTCTTGAAAGTATCTCAATCCTATCGGAGTACACCGTGATCATCGGTTCGTTTCCGTCTACCCATTTATTATGAAGGAAGGCATTGATGACTGCTTCACGGAAGGCATCCATGTTGAAAAGCCTGACTTCCTTCCTTTCGACGATTCTATTCCTCTCATCGGCCTGGAAGATATTGATGACATCTCCATATCTAAGAACTTCATCCAGAGAATAGAGAAGGCACTGATATCCGAATTCACGGACGGAATAAAGTTTCGATGCCTTGGTCTTGCCGGTGAATATCGCCACCCTGATCGGCATTTGGGAATTGTCGGAGAGAAGCTGGGCAAGGAGGTTATATTTCCCATCTTTGTTCCTAAGATCAAGATTCTCCTCAAACGTCTCATCCCTTAGTTTCAGACCCTTGGAGCCGTAATATCCAAACAGCTGGTTAAATGTAAGCTGCTGTCTCTTGGATTCAATGGTCAATATGGAAGGCATGCCAAAAGTTAGAACGGAGAACAGCTTGGCTTCCCTTTGGGGATATTTGGAAAGCTTCTCTCTGCTTGATCCTATTCTGATATACCGGATATCCTGATATCCGGTAGGAACCGTTTGAGCCGCCGGAATCACCAAGGCAACGATTCTCTTGCCTTCTATTTTCATTTCCTCGAAATAGAAGGCAACGCTTGGAGAAAGTTGTCTGGCAAGATAATGCTGAAGTGGCTCGTTTCCGTTGACGGATTCGTTTTGATTGAACGTTGTTCCTTTGATCTCATGTGTCTTGTCGTCCACGCCGAAAAACACGTAGGAATCTTCTCTGCCTAACATGGCGGCACTATTGGACAATGCGGAAATATATGTTCCGATATCATCCGGTGAGACATGGTTTGACTTGAATTCAAACCACTCATATTCGTCCGAACAGCTCACGCAATCAAAAAATATTTCTTTCAAATCAATCATATTTATCACCCATTAATAGCATAACATAAACTAGTATTGGGTGGGTAATAAAACTGTCTGATTTCTATTTTTTCTATTCGAATGCCATTGCGGTCAGAATAAGCGCTCATTAATTGACGTCATTGCGGTCTTCATACCCCTTTGCCAATTTTCCTTGGCGCCTTTGTAGATACGTCCCGAGAGAATGAATCTACAGTGAGCATCAATAAGCAGAAGCACAGTTGACCAAGAGAAAAAGTGAAAAATAAATCCAAATTTCAGTTAGTGAAGGAACTATTTAAGAACCAAACATACCAGATACATATACCTTTAGTCGATATGTTTCTTTATACTAGGTTGATATATTTCCCCATGCTAGTAAAGATGGTTTTATATTAGTTAGTTGCATAAAAAGAAAAGGGCTTCAGCCGAACCAAATCGGTCAAAGCCCTCAATTTTTAGCCTTTTTCACCTGTTTTTCTTACTTAGCAACACCACCGTCTCAATATGATGCGAAGTAGGGAACATATCCACACCTTGTACTGAAATGATTGAATAATCATTCTTCAATAGATTTAAATCCCTAACTAATGTAGCAGGGTCACAAGATATGTATGCTACTTTTTCAGGACCGTTTTTTATCAAGGCTTTAATGAACTCTGGCGTTGTTCCTTTTCTTGGAGGATCTAAGACTATACAATCGAAATGCTCATCAGTTCTTTGAAGATATTCAGTCGCATCATCTAAGTGGAAGTTAATGTTATTTATATGGTTGTTTTTAGCATTTATCAAAGCATCTTCATAAGAGCTGCTCTCTATTTCTACACCGACAACTCTCTTAGCTTTGTCAGCCATACAAATTCCAATTGTACCGGTTCCGCAATATGCATCTAATATAGTTTCTGTTCCGTTTAGATTAAGGCCTTCGATTGCTTTCCCATAGAGTTGATCTAAAAGAGATGGATTCGTTTGATAGAAGGATTTGGCTGATATGATAAATGTCTTTCCGAGAATTGAATCTTTTATATGGCCATCGCCATATACAACTTTATCGAGCATTCCTAGAATGACATTTGTTCTTCTCTTGTTTAAATTCAATGTTATCGATTTAACTTCAGGACATATATCTATCAAATCTTTTACTATGTTATCGAGATTTGGAATTTCAAAACTTGTGACGACTAATGTGACTAAAGCTTCTTGGTAGTTGTAGGAAGTTCTGATCAATATATGACGTAATAGTCCTACTTGTGAATCCTCATCATAAGCCTGAATATTATATTTGTTCAATATGGTTAAAAGGTTGGTCAAAACTATATCGGATAATTTGCTTTCGATTGGACAATGCTCCATTTCTACTAGCTTATGGGTGTTGATTCTATAATATCCACTGACTATTTTTTTCTCTTTAGCAGAATACTTTACAGGTCTTTGTATTTTGTTTCTAAATCCATCTTTTAAAGGACAAGGAATTGTTGGCTTTACTTCGATATCGAGATGGGTGAACTTCTTTATAAGATTTCTTATGTTTTCTTGTTTATAGATAAGCCTTTTTTCGTATCTTAAATGACCTAGATCTGATATTCCTGTCTCTGTCAATTCAAAAGGACATTTGACTCTATCAGGGCTTTTTTTAGTGACTTTGATCGTGTCACCAAAAGCAACTTTTCCTTTGACAGCTCTAAGCTGTACTTCACCTTCCTCACCAGGAAGGAGTCCTCTAGCGAAAAGAATGTTATCATTATCTTTGCATACACCTTGTCCTAAATCATCCAATCCTGTACATTTGGCACTAACAATAGGAAGGTTTTTATATATAGTTTTTTCACTCATTTTAAATAGTCCTTTTAGTTTTTATCATCCATAGAGTCACTCAGCTTATCGAAGGCTTCACCATCATCCACACTCTTGTTTTCAGCTCTTGTTCTCGAATGTGGATCCTTGACACTACCTTCGTCGTTTAAGACATCTATTCCATATAGATTCTTAAATCTTTGGCATTGATCATCACACATCTCTTTGGCATAAGAGATTAGTTGAAGAACTAATCCCTTTGTGTTTGGATTGGCCGAGAATACTTCGTCCATATATGACATGAAGATTCCTGTGACTCTCAGTACTAACTGATATAATGCGACAGTTGATAAGTCAAAGAAGAATTGATCGTTTGAATAGAAGAAAACAGGTGAGGAATGTGTGACTTCACTGGCTGTTTCGTACCATTCGGAATATTTTGAAAGTCCGGCTAAGAATTCTATTCCATCCCTGAAGTTCAATTTAAAATCATGTAATTGGTTGTGATCCCATGACATCAATTCAGCACGATATTTTTCAAATAAAGGATAGTCCTCGGATTCGATAGATGGGCCTCTAATGATTTTAAAGGATCCTTCTTTTCCATTTGAATCACGAATAGAAACAGCGTATTTTTCAAATAGCTTTCCTTTCTCTTCCAGTGTTTTGTATTCTGGGGTTTGATAAAGCCATCCGTATTCGATGAACTTCTTCATATCTTTGCTCTTCAATCCGTGAGACTTTAAATCAGCTTTTAAAGCTATGAATATTTCATCTGTTCTCTCTTTGGATTGTATAGATCCTCTAAAGGCGTTATCGTAGATGATATGTTGGACATATTCATCCTGCATAGGCTTTCCATCTTTGACTAGGATTGCAAGGATGCATTCTGCTTCATGCAATGTTCTCCACGATACATATGCATCACTAGCTAAACCTTGCGATAACATTTTTAAAGTTCCATTTGATTTTGAGAAAATCCTTCCGAACAAATCGTTGATTAGAGTCTTTTGAGGTTTGTTTTGTATGAAAGGAAAATTGAGATTTATAAGCTCAGTAATCAAGGCTTTTAAAGCAGTGTTGACTGGTGAATAAGGACTCAAAGAAGATATTTTAAGTTGACCTTTTCTAACTCCTCTTACCAATAGCAAGAATTTAACAGCAACTTTATTTGATAGTGAAACGATCAAAGAATGGTCTTTTACTATTTCTTTTTTGTTCTTGTTATCTCTTACTGCAAACCACCATTCACCATACGAATAGTTTATTAAATCGAAGACCAATGAGTATAAGGAAGAATTCTTTGGGAGATTACCTGTCTGTTTTAAGATATCTAGTGTGTTCTTTAAAACAGCTAATGTTCCATCCCTATCAGCTTCCGGAATTCTTTCGTTGAAGTACTCTTCAAAGATCTGAGCTGGATAAGATCCTAAATTGTCTTTAACTAATTGATTTATGTTTGTTTCCATAGCTTCTTTCTCCTAACTTAATAAACTTAACATGGCTTTGTAGGCTTCGATTATACACAATCCAATATTATAACCGCCACATGGTAATGGTATATCTAGCATTTCACCTAAAGTATAGATATTTTTATGCTTAATTAGATTCATGTTTTTTGTATTGATTTCAGAGAAATCGATACCGCCTTTGGATACTTGTGAGAACTTAAAAGGATATAAGCCTTGGATTTGGAATGATAGATCACTAGCTTCATTATTCAAAGTCTTACTATCTTCTTTAGATTTTTTAACTATATATTCACTCAATTGTTTTGGATATGCATAATAGATATTATTCATATCTACTTCTATTTTAGAATTGGAATGTTTAGTTAAATCCAAATGAATAGAATATGAATTCAATTCATTTGGATTTAATCTAATCGATGCATTGAAGATACATATTCCAGATAATCCATCAGGTTTGAATAATATCTCGCCTTCTTCTTTATAAATCAAATCATCCTTTTTATAAAGAGACATGATGCATTTAGCTCTTATTCCATCTAAGGCTTTAAGTCCTTTCTCTTTTACTTTTATAGGACAAATAGCGGGGGTATATTCGATATGTTTTAAATTTAAGGATTTCAAAATAGACCAATCAAAAGGTGGATATGCTAATGAATTACCACCGAATGAAAGACATACTTTATCGAATGAGTATTTCTTTATGTCATTATTTTCATCGATAGTTTTAAAAGAAATAGATTCATCTTTGTTTTCAAATACATCAATTACTTTCTCATGAATTATTTGTACTTTGTACTGTTGGATTTTATCCATCATTGAATCATATAAGGCAGATGATTTGTTCGCAAAAGGATATATGAGATTCCCTTGATTGAAATAAGGACAATTTGTTATTTTGATGAACTCATTAAAAGCATCTAATCCTATCGATCCTTCCACGATACTTTTTGCTTTGTGAAAGATTGGGTCTTTCAAGCTCGATGGGTTGAAATAGTCTGTATTGAAGAAGTTTGATCGTCCGTTTCCAGATATAAGAATTCTAGAAGCCACTTTTTTTGAACCATCAAAAATCGAGACTTCAAAACTAGGATCTCTATTTTTTATGAATAGAGCCAAAGAGACTCCGGCTACTCCACCACCTAAGATGGCAATTCTATGTTTAGAATACTTTGACACGGGAATTGTCCACTTCTTTATCTATAGTTTTTTCGCCATGTCCTATAGCTATAGATTCTAATACTTCGTATTTGCTATCTAATCCAAGCTTCTCTTGGAACTTAGAAAAGTCTTTATTTTCTGCTAAATCTTTAGCGGCATGAATCCAACAAGATTGAAGTCCTAAGTTTGTAGCTTTGAGCAACATGTTTTCCATAGCAGCACCAACATCCAAAAGATATAAGGATTCGATTTCTTTGTTTCTAAATACAAGGATTATGTGCTTTGCACCATAATATCTATCCATTCCAAATTTATTCTTTGCAATCGATAAATATTCTTTCGCATATTCGTTCGTCAATCCAACAAACATCAATTCTTTTTTACCCATTCCGCTTGGAGCTAATGTACCAGCTTCTACTATTTGTTGCATGTCCTCCTTGGATACACCTTCTTCAGTGTATTCTCTAGTAGATCTTCTAGCTTTGAGAACATCATTGAAACTATCAATCATATCTATTCCTTCTTTCATCTTATATATTTTACCTTATTTTTTGGAATAAAAAGACCCGCATTGTTTTGAAATGCGGGTATATGACATGGAAACTCGAATTACTTTTTGAGTTTGAGATCCTTGATAAGGGCTTGATATCCCTCATAGTCGGTTCTCTTGAGATAGGTGAGAAGCTTGGTACGCTTTGCAACGTGAATTGTCAAAGAACGCTTTGCACAATAGTCGTGAGTGTTGGCCAAAAGGTGGGCAGTGAGATCTGCAATCTCTTTGGTCAAAAGTGCGATTTGGACTTTGGTGTTACCAGTGTCCTTCTCGTCTTTTCCGTACTTCTTGGTAAGTTCGACGATTTCTTCTTTTGCTAATGCCATAATAGTTTTCCTCCTTGGAATTTTAGCTCGACCATGCCCATGAGAAAAACCGAGGAATGATTATCTCTCGGACAGGTTGCAATAGGGTATTTTACTCCAATGTTTTTTAAATGACAAGTCAAATGATATTTTTGATTTGATCTCTGATCCTTCACCAGATAAAATACTGTTTTGTAAGAGGTGAGTCAGCAATGAAAAATATTCATGTATCGGCAGCTATAATAATGAAAGATAATAAAATCTTTGTGACACAAAGGGGATATGGGGAATTTAAAGATTGGTGGGAATTTCCAGGCGGAAAAATAGAAGAAGGTGAAACTCCTGAAGAATGTTTAAAAAGAGAGATTAAAGAAGAATTGAAAGCAGATATAAATATAGATAAATATTTATGTACTGTGGAATACGATTATCCGAATTTCCATTTGAAGATGGAGTGTTTTATCTGTTCTTTGATAGATGGCCACTTAGAATTAGTTGAGGCTGAAGATGCTAAATTCATAACCAAAGATCAACTGGATAATATCGATTTCTTACCAGCTGATTTACTCGTTGTAAAAGAATTGAAGAAATCCATCTAAAAGATTTCTTCCAATCTGTATTTAAAGATTTGATGATACATAAAATCTTTCAGTTCAGTTGTTTCTTATTAAATCACGAAGTATTTATAAAGATATTCTGGAATAGGATTGTCCATCCTCAATTCAAACTTGACCACGTTTGTTTTCTTTCCTGATTCAGTAGTGTTTTCCGAATCGATACATTTTTGTATTTTTGTGTTTCCCAGATAGTAGAAAGAACGTTTATTTAAACCATCTTTGTTATCTGGACTTTCTCTCTGTACGAACAACATTATTTGGCCGTTGTTCTTAGCTACGCTCAACAAGTCTTTTATTTCTTGTGATTCAGTCGTTCTATCATGTCTTGAATCCCAACAAAAGATATTTTTATTTTTGAAGTAATCGGAGTAATTGATTTGTGATTCCTTATCCAAATGTTTGTTGTAGGTTACAAATATAGGGACAATATTTAGATCTTTGAAGATTCTATATCCATAGATCGTGCTTTCTTGGTTCTTAGTTAGATTGATTAGACGAGAAACATCTTTTCTAGAATATCTTTCATATAGAACAAAATTATTATTTCCAGTGACATTAGAGAAATATTTCTTGTTTGAATAGATTGAATAATCAATTATTTCATTTACAAACTTATTGAAAGTTTTATTTGAAAGATGTTGTTTGAATTTATCAGATAATTGAATCTTATCATTTTTTATTGCAATAGTCGAATAAGCTAAAGATCCCTTAGCTGATAAAAATGACGTATCTAGTACTGATATCACTGACTTTTTAGTTTTTTCATCATATATTTGATTTACAGGTAATCGCTTTATGAATTCTTCTTCATTTCCACCTTCAATCAAAGTTTTGAGAAGAAGACTTTCATGAATTCTTAATCCGTTACCAAAGCTATTAGATAGATATTTAATCTCATCCCTATCTTCTTGGCTTAATATATCAAATGATCCTATTTCTTCTTTTGATAAGAAATCATAGTAAGTCTGTTTGAATAAATCTAAGAAAACTCTGCCTGTCAAATCTCCATTTTCATCGTATTCAATTAAAGTTGGAATGCGGCCTAACTTGTTTTTAATAGCTATATATTGTTCTTTAATTCTTCTACTATCAGAATCTCTTGCCTTATCGCTTATTTCGACTATTGTCTTCATTGTTATAGGGTCGAAGTCTATAATGCTTCCACCTGGAAGCATTATGTTTGTCGTTTTAGATGCGTCTCGACCACCACCATTAGACTGATATTCTTCTCCATTATTTTTTGAAGAGAACGAATCTGTAATCATGAAATCATTCTTATAATTTCCAATGAAGTCGATTACAGTCAAATAATCCTTGCCTTCAAATTTTCTTAGACCTCTACCCAATTGCTGGAGAAATATAATTGTAGATTGTGTAGGTCTTAAAAGAATAATTTGATTCACTGAAGGAATATCGACTCCTTCGTTGAAGATGTCGACTGTTAAAATCATATCTAAATATGGATTATTAGTATTATCTTCTTCCAACAGTTTTATATACTTTTCCCTATCTTCATTTGAACTGCTTCCTGATAGGAAAATCGTTTTGAGCCCACGATTATTCAGCTTCTTTGATAATTCTATCCCTTCCTCAATCTTTGATACAAACATCAAAGTTTTGATTCTACTTCCAGATGATCCGTAATATTTTCTATTGTTGATTATATTGTCTATTCTATCATCGCATGTCAGCTGATCGAATGTTGCATCATCGCTCAATTGTTTCCCATTTATAAGGATATCTGATATTCCAAAATAATAAAAAGGAACTAACATTTTTGATTCCAAAGCATTGTATAGTCTTATCTCATATAAGATATTATGATTGAAGAAATTATAAATATCGTATCCATCAGTTCTATCTGGTGTTGCAGACATTCCTAGAAGAAACTTTGGTTGAAAGTAGTTTAAAATGTTTTGATACATTCCTTCTTTTCCGATTCGATGACATTCATCGACTATAATTAAATCGAATTCATCTCTTGTGAATTCTTTCAAATAAAGATTCATCGTATTGACTGTAGAGAAAATATAATTCTTGTCTTTTATATCGTGATGCCCATTAGAGAATAAATCTGCTTTGATATCTTGACCAAGAACATTTCTATATGTTTCTATAGCTTGTTTTAAGATCGTTTCCCTATGGGTTATAAACAACATTTTCTTTAAATCAATTTTATCTTTTATGGATTTAACACCGAATGCTGATGCATATGTTTTACCAGTTCCTGTCGCAGAAATCAAAAGACCTCTTTTATCACCTTTATCTATGGATTCATTAAGTTTGGTACAGAATGCTAATTGCATCGAATTAGGCTTGAATTCTTTCTTTATTTCTTTTGAATTCGATAATCTTATTTCTTTGAAAGATTCATATTCTTCTTCATATTTGTCGATTATTGTCTTTATGCTCAATGAATGATCATTGCTCCAAAGTGTTTCGAATCTATTCAAAATCTCTTTTGCTATTTTTCCATCTTTCTTTGTGACTATAAGGCTATTCCATTCTTCGTTAGATGTTAATGCTGATCCTGTTAGGTTCGATGATCCGATTATTATTTTGTATGTGTCTTTGAATTTGAAAATATATCCTTTTGTATGGAATCCTGATGGTTCATCTTTTGCATATTTGTCATCAATCCATAATAGTTTTACCTCTACATTCGGCATTTCATCCAATTCTTTTAAGGCTTTAGGCTCTGTGAAATCCAAGTAATTACTAGTTAATATTCGGCCTTTCACATTTTTGTTTTGACATTCTTTTAAAGCTATTTTTAATGGACTTATTCCTGAATCGCTGATAAAAGCTACAGAAAACATGAATTCATCGCAAGTCTTAAGGTTTTCAGCTAATACTTTAATGACTTGTTTTCTATCTAGTTTATTGTTTGAGTTATAAATGAATTCAGGTGAAAAATCAGAATCGATATCATCATTATCTTTTATATATGCATTTATTAATGAAGAAACGAATAATTCATCAGTTTGTTCCATAAATATACCTTCTGATCTTATTTTATTGACTATATGAAAAATGACCAGATCTAGAAGTTATATTTTTGATCCTAGAATACGGTTTTTAATAAAAATCCGCTCGATTTTAATTCGAGCGGATAATGATCAAGTCAATTCTTCCATTGCTAGAGGCTGGAGTATATTTATCAACTTATCCATTACTTCAGCTTTTGTATTCATACCTTTTATCTTCAAAGTCAGGACTACTTTTGTACATCTAGTGTTTTCGTGCATAGCAGAACTGATATCTATATCTTTGACGATGACATTCATTTCGTCCATGGCTGCTACAGCCTTTGACAAAGTCATTTCACCTTTAGTAACAAGATAGGCTAATCTATATGACTTTTTACGTGGATTTTTATCTTCCAATAGTTTTAGAACACTTAAAACTATTAAAGCAATTAAAGCTCCTATCATCGCTACAGAAATATAGCCGACTCCACAGCACATTCCTATTGCAGCCACCACCCAAAGGGTAGCAGCTGTAGTCAATCCTTTGACGTTGATTCCGTTTTGGATTATCGTTCCCGCACCTATAAAACCGATACCTGTAACTACTTGAGCAGCTACTCTTCCAGGATCTCCACTTCCAAAAGCATACTTTGAAACAATAGTGAATAAAGTAGATCCGACACCTACAAGCATATGAGTTCTTAAACCTGCTGAATATCCATGTTTTTCTCTTTCTAGTCCTATCAGTCCAGTAAGTATTGCACTCATAACAATTACTATTAATGAATATAAGGTTATGTCCCAACCGTTATTCCACATCGTCGCTATATCTTGAATGTATTTATCCATATTAGGAGAAACCTCCTTTCTATGAGTAAATTATAGTGTAAGCACTTACACAGATTCAATATTTTAATCAATAATTTTATTTGTTTTCAATTGATTTTACTTCTTTTTTCTTTAAAGAAGATATTACAAAGGACAATGCAAAAGATAAGGCTGCTGTTTCTATAAACATTATTGTAATTAACTCTACCACATAATTGATGAATACATTTATCATAGTAATTGATGTTATAAATGCTGCTATACATAGAACTAAATTGATAGATTTGAATATGATTCCATGCTTGTTGATAAAAGCCTCTATTATTTCAAATAAAGAAGGGATAGCAAAGAATACAACTTGGTACCAAATGCAATTGTATTTATTAGAATCTAGCATTACATAAAGAATTAGGACGATAATAAGACTAACATTGTTAACTGCTAGAATTCTATTTCCTTTGTCTTTCAATGCATCGAAGAAATCTTTTCCTTTTTTAAGATAAAGCCCATATTCTATTCCACCCCAAATCAGCAACACTAGGAATCCTATAAGGCATATTGCAATGTTAACAAAGTTAGTTGCGAAATGAAAAGAGTCAACTGTAACGTAGTAATTCTCGACAGTTACAGTTAATGTGGCTAACGAGAAACAAAAACTAATAAAGGATAGAGCTATTCCAATTATTATGAATTCATAATTGAATAAGGCTATTATGCTATTCTTTCTATCTTTATAATGCTTCAATTCTATTAAGCTTAAAACTAATCCTATTAAGGTTGTGAAAAGTATGCAAATCAAACTGCCTGCTGTTGAATAACAGCAATACATTATAATGAAATAAAGCATGATTCCTAATCCTGTAATTCCTAAAGAAATTGATCTTAGGATAGGAAAGTTCAATGGTTTCTTTTCCTTGATTTGAATAGAAGTATTGACTGGTTCTTTGGCTTCTGTTTTATTTCTTTCACCATTTATGATTTCGTCTACGGTAACACCATAGAAATCAGATAAATCTTTTAAGCTTTGAACCGAACCTTCCAGTCTTTAGGTATGCCTAGATAATAGGGAACGCCTCGAAAAT
>OJNR01000517.1_pt1 | contig 25892 bp, 20 predicted proteins | sample 1597901 | NCBI WGS metagenome assembly OJNR01 (sample SAMN01915223, study PRJEB22387) | human gut metagenome | isolation source: stool | host: Homo sapiens | place: USA | reverse complement strand
GGGGGATAGGGATAGTGAGTTAGAAGTTTGTTTCAAAAACAGACTTTTTCTACAAACTGAGCCGCCGTGCAGATAGCACGGCGGCTCTCGTTATTAAGCATCACAGATTACTTAACGATATACTTGTCAAGCTCAGCCATAAGCTCATCGCAATCATCGCTGTGAACACGAAGCTCGAGGGGCTTTGAAAGATCCAGGCTGAAGATACCCATTATTGACTTTGCGTCAATTGCATATCTGCCGCTTACGATGTCAACTTCGTAGTTGCACTTTGTAACTGTTGTTACGAAATTCTTAACGTCTTCAATAGTATTGATTCTGATATTAGCTGTTTTCATACAAAAAACCTACCTTTCATATTTCAGGTCAAATTTCGGCTCCTGACCGATTGATTTCATTTTACCAAAATGTAAGGCGGTTGTCAATTGCTTTTAACTGATTTTACTTAATTTTTTCAATCGGAGATAACCGTTAGCCTGATTTCCCGTTTCCGCCTTATCACTGTAAGTGCTTATCGCTCCTTACAGCTATATAATAACACATTTCATGATACGGTCAAGAGTATTATTGTCAAAAAATCGCCACAGCTTGCAAATTTCGTAATAATAAAGTATAATTAGGCTGTCGGGAGTTTAGTTTTGGTGAAACTCACCACAATTTATTATGGAAGTGATATTATCAGATATACCGTACAGACCTTCGGATGCAAGGTCAACCAATATGAAAGTGCTTCGGTAGCAAAGGCTATGGACGAACACGGATACGAGAAAACAGACGATATTTTCACGGCGGATATTGTTATAATAAACAGCTGTTCGGTGACGGAAAACAGCGACAAAAAAGCGAAACAGCTTATAAACAGGATAAAAAGCAGCGACCCTATGAAAATAGTCGTGCTTACGGGCTGTTTTCCTCAGGCTTTTCCCGAAACGGCTTCAAAGCTGTCAGCCGATATAGTAACGGGTACCGAGCATAAAGACAGCATTGCGGATATGATAGACGTTTTTACCGGCAACAAGGTAAAGCAGGTTGCCATACCGCCAAGACCCGTTAAAAAGCAATATGAAAAGCAGAAAAACGCCGATATGGGCAAGACGAGAGCGTTTATAAAGATTGAGGACGGCTGTGACAGATTCTGCAGTTACTGCATAATACCTACCGCCAGAGGCTCTATAAGGTCACGTTCCTTGCAGGATATAACCGAGGAAGTAAGGTTTCAGGTATCGTGCGGTCATAAGGAGATGGTGCTTGTCGGCATCAACCTTTCCTGCTACGGTCAGGAAATCGGGCTGAGGCTTGCGGACGCAATAGAGGCGGTATGCTCTGTGGACGGAGTTGAGCGTGTACGTTTGTCATCACTTGAGCCGGAGCTGCTGACAGATGAGGATATAGCAAAAATGGCGGCGCAGAAAAAGCTCTGTCCGCATTTTCACCTGTCGCTCCAGTCCGGAAGCAGTGCTACATTGAAGCGTATGAACAGGCATTATACGCCCGATGAATACTATGATATAGTCCTGAGGCTGCGAAAAGCGTTTCCGGATTGTGCGATAACTACCGATATTATGGTAGGGTTTGCAGGGGAAACCGACAAAGAATTCCAAGAATCCTGCGAATTTGCCCAAAAAGTCGGTTTTGCGGCAATGCACGTTTTTACCTACTCGATCAGAGAGGGTACAGCGGCGGCAAGACGCACAGACCACGTTGCGCACGATATTGCCGTAAAGAGATACCACGCTATGAGCAGCCTTGCAAAAAAGCTGAAAGAGGAATATTTCCGCTCGTGCGTGGGAAAGACGGAAAAGGTGCTTATTCAGCGCAGGGAAAGCGAAGAATACGCAAACGGCCTTACCCCGCAGTACGTTCCCGTGCGCATATACGGCAGTGACGCAAACAGGCAGGATATAATTACTGTACAAATTACAGGAGCATCGGGCAGTGATTTTTGTGTCGGAGAAGAAATAAAATGCTTGTAATCGGGCAGATATTGTAGTATAATTAAAAGGTATTGATAGTTTTGTGCCTTTACACGCTTGCAAAAGCCTGTGGCACTATCACAAAAAACGACGGAGGAAGTTTATGTCAGTTTATCGCATTTATGTGGAAAAGAAACCGCAGTTTGCCGTTGAGGGAAAAGCTGTTCTCTCAGACCTTAAAACCGCACTTCAGATTAAAGGTATCAAGGATGTGCGTATCGTAAACCGTTACGATGCAGAGGGTATCACAAAGGAGAATTTTGAAAAAGCTACTCCCACCGTATTCTCAGAACCGCCTGTTGACGATGTTTATTATTCACTGCCTGAGATTGAGGCTGATGAAAAGATGTTCGCAACCGAGTTTTTACCCGGTCAGTTCGATCAGAGAGCAGACTCAGCCGCTCAGTGTATACAGATGCTGTGTCAGGGCGAACGTCCCACGGTTAAATACGCAAAGCTGTATATCCTTAAGGGCGATATTTCAGATGAGGATTTTACTAAGATAAAGCACTATCTCATAAATGCCGTAGAAGCAAGAGAATGCGGCTTTGAGCAGTATGAAACGCTTGATGTAAAGTATGATATTCCGAAGGATGTAGCTGTGCTTGACGGATTTATCGGTCTTTCCGAAGATGAACTTGCCGAGTTTATCAAGAAGTACGCACTTGCTATGGATCTTGGCGATATAAAGTTCTGTCAGGAATATTTCAAGAAGGAGCAGAGAGATCCTACCCTTACCGAAATCAGAATGATAGATACATACTGGTCGGATCACTGCCGTCACACAACATTCGGAACAATAATCGACAATGCGAAGATTGACGCTCCCTACATTGCCGAAACTTATAAAGAATACAAGCTCGACAAGGAGGAGCTTGGCAGAAGCGCAAAGCCTGTCTGCCTTATGGATATTGCGACCGCCGCAGTAAGAAAGCTGAAAAAAGACGGTCTTCTCCCCGACCTTGACGAGAGTGAAGAAATCAACGCCTGCTCCGTAAAAATAACCGTTGACGTTGACGGCAAGGACGAGCAGTGGCTTCTTATGTTCAAAAACGAAACTCACAACCACCCCACCGAGATCGAACCTTTCGGTGGTGCGGCAACCTGCCTCGGCGGTGCTATAAGAGATCCGCTTTCGGGTCGTTCTTACGTTTATCAGGCTATGCGTGTAACGGGTGCTTCGGATCCCCTGCTCCCTGTTGACAAGACGATCCCCGGCAAGCTCCCTCCGAGAAAGATAACAACAACAGCCGCACAGGGCTATTCGTCATACGGTAACCAGATTGGTCTTGCAACAGGTCACGTTGCTGAAATCTACGACCCCGGATATATGGCTAAGCGTATGGAGATAGGTGCTGTAATAGGTGCCGCTCCTGCTGAGAACGTTGTCCGTGAACGTCCCGTCCCCGGTGACATAATCATCCTGCTCGGCGGCAGAACAGGCCGTGACGGTTGCGGCGGCGCTACAGGCTCATCAAAGTCGCACAGCGTTGAATCGCTCGAAACCTGCGGTGCTGAGGTTCAGAAGGGTAACGCTCCCGAAGAAAGAAAACTCCAGAGATTATTCCGTGACAAGAACGCAACAAAGCTGATAAAGCGTTGCAACGACTTTGGTGCAGGCGGTGTTTCCGTAGCCATAGGCGAGCTTGCTGACGGTCTTGAAATCGACCTCAACGCAGTTCCCAAGAAGTATGACGGTCTTGACGGCACAGAGCTTGCTATCTCTGAGTCGCAGGAAAGAATGGCAGTTGTAGTTGACAAGAACGATGTTGACAAGTTCATCGCTCTTGCAGGCAAGGAAAACCTTGAGGCTACTCCCGTTGCGGTAGTTACCGAAAACCCCAGACTCAAGATGAACTGGAACGGCAAGACTATCTGCGACATTTCAAGAGAATTCTTAAATTCAAACGGTGCGGAAAAGCACACGGATATATATGTTCCCGCTCCCACGGTAAGCTACTCTACAGGCAGACACAACACTAAGGAAGAATGGGAAAAGCTCGTTACAGACCTTAACGTATGCTCGCAGAAGGGTCTTGTACAGCGCTTTGACTCAACAATCGGTGCAGGTACTGTACTTATGCCTTATTCGGGCAAGACACAGCAGACACCCGTACAGGCTATGGCGGCAAAGCTCCCCGTACTTTCGGGCAACACAAAGACAGCTTCCATAATGGCATGGGGCTTCGATCCTTTCGTAAGCCGTCAGTCACCCTATCACGCAGCCGCTCTTGCAGTAGTCGAGAGTATGGCAAAGGTAGTTGCCGCAGGCGGTAAGAGCGAAAAGTGCTGGCTCACATTCCAGGAATATTTTGAACGTACACAGGGCGATCCTGAGCGTTGGGGCAAGCCTTTTGCCGCACTTCTCGGTGCATATAAGGCACAGATTGCACTCTCAAGCGGCGCTATAGGCGGCAAGGACTCAATGTCGGGTACATTTGAGCATATAGATGTTCCGCCCACGCTCGTTTCTTTCGCAGTTTCAACCGCAAAGTCAGACAAGATAATTTCCGCTGAATTCAAGCTCCCCTGCAGTGATATTTACTACATTGCACCCGCATACGATGAAAACGGTATGCCTGACTTTGACAGCGTCAAGAAGGTATTTGCTACAGTAGAAAAGGCAATTGCCGACGGCACTGCCCTGTCAGTATGGACTTTGGCTCACGGCGGTATTGCAGAAGGTATCTTCAAGATGTCGCTCGGTAACAGAATCGGTGCAAAGCTTAAAGCTATGGACGATGAAAAGCTGTTCGGTCTGCACTACGGTGCATTCATCATCGAGGCTAAGGGCGCAATAGAGGGCGCAGAGCTTATCGGTGAAACAGTGAGCGACTACACGATTACGGCAGGCGATGTCAAGCTCGACATTGCAGATCTTGAGAAGAAGTATGACGCTGTTCTTGAGCCTATCTTCAAGAATTCGCTCCCCGAAATGCCGAGGGCCGTATCGGTTGCTTACGACAAGGGCTGCGATCTTCTCACAAACAAGGCTCCCGGCACTATCGCAAAGCCTAAGGTACTTATCCCCGTATTCCCCGGTACTAACTGCGAATACGATATGGCTGCCGCATTCAACAGATACGGCGGTGAAGCAGAAATATTCGTTATCAGAAACCTTTCTGCAAAGAATATGGAAGACAGCGTAAACGAATTTGCAAAGAGAATCGAGGACAGCCAGATGATAGCTGTTCCCGGCGGTTTCTCAGGCGGTGACGAACCCGAAGGCTCGGCTAAGTTCATCAACGCATTCTTCCGCAATCCTAAGATCAAGGATGCCGTAGAGAATATGCTCTATGCCCGTGACGGTCTTATGATAGGTATATGCAACGGCTTCCAGGCTCTTATCAAGCTTGGTCTTGTGCCTTTCGGCAAGATAGTTCCTCTGTCAAGCGAAAGCCCCACGCTTACATATAACACCATAGGCAGACACCAGTCACAGCTTGCTCTTACTAAGATTTGCACCAACAAGTCACCGTGGCTTATGCACTGCAAGGTGGGCGAGGTTTACAACATACCGATTTCGCACGGTGAAGGACGTTTTGTAGCAAGCGACGAGGTTATCGCAAAACTTATCGAAAACGGTCAGATTGCTACTCAGTATGTTGACCTTAACGGCGAGCCTACAATGGATCTTGCATACAATCCCAACAGCTCGATGTGCGCTATCGAGGGTATCATTTCTCCTGACGGCCGTGTACTCGGTAAGATGGGTCATACAGAGCGTATAAGCTCAGATACCTGCGTTAATGTTGACGGCAACAAGGAACAGCTTCTGTTCAAGGGTGGCGTTGACTACTTCAGAATTTAACATTAAAACCGCATAAAATCTGCCCTGCAACGTATTCAGAACGTTGCAGGGCATTTTTGTGTGCAAAAATACAGAGCAGACTTTCGTCTGCTCTGCGATGTTTTTACTTACTTATTCTTTCTTTTTCTTGCCTTATACGTTACAGGAACTGCTCCGCCGGCAACAGCCGCTACCGCAATCCAGGCGGCAAGTGACGATGCACCTGTTTCGGGGTTTCTCTTTCCGAATTCTTCTGGAGCTTTTTCAAACGCACAAGCTATACACTCATAATGGCCAATGCCCGGCTCTGTGGCGGTAGGTTCTTTATCTACCACCCACTTGAACTCGTGGTCGTCAACATCGATTATATTGCCATTGTCATCAACGTGCCAGTGCTTCTTCTCATCGTGTTTCCATTCCTTCTTGCCGCTGAGCTTAGGAAGTGCTTTCTCCTCCTTGATGCCGCAAACGCTGCAGGATCTGCACTCTTTACCCTCAGATGTGATTGTCGGCTCAACGAGAGTTTTCCACTCAGACCAGTCATGTCCCTTCGGAGAAATTTCCTTTATATCTTTTCTTTCATCGCAATTTCTGCAATGCACAGAATCCTCACCTTGCTCAGTGCATGACGGTGCAATATCAACAGTACGGGAATCCTCCCATTCGTGTGCCGGCTCTATAATTTCGGTCTGTTCGAAACCACAATGGATACAAGCGTGTTTCTTGACGCCGTTTTCAATACAGGTTGAAGGTGTTACTACCTCCCATTCGCCGTAGGTGTGATCTGTAACGGGGATAACCGTTGAATCCTTTGTTGCGTCACAGCGTGAGCAATGGATTGATTTAGAGCCTGCTGCCGTGCAGGTAGGTTCCTTGTCTATCGTGTAATCCTCTTCCCACTCGTGAGCGTCCGAATCTATATCGGTATCTTCATATTCAGTGTATCCGCAGGTCTCACATTTTCTTGTTTTCTGACCGCCCGCAACACAGGTAGAGTCTTTTGATACTGTCCACTCGCCGAATGAATGTCCTGTCGGTTCGATCTCTGTTACATCCTTTGTCGCATCACATCTTGAGCAGTGAATCGACTTTGAACCCGGCTGTGTGCAAGTGGGATTTACATCTGTTGTGTATTCGGCATTCCAATCGTGTCCGAGCGGTGCTGTATCACGCTCTTCTTCAAATTGGCAGACGGAGCAGATATGCTTTTCCTTACCGCCTTCTTCACAATTTGCCGATTTGCTTTCTTCCCACTCGCCGAATTTGTGACCGCTTGGAGCACCGCTTTCAAATACAAGCGTTGTGTCATTCGTGTGTGCTCCGCATTCGCACGAATAGAAATACTTGGCAGGATTTACGCAATCTGCAGGAAGTGCAAGCGTATCCTCGTTTACGGTCTTTATATCAAATGTATGATTTTCTTTATTGATTTTTGCCTGACAGTTCTTACAAAGATTATAGTGTCCGGTAAGATCGGAATAATACAGTTTACCGTCACTCTCGTGTTCAACCTTATAAGTCAGCGTGAAACGTGCCAGAGCCTTATCCTGAGTGCCTGCAGACGCATCCGCATAAGCGGTTCTGTCTGTTATAACGATGAAATCTTCTGTATAAGTTCCTGCGACTAAATTGCTGTCGGGCTTAACTGTAAATGTTGCCGTTGCACCCTTTGCGATCTTTGAAGAGCCGTCATCGGCAGTACCCCATTCATCGCCGGCAGTGTATGATACTGTGAACGAAGAAGTATCAGTTATGGCACCGCTTGCTTTATTAAGGTCGGATTCCTTTACTACTCTGTACTTTGCTATAGAACCGCCCTCTGTGACTTTCACCTTGAGCGATACTGTCTTTGTCGGGTTGCCGTTATCAAAATCTGTACCAATGTCAACAGTTGACACAGGATTGTTTTCACTGTCTGTTACAGATATTTCAATATCTTTAAGACTTGCGTCTGCAGTTACAATAAGGTTGCGGTCAACAGAAAGTGCGATGAACTCACCTGTCGTGCTGTCAAACGTGTACATATCATCAGGTACCGCATTACCGTCAGCATCTGTTACCGTAACACCTGAGAAACGATATTCATCGGGATCGTTCAGTGCAAACGTAAACCTTGAAGAATCTCCTGCTACAGCAAAGACATTTCCGTCCGTTACGGTTGTTTCATTCGTATTATTTGCCTTTATGCAATAGGGCATTACATTTGTGCATGGCTCGCTGTCATCTATTATTTCACCGTCACCGATGCGGACAATATTAAGTCTGTTTGATTCCGATACTATTGTGTTGGCATCGGCAATATCGATTAAAGTATTTCCGTCCGACAGCTTTATTTTATAGCCGGTTTCCGCAATGCACTTACCGCCTGCATAATCCAGCGTATATCCGGTACCGTAAGCGGGTGTGAACCTGCGGATAATGCCGCCGTTCGTCTTTGTTATCTGTGCCGCACTGTCGGCTTTTGTAATACTGCCGTTTGTGAGTATCGTACCGTTATCGACAGACAGAGTACCTGCTACGGAAATATCGCCGTAGGTTTTAATAACAGTGCCGTCAGTTACCTTTGCCGTTCCGTGACCGATTATATCGAGCTTTGCATTTTCGTAACCGTTCGCAGACAGAAGCTTAAAATCGCCCGAAGTATCGCCTGTATCGGAATCATCGAGCTTATTGACGTTGAGAATACCGTTTACGGCATATATTCCGCTTACCGATGTTCCGTTATTTCCCGGCTTGCCATTATAATTATCCTGCTGTTCAGACGGTACATGGGTATTTGTACCGGGGTTTCCGCCTCTTCCGGCTGTAACGTTAAGTCTGCCGCCATTAAGATACACCTTTGTATTATCGGTTATAGCCACACTGCCGTTACCGCCGTCGCCGCCAACGCCATAATACGATTCATTTGTATCGTAGTCAGTGCCATAACCTGCACCGCCGCCTTTACCACCATCGCCGCCGATAACAGTTACAGTGCCGCCCGCAACCGTGAACGACAAAACATTTACCGCATCTTTGCCGTCCTCACCGTTCTTTCCGTTAGCCTCATCGGGACCGCTCTCCGTCGTACCCCACCCGCCATCATCGCCAGTGGCTCCGATAAAGCCAATAACACCGCTTGCGTTTTCACTCTCACTATAAAAAGTTATTGTTGCATCTGTGCCGGCAATACCGTTCACTACACTTACCTCTGCACCGTTCTTGAGTATGACATTTACATTTCCTTTAATTTCTACAGGATTATATACATTTTTATTGTTGTCATAATCATAGGTTGTTGTGATGATATTAACGATACCGTCAGCCACATACCACGTTTCTTTACCGGCAGTGCCCCATGCAGTATCAGTTGAAGCTATCTTTGTATAATCAGTTACCGTTCCGCTTATAACAGTACCGTCTGCGGACAGTCCGTAATAACTCACCGCTTCATCGGCAATTGCGTTGATTACTGTAAATGACAACGTGCCGACTGCAAGCACGGCAGATGTTGCTATGCCGGCTATGATTCTGGTTGAAAATTTTCTTTTCATTTGTCTCTCCTTATCCGAGAAATTTTAAATAATGATATGCATTACTTATCTATCATACAATTGTAACATTCCATAAAGAGAATTTCAACAAATATGGCACGAATGGTCAAAAAAGGGCGGCGAATGGTATAATTCCCTTCGCCGCCTGACTATAATGAATGATTACTTATCAAAACCGAGCAATTTCTTCGTTCCTGCTTTTTCAAGCGCAACTGTCAGAAGCACACCTGCTATAAGCCCTACAGCGCCCTGTATTGCGTTTCCGAAAATGCCTGCCGCCGCTGTTGCCACATTACCGTAAAGTATAATAGCATAAACGAAGTAGCCTGCTACCATAATTATTTCTGCCACAGCGCCGCCGATTACCTTGCCGACAAGCGACTTGAAATAAGAGCCGTTCATAAAGCACTTTGCAATGTAGAATGCCGCTACTGCCATAAGTGCCTTGATTATCAGCGTTGCAGGCGCATAATAAGCATAACCCGTAAGCAGATCCGCCATCGCAGAGCCTATGCCTGCCGCCGCAACTCCCCACGGCGAGCCGATAAGCCATACCGATGTAAGCACCATTACATCACCGAGATTTACATAGCCCTTTGTAAGCGGCATAGGTATCTGTACCACCATTGTCGCAACACAGGTAAGTGCGGCAAGCACAGCCGCCGTAACCATTAATGTGAGATTTTTTGTCTTTACCATTTCTTTTGTCTTCTTTCTTTTGTATTTGGCTTATTTGCCTTTTTTCATATCATTGGCGGAGTAAACGACCTCCGCATAGATAGCCGCAATAATTCTGTACAGCTCGACCGGTATCGTTTCACCGCTGTTGAGCATTACAAGAAGCGCCGCCGTGCTGTCGTCACGGTAAACGGGAACGCCGTTCTCGTCTGCGATATTTATAATCTTCTTCGCAAGCTCGCCAAGGCCGGACGCTACCACGACCGGAGCATAGTTAAGGTCGGGATTGTACTTAAGCGCCGCCGCAGCCTGCTTTCCTAAATTACGCTTGGACATTAAGACCCTTCCTCCTGTCAATTATTTTCGGGAAAACCTCTGTCAGCACATGAGGCTTTCTCAGCACCGCAGTTTCAAATTTTGCGGGCTTATAGCCGATATTCCTTATTATAAGGTCAATCTTATCGCTAAGCTTTTTTATCTTGAAGCCGAACTTTTCGGGATAAAGAAGCGACAGATTGATGTTTTCACCCAGTGCGTACATATCGACCTCAAAACGTCCTATAGATTCAACGTCAAATGTCAGGAACAAGTGATAATTCTTCTGTCCGACAGGCGTGTTGTTGGGGTTATTCTCGTCATTATCGACCCACAGCTCGCCGAATGCCTTTGTATCCTCAATCTGCAACGGCAGGATATAGTGTGCAAGAGGCGTGAATACACCCGGTGCATTGAGAAGGCTCTGCAGAAGATTTGACGCATTGAAATCGTCCAGCGACTGAATAGCCTCGTGATTTATATTCTTACCGATAAAATCGGTCAGCTTATCAAGAGTAGACGGTGCGGAAGGGATATTGCTCGAAGGCGGCAGTTCCTTACGCTGTGCCATCTCATTTACTATATTGGTAAAAAACTCAAAAAGCGTGTCACGCTGAGGTATATCCGGCATTTCACGGAGAATCTCATTGAGGTAGTCAACAAGTGCCGCCATATCCTTGATTCCCTGAAAATCACGATGTACCGCAGGAATAATCTGTCGGCTGTCAGTGCCTGTCAGCATTGCCATTATTATATTCTTAAGTGTCTGCAATCCGGATTGTTTTCCTTCATCAAACGGAGATGTCAGAAACTCCAGCTTATCCCTGGATAAATCCAGCTCCGCAAGATAGCTTTCATCGGATAAATGTGACTTAATGAACAAAGACAGAGATAATTTTTCAGCTTTATTGTCAAAAATGCTTAAATAGTCTTGATTTTCGGACTGATTTAGTGTATTATTATAACTATCAGGAATATCCGACATCTCGCTGAGCTGTTTTTTGCTGAAAATCTTTTTAAGAAGATTTCCAAATGCAACAGACAGCTCCCTACGCATATCATCCGACGGAATATATGCAAGGAGATTTGCAAAGCTCTCCTTGAGCATACCGTTGTTGGTATTGTAGCGTGAAAGATTATGTATTATGAGCGGAATGAACGTCTGTGTTCTTTCATCGTTCAGAAGACTTGCGGAAACGTCCTTCAGCAGTGCGAGCGTTTCACTCTTGAGCGGCTCGAACATATCAGCCGCACTACTGCTCTTCCATTGTGAAGACAAATCGGAGAGCTTGCGGGAGAGCGACTCGTTCGGTGAAAAATATTCGGACAGGAATTTGAGATTTGCACCGAGTGCATTAAGTATCTCCTGCTTGTTTGACGAATAGTTGAGTGCTTTCAGTAGCTGACCGATACTTTCTTTTATATCGGGGCTTGTGGTGGTCTTCAGGATACCGTGGAGCAGCTTGTAAAACTCATCACCGCTGAACATCGTGTTCTGCTTTTCCTGGTTCTGAATCTCACGGACCAGCTTTTCGGGAGCAAGATAAAAGCTCTTGATAAGCTCATCCATATCGTCGTAAAGCTCTGTGTAACCGTTGATCATCGTCTGCTCGAGCAGATCCGAGCTTAACAGGTTCTTGAGCGTTTCGACCGCCATAGTGGGATCTTTTATCTGAACAGTAAGCGGAGCGAGATTCTTTCTGCCCATCATCATAGCGGCGGCGGAATCGTTATCCTGCGCCGTAGATGCTTTGATAGGCTGAGCAAGCTCGACCATATCAAACGGTTCTATATTACCGTCATACTGCCGGTTAGTGAACGAATAGCTCTTACTGTTGGAAACAGGAGCCGTAATCTGTGGAATGTTGGGCATATATATTTCCTTTCAGATGCACATTTTAAAGCCGTGCATCGCATTGCTTGACTTTAAGTTTAGCACATTTCAAGGGATTTATCAATATCAATCTTACGATTGCAAAATAAAAAAATCAGGGAAAGGCGGTTTTGTATATGGCAAAGGTTGAACCCGGCATGGAATCCATGCTCGAAATGTACATATTTGAAACCAATACGTTGCTTGAACAGCTCGATGAAATTCTTCTCAGAACAGAGGATGCAAATGTATTCTCGCAGGAGGATATCAACGAGATATTCAGAATAATGCACACTATCAAAGGCTCGTCTGCAATGATGGGATTTGAAAATCTCCAGCATCTTGCGCACAAGGGCGAGGATATGTTCTTTGTAATAAGGGAGAAGCCCGAAATTGCGAAGGACGCACATTTTGTATATGAACTTATATTTGAGGTTTCCGATCTATACAAGGCTGAAATCGAGTATATACAGAATTCGGGGGATGACGACTATACGCCTACCGACTTCTCGGAAACGTTCAAAAAGCTCGAAGACGCAACGGAAAGATTAAAGGCAATGGAAAGCGGTGCCGCTCCTGCGGAAAGCGCTCCTGCGGCAAAGAAGGAAGCGTCTGCCGCTCCTGCAGGAAGCAACGTTGAGGGTAGCATGACCGTCCGTGTATTCTTCGAGGACGGCTGTAAGATGGAAAACCTCCGTGCTTTCCTTCTGCTGACAAAGATAAAGGATGTTGCCGAAGTTATCAGCTGTACTCCTCCCGATGTTGAATCCAATGCGGATACGGCAAAGGATATTGTCGAGAACGGTTTCCTTGTGACCTTCAAGGGCTTTGACGGAGATAATGATACGGTAATTAAAGCTATAGAAGGTGCAGTCAACGTTGAGTCTTACGAAATAATAGACACACCGTCTGCGGCACCTGCCGAAGAAAAGCCTGCTCCCGCACCGGTTAAAGAGGCTGCCCCCGTTGCCGCCCCCGCAAAGACGGAGGAAAAGCCGCAGGCTCAGCCTGCTCCTGCAAAGCCTGCCGCAAAGAGTGCGGTCACAAAGGCTCAGGAGGACATTAAAAAGGCTAACGGCGGTCAGAAGCAGAGCCTTATCAGCGTAAATTTGTCAAAGCTTGACACACTGCACGATATTGTCGGTGAAATCATAACGACCGAGTCAATGGTAATAGCAAACCCGGATCTTGAGGGTCTTGAGCTTGAGAGCTTCTCAAAGGCGGCAAGACAGCTCAGAAAGCTGACAGACGAGCTTCAGGATACCGTAATGTCTATCAGAATGGTACCCCTTGCAGGTGTATTTCAGAAAATGGGCAGAATTGTCCGTGATATGAAGATAAAGCTGAACAAGGAAGCTGAGCTTGTTCTTGAAGGTGAAACGACCGAGGTTGACAAGAGCATAGTAGATAACCTGAACGATCCTCTTATGCACCTTGTAAGAAACTGTATGGATCACGGCATAGAGGACGATATAAATGTCCGCATTGCCGAGGGTAAGCCCGAAAAGGGTACTGTAAAGCTGTCTGCAAAGCACTCGGCAGGTGAAGTTATCATCACCGTTTCAGATGACGGCGCAGGCATCAACTGCGAAAAGGTTCTAGAAAAGGCAAAGGAAAACGGACTTCTTACAAAGCCCGAAAGCGAATATACAACGAAGGAAATCCAGAACATGATTCTCCTGCCCGGCTTCTCGACCAATGATACGGTTACGGAATACAGCGGCAGAGGCGTAGGTATGGACGTTGTACGCAGTAATATCGAACAGTGCGGTGGTACACTTACCGTTGAAAGCGAAGAAGGCAAGGGTTCAAGCTTTATAATCAGAATACCGCTCACACTTGCGATAGTTGAGGGTATGAAGCTGAAAGTCGGCTCTACGATATTCACAGTGCCGATTTCATCTATAAAGGAAAGCCTTATGGTTGCAAACAACCAGTTGCTCAACGATACAAAGCAGGGCGAAATGATAATGATAAGAGGCGTGTGCTATCCTATCCTCCGTCTGCACGAAAAGTTCAATATGCCGACCGAGGTCACAAAGCTTGAGGACGGTATCCTGCTTCTTGTCGATGTCGGCGGAAAGAATGTCTGCCTGTTTGCAGATAAGCTGATAGGCGAACAGCCCGTGGTTGTAAAACCGTTCCCGAAATACCTCAGCCAGTACAATATCAAGGCGGAGGGTCTGTCGGGCTGTACCGTAATGGGCGACGGCACTATTTCGCTCATAATAGATGTAAATAATCTTATCGGCTAAGGAAACGGAGGCTTTACTTTGTCAGAGAATTATAATGATAAATTACAGGAACTTCTGAATACTCAGAAAGCTATGGAGGACGCAAAGAAAGATCCTCAGAATACAGAAATAACTAAGGTACTGACCTTCTATATCGGCGAGCAGGTATACGGCATTGAAATACCCGATGTCATCGAAATCATAGAAGTACCGCCCATAACCGCCGTACCCGGTGTACCGTCTTATATCAAGGGCATAATCAATGTCCGCAGTAAGATTGTTCCTGTTGTGAACATAAGAAGCAGATTCGGCAAGGAAGAGATTCCTTTCAACGACCGCACCTGCATAATCATCGTTTCGACAGGTGATGTATCGGTCGGACTTATCGTTGACAGCGTTGCGGACGTTATCCCCGTAACCGAACAGCATATATCAAAGACACCGGAGCTTACCGGTGTAAACTCGAATAAATTCATCAAGTCCATTCTTGAAATGAACGATGGAATAAAACTCGTCCTTGACGTTTCAAAACTGATAGACGAACACGCAAGCGAAGAAATGAAGTAAGGCAGGTGAGCCGTAATGCTTAAAATAACAGATAATGAATTCAACCGTCTGGTATCATTCATGAGAGAGCGCTACGGCATAAACCTTTCTCACAAACGCACACTTATCGAGGGCAGACTCGGTAATATGCTCTTTGAGCGAGGATTCAAAAACTATGACGAGTATCTTGACTGCTGTATGAATGACAGAAGCGGTAAAGAGCTTGACGGTCTGCTTATAAAGCTGACCACAAATCATACTTATTTTATGCGTGAACCGGAGCATTTTACTTACCTTACAAGCACCGTTCTTCCGTTTATAAAGCAGACCAACGCAAGAAGCAAAACAATGCGTATATGGAGCGCAGGCTGTTCAAGCGGAGAAGAAGCGTACACTACGGCTATGCACATAAGCGAATTTCTGGGCAGTGAAAAATCTTCGTGGGATACAAGGATACTCGCTACCGATATTTCGCTGAAAACGCTTGCAGGCGCTCAGAACGGCGTATATCTGGAAAGCGGACTTACGGATCTGCCACCCGGCTGGCTTGAGAAGTATTTTGACAGGATAGACAGCGAAAAATGTAAGGTAAAGCCGGCGCTTCGCAACGAAGTGATTTTCCGCACGTTCAATCTGATGGAGCCGATACCCTTTAAAAAAGCTCCGTTTGATCTGATTTTCTGCCGTAACGTAATGATTTATTTTGAAATGGAAACGAAACTGGCTTTAGTAAAGCGGTTTTACGATGTGTTAAGACCGGGCGGATACCTGTTCATCGGTCACGCAGAAAGTATTCCGAGAGATTCAACCGATTATGAATATATTAAACCTGCTATTTACCGCAGACCGCTTAAATAACGGCTTTGCACAATATGACGGCATAATGCCGCAGACGGAGGTGAGGTTTTGCCTCTACGCATACTTATAACAGGAACCAGTGCAGCTGTAAGTCAGGTCACAAAAACAATCATCGACCGCAGTCTGCATAACTGTAAATCTGAAATAGTTGACTATAAACAGCTTTCTCTTTCTGCCGAAAAAGCAGACTATGATTTTGCCGTTATAAACGATCTGATGGCGGATGTATATTATCGTCTGCCGTCGGCACTGAACGATGTTCCGTCGGTGCTCATAACCAATAATGACAGAATACTGACCGACCCGAAGCGATTCGGGCTTTTTGGTGCAATCAAAAACACAAGCGGCGGTGCGGCGGGTCTTGTTGCTTTTGAAAAAGAACTGATAGCTATCATCAATAACGGCACTCATAATACGCACGAGCGTAAATCTGCCGATAAACCGCACTTTGATAAAATCATGCAGTCGCCGGACGGCAGCGATCCTGCTGTTCTTTTCAAAAAAACGACAGCGCCGCAGAAAAGCAAGCGGAGCGATATAATCAGACCTTACAGCAACAGCGGTAAGATTGAAATGATAGCGATAGGCGCAAGCACGGGCGGCACAGACGCCATAATAGAAGTTGTGCAGGATCTTCCTGCGGATACTCCGCCTATCGTAATAGTACAGCATATGCCTGTCGGATTCACGAAAATGTACGCCGACCGCCTTGACCGCATATGCAAGATGAACGCTAAAGAAGCTGAAAACGGCGACAGGCTGCAACAGGGTCTTATAATACTCGGACACGGATCGGAACAGCTTGAGGTACACAGGGACTCAAGTGGGTTATATGTTACCTCAAAGCCCGGTGAAAAGGTTTCGGGACACTGCCCTTCTGTTGATGTTTTGTTCAGTTCTGTAGCAAAGGTTACAGGAAAAGGAACTATAGGTATAATTCTCACAGGCATGGGACGTGACGGTGCTTCAGGTCTTGCCGAAATGAGAAAATCCGGCGCATATACGATAGGTCAGGACAAAGATTCCTGCGTTGTATATGGTATGCCCTGTGTTGCTTTTGAAGAAGGCGCAGTCATAAAACAGGCTCCGCTTTCTGATATAAAGAATATTATAATAGGAATGTTATAATGGCAAATTACCGGGAATAAGGAGAGAAAAATGTCAACAGCAAAGAAAACCCTTTCTGTCATTACAGCCGTAGCAATTTTTGCAATTGCGGCTTTGATGACGATGTGTGTTACTCAGGTCGCATCAGCGGCAGAGATGAACGGTAACACAGCAACAGAGCTTGTAAACTTCATCGGCACAGGCTGGAACTTAGGAAATTCTCTTGACGCTACAGGCGGCGGAAACAGCCTTTACAGCGAAACGTCATGGGGAAATCCGAAAACAACAAAGGCGATGATAGACGCCGTAAAAGCACAAGGCTTCAACACAGTAAGAGTACCTGTATCGTGGGGCAACCACACGACCGGCGACAACTTCACTATCGACTCTAAGTGGCTTGCAAGAGTAAAAGAAGTTGTAGACTACTGCATTGATAACGATATGTACGTTATCCTGAACATTCACCACGACACATCCACACAGTACTACTACCCTTCTTCTACATATAAAACGCAGTCGGTGAAATTTGTAAAATCAATATGGACGCAGGTTGCAAAGTATTTCAAGGACTACGACCAGCATCTTGTATTTGAAACGCTCAACGAGCCAAGACTTGTCGGCACAGGCGATGAGTGGTGGTTTCCTGTAAATAATCCCAACAGTGCAGTTCGTGATTCGATCAGTGTAATAAACACACTCAATCAGACAGCGGTTGATGCTATCCGTGCGGCAGGCGGCAAAAATACCGACAGATGTATAATGGTTCCCGGATACGGTGCATCCATAGACGGCTGTACAACACCAACTTTCAAATTACCGGATGATTCTACGCCCAATCGTCTTATCGTGTCGGTACACGCATATACACCTTATAATTTTGCTCTTAACGCAAACGGCACAGCTGAATTTACGAATGATCTGAAAAATGAAGTGGATTATCTGTACAGCACAATAAAATCGCATTTCATTGATGAAGGTATCCCTGCAATAATCGGTGAAACCAGTGCCTCCAACAAAAACAATGCAGCTGAACGTGTAAAGTGGGCACAGTATTATATGGGCAAATCCGCCGAATACGGCGTGCCTTGTATGCTGTGGGATAACAATGCGTTCAATGGCAGTGACAGAGGCGAATGCCACGGTCACCTCAACCGTTCAACGCTCGGCTGGTATGATAAGGCTTTTGTTGATGCTGTAATAAAGTACGGCAAGAAGGAACAGATACCCGAAAAGCTGACTCCTCCCGCAAGTGTTACCAATTGCACAGCAAGGCATACAACCACCACGGAAATTTTCATCAATTGGGATAAAGTTGAAGACGCCGATGGATATATTACCGAACAGTACAAAGGCGGTAAGTGGGTACAGATAAATGACAGTGAATATCCTGCGGTCGATTTATACAATCTGAAACCTGATACGGTTTACACTTTAAGGATAAGGGCGTATAAAACCCAAAAGGGAATCTATGCCTACAGCGATTATGTACGCTTTGCGGCAAGGACTTCCAAGCTGGTCGTTAAAAATGTTACTAACTTCAAGGTAAAATCAGCTACAACAAATTCAGTTACGTTACAGTGGGATAAATGTGAAGGTGAAGTCGGTTACTTCATTGAACGATACAAGAACGGATCGTGGTGCAATATAACAGAACTTCCTGTTGACACAACAAGCTATACTGAGAAAGGCCTTATAAACGGAACGACCTACTCATTCAGAATCAGAGCATACCGATACGGTGACACAGTGTTGACCGGATTATATTCGAATGTTGCAGGTACCACTACACTTGCAAATGTTACGGGCTTTGCAAAGCAATCCTCTACAGATTCAAGCATTACTGTAAAATGGAACAGGAATTCATGCGCTACAGGATATGTGCTTGAACAGTACACAGGCGGAAAGTGGGTACAGCTTACAAAAACAGCGTCAAACACCAATACTTCGTACACTGCGAAGAACCTGAAAGCAAGCACAACTTACACATTCCGCATCAAAACGTACAAGACGGTAAACGGTAAAACCACCGAAACCGCTTATATAAGACTTGCTGCGAGAACATCCGCACCGAGCGTTACGAATGTAACAGGCTTTACAAAGGAATCTGTTACCCAAACGACCGCTACTTTGAAGTGGAACAAAAACACAACCGCTACAGGCTACATTGTCGAACAGTACAAGGGCGGCAAGTGGACTCAGATAGCAAAGACAACGAGCAACAGTACACTTACCTGCACTGCAAAAGGACTTAAGGCGAACACTACTTATACGTTCAGAATCAGAGCATATAAGACCTCCGGCAGTTCAACTAAGTACAGCAACTATGTAAGAGCGGCGGTAACTACCGCTAAGTAAAACGTATCCCCCGATTTTCAAAGTCGGGGGATTTGTATATCCGAAAATAAGAATGACCTCTGCTTTTGCAAAGGTCATTCTTATTTTCGGAGCAGTTTTTTATAGATAAATCCGGTCACAAAGCCGGGTACGATAAACAGAATTATCTGACTTGCACAAGGAATAAGGAAATCCATAAAACCTGAGAAACCCATCTTCCTTATCTTTTTTCTGACCGCAATAAAGCTCTTTGTGTTACGCCAGTTGCGTCTGCGGTTCAGATTTCCGGCCGTTACCCTGTAGCGTACAAGCACTTCGGGAATGTTTGCAGCTATCGCACCGCCAATCAGCATACGCACCATAAAGTCATAATCTTCACAGCGTTCAAGCTCCTCGCAGTATCCGCCGATCGACTGTGCAAGCGATTTTTTATATACAAGCGTCTGGTTATTGAACGGCGCTCTGCGTTTTGCAAATTTTCTTATCGCTTCATTTTCTGTCGGCGGTCTTCTGACAGCAATATCATTACCTGTATCGCTGTCGAATTCCTGAATATAACTGCCGAGTATTGACACCTCAGGGTGTTGTGCAAGATATATCATCTGCTTCTCCGCCCTGTTTTCAAGGCATATATCATCGGAATCCATCTTCATTATATATTCATTCTTACAAATAGCAAGTCCTGTGTTAGCACATTTTGCAGTGCCGCCGTGACTTTCAAGGCGGTGTATCTTCATCTTACCGCCGAACTTTTCGCTGTATTGCTCAAGCACTACGTCAAGCTGTTCATTCAGCTCGCCGTCGCATACAACAACTATCTCATCCGCAGGATAAGTCTGTATATACAGGCTTTCAAGGCTCTGAGCGAAAAACTCGGGATTTTCTCCGCTGTATACTGACATAAGGACGCTGTACGGCTGTAATTCTGTTCTATTTTCCATACAAATTTGCCTCCTTTGTCTTTGTAATCGCTTACATTGATTTTATCATACCTATAATAAAAAGTCAATCAATACCCGCAATTTTTATTGTTTTTTCTCTTTGCTGTCATATTATCAGTCGAAATAGAGCGCATTACGATAGTCAATTTGTCCTGTAAATGCGTCATAAATTATATTTTCGCAGTTTTTTGTACTGATAAAATACTCCGTAACGTATGCAACGGGAATGAATCTGCCGTCGGATATAAGCTGTTTTTCCGCCTGTCTGCACAGCTCATATTCCTCCTTCTCATCTTTCGCCTGCGATGCTTTTTCGAGCAGTTTCGAATAATCGCTGTTCATAGCACTGTATTTGTTCACGTTATCCGTAAAGCTGTTAAGATACGCCTCAGGGCAATTATAACTGCCGTTAAGACGTGTCAGTGCAAGCGTATAATCGCCGTTTTTCAGCTTCTCGTCATATTCGCTTTCGCTGATATACGAGATACTGCAATACATTCCGAGCTTTGCCTGCCACTGCTGTAAAATGCCCTTTACCGATTCGCCTATTTCTTCGTCACGGTTTTCTACAGCGATTATATTGACGCTGTACAAATCCGCCTTGTCAATACCGGCACACGCACTCTGGTATGCCGTATATGCCTTTATCTCATCGGGCTTTACCACTGCCTTGCCGCCCACAACATCACGATAGCTTCCGAGCGAATTTTTTACAGACGGAGGTACCGCTCCATCAGCAACGGTATATCCGAAAGGCATTTCAAGCTCTGCGGTATCGGTCGCATACAGTAAGGCGTAGCGGAGCTTGTCGCTCCTGAATATCGAATTTGATGTGTTCATTGTAATGCCGTAAACAGCGGTCGAGAATTCGTCATAGATATAATTTTTGTCAAGATAGCTCTTTGCCTTACTGCCCGAAAGAACGATGCTCTGCGATGTTCCGTCGGTGAAATCAGTAATATGATTATCTTCAATGAAGAAGTTAAGTCCGAGCGGAGTTACCTCGTCATGCTCATTATACTTGTCGCTGTAACGAAGAACGAGGTTATTGTTATTGTTGCTCCAAGCGTCATAATTCCACGTCTTAACATAAAACGGGCCGTTTGACGCAGTTCGCTCTGCGTCAAGACCGTATTTGCCCTGTGCCTTGATAAAATATTCCTCGTTGCACGGCATAGCCGCCGGCATAGCAAGAAGCATCGCAAATGACGGCTCGGTATATTGCAGTTCTATTGTAAGCGAATAATCCCCCTGCGCCGTAACTCCGAGCTGTGACAGGTCTGTGATTTCTCCGCTGTTTATCTTATCGGAATTTTTGATGCAGAAATATTCCGATGCCTTCGGCGCTCTGGTTTCCGGCAGGAATAATCTTCTGAAGCCGAAAACAAAATCGGCGGCTGTGACCTTCTTGTTGTAGCCGTTTACGTCTGTCCAGTATCTGTCCTGCTTCAGTTTAAAGTTATATGTAAGCCCGTCATCCGAAACGGTATAGCTTTCAGCCATTGCTTTTTCCGCATTGCCGTCCGCCCCGATCCTGAACAAGCCCTCGAACACCGAGCCGATTATAAGATACGATTCCCTGTCCGAAGCGTATTGAGGGTCAAGGCTTCCGGGATTTGACGATATATCATAACCGAACACATATCCCTTGCCGTCATCCTCTTTACACGAGGTGAAAAAAGCACAGCATAAGCACAGCAAAAACGCAGAAATGCGAATTGTCGTTCTTTTCTTCATCACAACTCCTTAATTACAACACTACCCGTTTCCAGTGATTTCTTGCAATCAATTATCCTCTGATTACGGCTTCCTTTGAAATGAAGTTCAAGGCTTCTCTGGGCAAGTATAAATTTTCCGTCGACCAGTATATCCACTACCGACAGCAGATTTTTAACATCCTCGTCCGTCTTTGATTTTTCAATAAGCTGTTCAAAAGTAAACCCGGTATATGCCATTATATCGAGCTTTGTGTTCTCCTTTATCCTCTTTGCAAGGTCATATAACGGTGCAGGCTGGCAGAACGGCTCTCCGCCCGAAAAAGTAACACCCTTCAGCAGAGGATTTTCCGCAATGTGATTATATATCTTGTCGGTATCCGCAAGCCTGCCGCCGCTGAAATCGTGCGTTTCGGGGTTATGACAGCCCTCGCAGTGATGCGGACAGCCCTGTGTAAATATTGTATATCTTATTCCCGGTCCGTCTACAATAGACTCGCTGACCGTACCTGCTATTCTTATAAGCATTGTATCACGTTCCTTTTTAAGTTATCCTATTTATTATAGCCTTATTCAGATAAAAAAGCAATAGATTGAAAGCTTTTCTCTGTTTTTTCAGATAAAAACAAAGTGAGCAAATACAAAATTGCCCACTTTAATTATATAATCTTCTAGATAATTCACGCCGATTCGCCTTTACCTTGCTTCTCTCTGCACTCGCTGCATATACCCTTTATGCTTATCTCGTACTCGGTAACATCAAAGTCATACTTTGTGCGTATCTTATCGTTAAGACACATCATTTCACCAAGCTCCACATCAAAGACCTTTTCACAGCAGCTGCATATCATATGAAAATGCGGATCTGTCCTGCCGTCAAAACGCACGCTTCCGTAAGAACTGCATATTTTCTTCAGTATGCCGTGTTCCGCAAGCTGATTGAGATTACGGTAAACTGTACCGAGGCTTATTTTAGGATAACTGCGTCTGGCTATATCGTAGACCTGCTCGGCGGTAGGGTGGACAGGATTTGAAACAACGATATTCATTATGCAATTTCTCTGTTGAGAATAATTCATACTTCCCTCCTGTCAGGTATAGCTCTCGTTATCCGTGACCCAATGACGAACTCTCAGAGGAATACCAAGCCCCTCTGCAAGCTCCTTGCACTGCTCAATCTGCTCAGGCTTTATTATATCAACCACGGTAAACATAACCTCAGGCACGATAGTTTTTACCGTTGCGGCAAAATTAAGCATAGAATTGAATGACGGAAGCCCGAACTTAGGACGTGAGACCTCAAGATAACTCTCAGGGTCTGGAGCGTTAAGGCTTATGGAAATACAATCTATTATATATCTCATCTTGTATGAATCAAATGCAGGGTTGATAAAATCAACAAGTCCGTTTGTGTTGATACGGATCTTCATATCGGTAGTCTGCTTTACATACTTTGCAACCTCAAGCAGAACATCGGCACGCTCCATAGGCTCGCCGTAACCACAGAAAACAAGTTCGTGAAGTCCTGTTTTATCAAAATCGTCAAACGCCTTGATAATTTCTTCATAGCTCGGCTCATGCTCAAGCCACAGGCTGTCATTATCCGCAACGCTGTCGCCGTTCTTTCTTATGCAGAAAACGCACGAACACGGACATTTGTTTGTTATATTAGCATACAGCTTACCTTCAAACTCATAGAATATCGTCATATTACACCTCCGTGGATAAACTGATAATCTTTCTCACATTAGTATAACATAACGCTGAAAATTAGTCAATAGCTAAATCGGCATTTTAATGCGAAAAATCGCCATCCGCAAAAAATTATATCCTGTCATATATTTCATTTGCTTTTAAAGAAGTAAATGACAAAGGGAAGTATACGCCTGAAGTCCGGCTCTCCTTCATTGTTATCAATACACGGTTACAGCAGTTGTAATAAGCACTGTCGCTGTCTTTCAGACGCTCTACATAAGGTGCGGCTCCTTCAGACAGCATAGCAAGGCTTCCTGTATCTGTTTCAGCAATTTCACCGCTGAGATAGCTTTCAACATTGTACTGAGCTATTCTTGCGTCAGGGTCGCAAAAACACAGTGCACCGAACATTACGGTAAACGATATGAAAAGCGTTGCCACTGTTTTCATACCGGGGAATATCTCGTGCAATATCAGCACAAGGAAAACTATGCCGAGAAGTATCATAAACCACGATGTATAGAATCTAAGTCCGGTAAGCCCATATTCACCGATATACATTATCATCTTTGACATTGCACTGCATATCAGAAGTATAGTGGTGACGCCGAATACTGCCGAATATATTCTTACGGCAATGGGCTTTCTGCCGTTTTCGTTTCTCTTTGCAAGCACACCCGCAAGAAATATTACCAGAAGGTCAAGCACAGCCACTCCGCACAGCTCAAAAAAGCCTTGTCTGGCATATCCGCTGTAGCTGTAGCCGTCGGGAAGGACTCCGCCGAATGCGCTCAGATAGTAAGGCAGTTGGCAAGCGAAGAACAAGAGGTAGATAAGTATAAGCGGTGTCAGCGCAGAACATATTGCGACAGCAGGCACCTTTGCCGCTCTCCCTGTGTCGCCTGTCATTTTACGCTTTCTGCCTTTCGCACCGCTCATTGCTCCGAACAGCAGGAACGACAGCGGTATGCTTACCGCAAAAATTATTACGTTGCTGAAAAAGTTGTCAAAAAATCCGCCTGTTATACCTGATAACAATCTTCCGAAATTATCATCGGCGCTCGAAAGTGCCGTACACGCTATAATCACGGCAGGAATCGAGCAAAGCACTCCGAGCAGAATATATAACGCTGTTTTGCTTTTTTCTCCTTTTTCCTTATTTGCAAAAGGAACAGCCACGCACTTTGGTGCTGCGGAAAAATTTGCAAACGGCACTGCGAATACAGCCTCGCATATTTCCCTTAAGAATCCGTCTGAAAACAGCGGTTTTGAGGTTATAAAGCTGTAAGCGAAGTAACAGAGCAGTATTGCGGCATATACCCACGACAAGAATCGTACAAGCCCTGTCGATGAAAACACAGGAACGGCACAGAACAGTATCACACAGCCGAAAATCGCCCATTGTGAAGCGGTCGGCTTTTTGCCGATATATATCACTGCCATAACCGCAAGGGTCGCCACTATAACGTGATACCAGCCCGACGCTATAACCTCTGCAAACGGGAATATTTCTCCCTCGGTAAAGAACAGCTTCAGTGTTATAAAGCCGATTATAACGGTCATCACAGCGAATATGAAGTCACGAATGCCGTATACTTTCTTCGCTTCGGGCGGGCCTTGCAGCTGCCTTTGAGGCTGTACGAACTGCCCATCTGCCCTGCCGTATACATTCACCGGCGGAACGTTACCGCACTGTTCGGCGTTTCCTGCATAATTGTTTTCCGCATAATTATAGTATTCATTCATTTTCTCCACCGCCTTTATAGCACAGAATATCCCCGGGCTGACACTGCAGCACCTCACATATCTTTTCAAGCGTCGAAAATCTTATTGCCTTTGCCTTGCCCGTTTTCAGCACCGACAGATTCGCAGGTGTTATTCCGATGGCGGCGGCAAGCTCGTTGGATGAGATCTTCCGCTTTGCCATCATTACATCAAGATTTATTTCAATTGCCATATCAGTACCTCACAGCTCAGATAGTAAAGTCGTTCTCTTCCTTTAATATGATTGCCTGTTCAAAGACGTTCTTTATAACACGCAGTATCAGTCCGAAAAATGCCGCCGCTATAACCACAAGCCACGCAAACGGTCTTATAAAGCTGAAATAGATAAAGATAACGCTTACGGCAAAACAGCAATACGATATAAGCCGTAATATTTTCACATTGGCGGGTATGAACACCTTGTCGTGCCTGATATTTGACAGCAGACGGTCAAGTGCCGTAACTATCACAAGTGCTGCCGCCGCCGCAAGATAAAGAGTGATTATCATAGGCAGATACACCGACCTTCCTGTCAG
>OJNR01000514.1_pt1 | contig 26032 bp, 19 predicted proteins | sample 1597901 | NCBI WGS metagenome assembly OJNR01 (sample SAMN01915223, study PRJEB22387) | human gut metagenome | isolation source: stool | host: Homo sapiens | place: USA | reverse complement strand
CGTCATTTATGCCGTCGCCTATCATAGCGACCTTACCCTGTGCCTTTAGCGAGCGGATGACCGCCTCTTTTCCGTCGGGGAGAACGCCCGCTATCACCTCGTCAATGCCTGCTTTTTTGGCTACTGCCTTTGCGGTACGCTCGTTATCGCCTGTCAGCATTATTACCCGTATGCCCATATTTCTGAGCTGTTTTACTGCATCGGGGCTGTCGCTCTTTATCGTGTCGGCTACTGCTATCATACCGAGCATACGGTTGTTTTTGCAGAAAAGCAGGGGAGTTTTACCCTCGCCTGAAAGACGGTCCGCTTCAGACTTTATTCTGTCACCGACAGCAATCTTTGCACCGATGAACTTAAGACTTCCGCCGTAAAGCGTATCACTGCCGATGGCAGCTGTAAGTCCGTTTCCGCTGAGCGCCTTGAAATTATCGACTGCTACTGAAGGGATTTTGTGCTCAGTGCCGTAAACGTTTATCGCTTTTGCAAGCGGGTGTTCGCTCTTTGCTTCAAGCGACAGTGCAAGGCTGAGAAGCTCGTTTTCGGCAACATCTTCCGCAGGGATTATATCCGTTACGACCGGCTCTCCGGCTGTTACGGTGCCTGTTTTATCAAGCACGGCTATCTGAGTTTTTCCTGTTTGCTCAAGCGAAACGGCGGTCTTGAAAAGTATGCCGTTCTTTGCGCCGACACCGTTTCCGACCATTATCGCAACGGGAGTGGCAAGTCCGAGCGCACACGGACAGCTTATTACAAGCACCGATATTCCTCTTGCCAGAGCATAAGCGAAATTCTGTCCGAGCAAGAGCCACACTATCGTAGTGACAACGGCAATTGCAATAACGGTCGGAACAAATATTCCCGATACCTTGTCGGCAATCTTCGCAACGGGCGCTTTTGTTGCCGCCGCATCGCTCACCATTTTTATTATCTGCGATAAGGTGGTATCCTCGCCTACACGGGTAGCCCTGCAGGTGATGAAGCCCGTCTGATTTATGGTAGCCGCCGAAACATTATCTCCGACCGTCTTATCTACCGGTATACTTTCGCCTGTCAGTGCGGATTCGTTGACCGTGCTTTCGCCGTCTGTTACTACTGCGTCAACGGGTATGCTTTCGCCCGGACGCACAACGAATATATCGCCCTTCATCACTTCTTTGGCAGGAACAGTATGCTCCGTGCCGTTTCTTATTACGTTTGCGGTCTTAGGGGCGAGGCTTACAAGCCCTTTCAACGCATCGGTGGTTTTGCCTTTGGAACGGGCTTCGAGCAGTTTTCCGACTGTGATGAGCGTCAGTATCATAGCCGCCGATTCGAAATAGAACTCGTCCATATACATCATAACGGCATCTGCATTTTGGTGAAGCTGTGCATCGGTCATCATAAACAGGGCGTATACGCTCCATACAAATGACGCACCCGAGCCGAGTGCCACAAGCGTATCCATATTCGGCGAGCGGTTGATAAATCCCTTGAAGCCGTTTATAAAGAACTTGCCGTTTATAACCATTATAATTGCGCTTAGCAGCAGCTGTACAAGACCCATAGCGACATGGTTTCCGTCAAACCACGACGGAAGCGGAAATCCCCACATCATATGACCCATTGAGAAGTACATAAGAATTACAAGAAAAACGATTGACGCTATCAGCCTTTTTCTAAGTCCGGGCGTTTCGGTATCACGCAGTGAACCGCCATCGGTATCGTTATTTTCTGTTTTTGCGCCTTTCAGCCTTGCACCGTAACCTGCTTTTTCAACCGCAGAGATTATTTCCTGCGGTGATGCTGTACCCTCGACACCCATTGAATTTGTAAGCAGGCTCACCGAACACGAGGTTACACCCTTTACCTTGCCGACCGCTTTTTCCACTCTTGCACTGCAGGCGGCACAGCTCATGCCGGTGACATCGTACTGCTCCATAATAAGACCCTCTTTCTTTTGCTGTATATCTTTATATTATGTCCGTCTTACGTTATTTCATCAGCTTTTGCAGAGTTGTGACAAGCTCGTCTATGACTTCGTCCCTGCCTTCTCTTATATCTCTTGCAACGCAGCCTCTTATATGGCTTGCCAGCAGTTCCTTATTGAAGGCGTTCATTGCGGCATTGACGGCGGCGGATTGAATAAGCACATCGTTGCAGTATGCGTCATTCTCAATCATAGTCTCGATGCCACGCACCTGTCCTTCAATGCGTTTAAGGCGGTTAAGAAGAGCCTTTTTGTGCTTTTCATCCCTTACGGTATGCTTTTCACAACACGGACAGACTTTTTTGATAATCGTTTTATTTTCACTCATAGCATTACCTCTGAATTATTGCTGTAGCTTTAATATACCCTCACGGGGTATTTTTATTATATACTCCCCAGGGGTATTTGTCAAGGATAATTATATTATTTTTCGATAGCACGATGTCGGTTCTGCTGTTCGGAATACAGAGCGAAATATAGGTGTGGCGCAATTTCTTTGATACAAAAAATTAAAAAAACGGGTCGCAGGGCGGTTGCACGGCAAAACAGCACTTCGGCATCTGTCCGCACATTTCCCGATAATCAGGGAAGCACTTCCGGAACAGGAATTGTGCGTATTTACCGAAGAATACGATGCGAAATTGTGCAAAACGGAAAATTTTCAGAATCTCTTGAAAAACCGTAGGATTTATGCTACAATCAAACTGCCGGAAACGTTTTCGGTAATTTGATTCAGACAACAGGTGAGCCATTGACTATAAAGGATATTGCAAGACTTGCCGGCTGCGGCGTGAGCACGGTTTCACGGGCGCTTAACGGCAGTAATGAGATAAGCGAACAGACCAAAGAACGCATAAACGAGGTTATCCGTCAGTATAACTACACGCCTAACGGCAATGCACGCCGTATGCGCAGGAGCGCAGAAAAGACCATACTGCTCATCGTTAACGGCAGCAGTAACCTGTTCTTTTCACCGCTCATCGAGCAGATACAGATAGCGGCTTCTTCAGCAGGATTCCAGATTGCAGTGAATCACATTGACGAGCAGGAGGATGAGGTGCAGTTTGCGTCAAGGCTCTGCACGGAGTTAAGACCTGCCGGGGTGATATTTCTCGGCGGCGATATGCGAAACTTCAAAAGGAGCTTTGCACGGATAAAACTGCCCTGTATACTGAGTACGGCAAACGCTGAGGAGCTTGGCTTCGAAAACCTTTCCTCCGTCAGCGTTGACGACTATGACGGCGGCAGGGCGGCGGCAGAACAGCTGTTCGACCGTGGTCACAAAAAAGTCGGGATACTCGGCGGCGACCTCAGCTCCTACGGTCCTTCGGGATTGCGTTACGGCGGTTTTTGCAGTGTATGCTCTGAGCGGGGTGCGGATATTCCCGACAGCGAGCTTTGTGCATATACGTTCAGCTCTGCTTATGAGGCGGCAGTGGCTCTTTATCACAAGTGCAAGGGTATGACGGCGGTATTCGCAATGTCGGATATTATCGCCGTGGGTGCTGTACGGGCATTTCTCGATATGGGTAAGCGTGTGCCGGAGGATATTTCGGTGCTTGGCTTCGACGGAATCGAACTGTCTGAATACAGCAACCCCAGAATAGCAACATTAGCTCAGCCGATCCACCAGATTTCAAGTCTGTCTGTGCGTATGCTGGTGAATATGATCGAAGACGGCGCCGAGGCGAGCCATGTAACGCTCAGGGCGCAGTTCAGATCGGGCGGCTCAATGGGCAGAATATAGATTTTGTTGGAGGTCAACATGAGAAAAAGCGGTATTTTACTGCACATTGCGTCATTGCCGAACAAATACGGCATCGGCACGATGGGCAGGGAAGCCTATAAATTCGTTGACTGGCTCAGAAGCGCCGGTCAGAGTCTGTGGCAGATACTTCCGCTGTCACAGACGAGCTTTGGCGATTCGCCGTACCAGAGCTTTTCCATATATGCCGGAAATCCTTACTTCATCAGCCTTGAGGCGCTGGAGGAGGAGGGACTTCTGAAGCATAAGGAATATGCGGATATAAACTGGTGCAAGGATCCGAGATATATCGACTACGCCACGATGTACGAGAACTTCTATAAAGTGATGAGGCTCGCATTCGGGCGCTTTTCTAAGGGCAGGAATGGTAACGTTTCCGAAGAATATAAGACATTCGTTGCCGAAAATCCGTGGCTTGAGAATTACACGCTGTTCATGGCACTAAAGGACGCACACGGCGGTAAAAGCTGGTGCGAGTGGGAAACGCCGCTTCGCCTGCGTGATGTAACAGCGGTATATTCCGCAAAGAAGAAGTACGCAAAGGATATGGAATTCTACGCATTCCTTCAGTTCGAGTTCTTCCGTCAGTGGTACAAGCTGAAGAAGTACGCAAATGACAACGGGATACAGATTATCGGCGATATTCCGATATACTGCGCCCTTGACAGTGCGGATGTCTGGTGCGAACCGCAGCTGTTTCAGCTTGACCGTGACAGAGTGCCTACCGTCGTTGCAGGATTCCCTCCGGACGGATTCTCGGAGGACGGGCAGTTGTGGGGAAACCCCATCTACGACTGGGACAGAATGAAGCAGGAAAACTATCGCTGGTGGGTCGGCAGAATGAGCTTCGCAAAGAAGCTGTATGATATTGTCCGTATAGATCACTTCATTGGTTTCAACAGCTACTATGCCATACCGTTCGGCAGCAAGACCGCACACGGCGGCGAGTGGCACGATGGTCCGAAATACGATCTGTTCAATGTCATTAAGAGAGAAACAGGAAAGGGCGGTATCATAGCGGAGGATCTTGGAATAATCACTCCGTCTGTGAGAAAACTTCTCAAGCAGGCGGCATATCCCGGAATGAAGGTATTGCAGTTTGCTTTCGACCCTACAGGAAAGAGCGAATATCTTCCGCAGAACTACACATCGCAGAACTGCGTTGTGTATACCTCCACCCACGACAGCGATACGGCACTTGGCTGGTTCAACAGCCTTGATCGTACAACAAAGCAGTTCGTGAAGGAATATCTCGGGGTGCGCCATGCGGCAGAGCTGCCTGAGGCATTCATCGACATCGCCTGGAAAAGCACCGCAGATATGGCTATGACTACAATGCAGGAACTGTGCGGATTCGGAACCGAGGCACGCATAAACGTACCCTCCACCATCGGAAATAACTGGCGCTGGAGGACACTGGAGAGCGACTTTACCGCTCAGAGTGCGGCGTACCTCGACAGACTGACTGAAATAAGCAACAGAAAACCTCCCGTTAAAAAATCAAGAAAAAAACGATAATGAAAGGAGCATAATATGAAGATTGAAAATTTCAAGGAGAAGCTCGTTTCCCTCTGTGAGAAGGAGTATCACGCACAGCCGAGGGGACTGACGGCAAATCAACTGCACTGTGCAGTTTCAAAGCTCGTTATGGAGGAGCTTTCTCCTGTGTGGGACAAGAGCCGTACGGCACACGATAAAGCACGCAAGGCAAGCTATCTCTCCATGGAGTTTCTGGTGGGTCGTGCAATATACAACAACCTGCTGTGTCTTGGGATACTTGACAGCACAGCCGAGGAACTGAAAGCGCTCGGCGTGGATATTTCAGAATTCGAGGAGGTCGAGGACGCCGCTCTCGGTAACGGCGGTCTGGGCAGGCTTGCGGCTTGCTTCCTGGACAGTGCGGCTGCACTTGATCTTCCGCTGGACGGCTACGGAATACGCTATAAGTACGGTCTGTTCAAGCAGGGCATCAAGGACGGATTCCAGACCGAAACCGCAGACGACTGGCAGAGATACGGCGACCCGTGGAGCGTTCGTCGTGAGCAGGAAACTGTTGTGATACACTTCGCTGACGGTGATGTGAACGCAGTTCCCTACGACTATCCCGTTATCGGATACGGCACTGAGAATGTAGGCACTCTGCGGCTCTGGCAGGCTGAAACCGACGATGAGTTCGATTTTGACCTGTTCAACCGCAGTAAGTTTACCGAAGCCGGAGAAAAGAAGCGTGCCGCCGAGGACATTTCCCGTGTGCTTTATCCCAATGACGAAACAGAGGCAGGAAAGATACTCAGACTGAAGCAGGAATATTTCTTCAGTGCCGCCGCAGTTGCCGATCTTATCAGAAAGCATAAGGCGATTTTCGGCACGATGGAGAATTTTGCTGATTACAATTGCATTCAGATGAACGATACTCATCCCGTTATCGCTCTGCCTGAGTTTATCCGAGTGGTAATGCGTGACGAGGGCTGGAAGTTTGACAAGGCTTTCGAAGCGGCAAAGAAGGTGTTCAACTACACCAACCATACCATCATGCAGGAAGCACTTGAGAAGTGGGACAGCAGACTTATCGAACGAATAGTCCCCGAGGTGTACAGCGTGATGATAATGCTCAACGAGGCATTTGAATCCGAAATGCACCGCAGGAATGTTCCGCAGGATAAGCGTGCGGTTATGCGACTTATAAAGAACGGCACCGTGCATATGGCAAATATTGCGGTATTCGGTTCTTCCTATGTGAACGGCGTTGCGGCTATACACACAGAGCTGTTAAAGACCACCGTGCTGAAGGACTGGTACGAACTGTACCCCGAGAGATTTCAGAACAAGACTAACGGTATCACACAGCGCAGATGGCTGGCTTTGTGCAACCGCGAGCTTTCCGCACTCATTACCGAACTGCTCGGCTTTGACAGCTGGGTGACCGACCTTGATAAGCTGAGCGGCCTTAAGAAGTATGCGGACGATGAGAGTGTGCTTCGCCGCTTTATAGATATAAAGCACGCTAAGAAGCAGCAGCTTGCCGACTTTATCAAGAAATCGGAGGGAATTGAAATCGACCCTAAATCCGTTTATGATATTCAGATTAAGCGTCTGCACGAATACAAGCGTCAGCTTCTGAACGCATTCTCGATACTGTATCTTTACTACGAGATCAAGGACGGTAATCTCAGAGATTTCACCCCCACTACATTCATTTTCGGTGCAAAGTCCGCACCCGGATATTACCGTGCAAAAGGCATTATCAAGTTTATTAACGAGGTAGCAAAGCTTGTAAACTCCGATCCGGATACAAAGGATCTGCTGAGAGTGGTATTTGTGAGCAATTACCGTGTTTCCTATGCGGAGAAGCTGGTGGCTGCGGCTGATATTTCCGAGCAGATCTCCACGGCAGGTACAGAAGCGTCAGGCACAGGCAATATGAAGTTTATGCTCAACGGCGCAGTTACGCTCGGCACACTGGACGGTGCTAACGTTGAAATTGCCGAGGAAGCCGGAGCGGAGAACGAATATATCTTCGGTGCAACTGTAGAGGAACTGGAGAAGATTATGCCGGACTATGTTCCCCGTGACATTACAGAGAGCGATCCGAAGATCAAGCGTGTGGTATCCGCACTCATTGACGGTACCGTTTCCGACGGCGGAAGCGGCGTGTTCAGAGAACTTTATTTCGCACTTATGGAGGGTGCAAGCTGGCACGTTCCCGATCATTACTACCTTCTGGGCGACCTTGACAGCTACGTTAAGGCAAAGCTGGCAGTAAACCGTGACTACAGCAACGAGCTTGCGTTCGCAAAGAAGTGCTGGCTGAATATCTGCTCTGCGGGTAAGTTCAGCTCAGACCGCACCATCGCTGAATATGCAAAGGATATATGGCATATCGGCAAGGTGTAATTCACCGAGTTTTGTATCGGATTCTATTTTGGTTTCGTTTGCAGTGAAACGTGTTATATGGATTGTAACAACGTTTCACCGGAAACGTTGCCATTATCCACAAAAGCAACAGATGGTAATTGGCTATTATGACAAATTTACAATTGTTTTTTTAATTTTTAAAAATAATTGTATAAATTCGCTTGACAGAGCAAAAAAATCTGTTATAATTAAACCAGAATTTCGAACCAAGTAATCAAATTTCGAAACAAAGCCGAATCAGCAGGGTAGCACAGACAGCCTGCATTTGATTTTAGGATTTTTGTTTCGAAACAAGGCGAAAGTTTCGAAATGCAATAAAAGTAAGCAAGTGATTATATTCAGGAGGAATTAATTATGAAGTACAGGAAGATCATGACAGCGATAGCTTCTATGACAATGGCAGGCGTAATGCTGGCCGGATGCTCCAGCAATGCTACAAGCGGCACAAGCAGCACAGGCAGCAAAGACAACAGCTCTGCGGCAGGCAACAGCACAGCTTCTTCGGGCGGCAGCGAATCCACCGCCGGCAGCGAGAAGGTTAGCCTCACGGTATGGGGCCCGCAGGAAGATCAGGAACTGATCAAGAAGATGTGTGACGAATTTGCGGCTGCAAATCCCGAAAAGACCTACACCTTCACCTACGGCGTTGTCAGCGAGGCAGACGCTCAGAAGGAAGTTAACAAGGACATCTCGGCGGCGGCTGACGTATTCGCTTTCGCTTCGGACCAGACCGCTATACTGGTGAACGCAGGCGCACTCTACAGAGTAACAAAGAACAAGGATCAGATCGTTGCGGAAAATTCTGAAGCTTCTATTTCAGCGGCTTCGATAAACGGCGAGCTTTACGGCTACCCTTATGTATCTGATACCTACTTTATGTACTACGACAAGTCCAAGCTGACAGAGGATGATGTAAAGTCTATCGAAGGCATTATGTCGAAGAATATCGACGGCGTTACAACAAACTTCGCTTTCGATACAGATAACGGTTGGTATCAGGCAGGCTTCTTCTTCGGCGCAGGATGCAAGCTCTTCGGCGATGACGGAACCGATCCCACAAAGTGCGATTTCAATAACGAGCGTGGCTATATGGTAGGCGAATATCTTATCGACCTGGTAGCTAACCCCAAGTTCGGCGCCAACTTCGATGACTCGCTTGTAAAGTCAGGCTTTGCAGATGGCACTTTAGCAGCTGCAGTTTCCGGTGTATGGAACGCAGGCGAAATCCAGAAATCTCTCGGCGATAACTACGCAGCTACAAAGCTTCCCGAGTTTAAACTCTCAAACGGCGAAACCGTTCAGATGGGCAGTATGGCTAACTTCAAGATTATGGGCGTAAACGCTGAAACCAAGTACCCGCTTGACGCTATGGCTCTTGCTGAGTGGCTCACTAATAAGGACAACCAGAAGACCAGATTCGAGGCTCGTTCATACGCTCCCACAAACGTTGAGCTTGCAAGCGACACAGCTACTATGAACTCCAACATTGCTGTAGGCGCTCTTGCACAGCAGGCTAAGTACTCAACCGTTCAGACTTCTATCGGTCAGTGCCAGAACTTCTGGACACCTGCTGAGGCTTTCGGTCAGGAGATTATCGCAGGTACCTGCACAAAGAGCAATCTCCAGGATAAGCTGAACGCTTATGTTGAGGCGGTTCTTGCAACACTCAGCTGACAAAAACGCATTTAAGGTAATTCACCAATAAGTATATATGTTTCTCCAGGTTCCATTTCTTCGTGGGCGGTGTGACAGCCGCCCACAGAATCGGAACGTGCTTTATGCAGTTTCAATGCTTCCTGAATACTTGACACAGACCAATATAGGTTGTATAATTTTATCCGGTTATTATTTACGTCAAGTAGATCCTCCGGCAGCTGCATTGAAACTGCACAAAGCGGCAATACTACTCAAGGAGGTAACTGCAATGACAAGTCTTGATTTTTACGCTCTTCCGTGGTACAAGAAAATACTTGTTAAAATAGCAGAATTTTTTGTAGCCATCGGAAAAGGCGTCGCTAAGTTTGTGATCGGGACGCCCGGTGCCGTATGGCGTTTTATAAAAATGATCGGCAGGGGTCTTGCTTGGCTCGGAAGCGCCTTTGTTCACGGTGACGCTCTCACCAAGCTCTCATATATTATAATGGGTGCAGGAAACCTGTTCCGAGGACAGATAATCAAGGGACTGATATTCCTGTCCGCCGAGGTAGCGTATATCGGCTTTATGATTGACTCGGGATTCGGCTTTATAGCAGGGCTCAGAAATCTCGGTACGGTGCAGAGAGGCTGGTACTTCGATGAAACGCTCGGCATTGATGTAATGCGTGAAAACGGCGACAACTCAATGCTTATTCTCCTTTACGGAATATTTGCACTGTTCGTAACTCTGGCATTCATATTCATGTGGGTGCATAACATAAAGTCGGCATACAGCGCACAGCAGATTAAAAAATCCGGCAAGAAGCTGCCGGGCTTCGTGGACGATTTAAAGTCGCTTCTGGATCAGCAGTTCCACAAGACGTTGCTTTTCATTCCCGTATCCGGCATCGTAGTATTTACGATAGTTCCGCTGGTCTATATGATCTCGCTGGCATTCACCAACTACGATAAGGATCACCAGGTGCCTGCAAATCTGTTCACCTGGATAGGGTTTAATAACTTCGAGACTATTCTCGGAAGTAATTCCACTATCGGCAACACTTTCTGGCCGGTACTCGGCTGGACGCTGGTATGGGCATTTCTTGCAACGTTCCTTAACTACTTCCTCGGAATAATTCTTGCGATGCTCATCAACAAAAAGGGTGTCAAGTTCAAGTCTTTTTACAGAACGCTCTTTGTACTTGCCATTGCAGTACCGCAGTTCGTTTCACTGCTGGTAATGAAGAATGTTTTCGCCGAGGCGGGTCCTGTGAACGTACTTCTTCAGGAGCTTGGCTTGATTTCAACTCCGCTGCCGTTCTTCACCGATCCGATGTGGGCGAGAACGACGATCATAGCCGTAAACCTGTGGATAGGTATTCCGTATACGATGCTTATCGTTTCAGGTATCCTTATGAATATCCCCGATGATCTGTATGAGGCGGCAAGGATTGACGGTGCTTCTCCGTTTGTAATGTTCAGAAAGATAACTATGCCGTATGTGCTGTTCGTTACTACGCCTTACCTTATTACACAGCTTGTCGGCAATATAAACAACTTCAACGTTATCTACTTCCTTACCGGCGGTACTCCGGCAACACTGGATTACTACCAGGCAGGAAAGACCGATCTGCTCGTTACCTGGCTGTATAAGCTGACGGTCAACTCAAGGGATTACAGCTACGCCGCAACGATAGGTATTCTGGTATTCGTCATCTGCTCGCTGCTTTCGCTGATAACCTTCCGCAGATCCGCATCCTATAAGAATGAGGAGGCGTTCCAGTAATGAGAGAGATAAGAAAACAATCGTACTCCTATCACAGAAAACAGCGCACGATCAATATCGTTATACAGATCGTGCTGCTGATACTGGGTCTGATGTGGATACTTCCGCTTTTGTGGATAATCCTGACGTCATTTCGTGCAGAACCCGGTTCATATACAAGCTACTTCTGGCCCAAGAGCTTCACGCTTGATAACTACTCGAAGCTGATTTTGGTGGATCAGCAGTTCAAGTTCACAAAATGGTTTATCAACACGTTTATCGTGGCGGTGGTATCCTGCATAGGCTCAACATTCATCGTGCTTGCGGTGTCCTACGCTCTCAGCCGACTGAGATTCAAGATGCGTAAGCCTATGATGAACATTGCACTGATTCTCGGAATGTTCCCGGGATTCATGTCTATGGTCGCTATCTATTATATCCTTAAGGGTCTCGGCCTCACTGAGAATCCGCTTGTTTGTCTGACGCTGGTTTACATCTGCGGCTCCGGACTTACCTACTACATCGCAAAGGGATTCTTCGATACTATCCCGAAATCCCTTGACGAATCTGCGTACCTTGACGGTGCAACCAGATCACAGGTGTTCTTCCGCATCACTATCCCACTTTCAAAGCCCATCATCGTATACACGGTACTCACTACGTTCATGGCTCCCTGGGTGGACTACATTTTCCCGAGTATGATCTGCGGTGCAAACTACGACAGCTACACTGTTGCACTTGGTATGTTCAAGATGCTTGAGCGTGAGTTCATCGGTACCTACTATACGCAGTTCGCTGCGGCGGCAGTGCTGGTATCCATTCCTATCGGTGCGCTGTTCATAGTTATGCAGAAGTACTATGTCGGCGGTGTTACCGGCGGTGCAGTAAAGGGCTAATATATATTATAAAGCAAAATCACTTTTCCGGGGGGATCTTATGGCAGTCAAGAACGTAACTATCCAGGATATTGCCGACAGGCTCGGTATGGCAAAGAGTACAGTTTCGAAGGCCATCTCAGGTGCTACCGACATCAGCGAAAAGACCCGTGAGCGTGTGCTTGCCTGTGCCGGCGAGATGGGGTATCAGGTAAAGGCAAAGCACGTTTCATATACTAAGTCCATAGTTGTCTTTATCTACGGAAGTATCCACTATGACAAGGTGGATCAGTTCGGCTATGAGATCATTCTCGGATTACAGGCCGCCGCTGCGGAACACGGTATCGGGGTAAATATCACTGCTATAAGCAATGCCGAACTGAAAAGCGGCAACTACTATTCTATCGTGTCGGGTGGAAACTGCGAGGGAGCGGTTTTCCTCGGCTTCAAGCCGCACCATGTGTTCATTGAGCATATACGCAGTCTTAATATTCCGCTTGTGATACTTGATAACAATGTCGATTATCAGCTGGCGGCTCGTGTCGGCTGTGACAGTGCAGAGGGAATTCGGCAGATGGTGCAGTATCTCTGGATGAGAGGTCATGACAGGATTGGATTTTTAGGCGGCGAGGAGGACAGTATCGTCACGCAGGAACGCTATCAGGCATATTCTGACGCACTAAAAGAGCTTGGGCTTGAGGAGAATAAAGACGCTGTCAGATACGGACATTTCTCTGCAAAGGGCACACGAAAGAGGATTCTTCCGATTGCTCAGACAGGAGTCACAGCAGTGGTTTGTATCAGCGATCTGTTAGCTTGCTCTGCAGTGCAGGAGCTTGAAAAAGCGGGCTATGTCGTACCTGCGGATATAAGCGTGACAGGCTATGATAACCTCCCTGTGTCAGAATATTCGCAACCCCGTATTACAACGATGTATCAGAACCGAATACATATCGGAAAGACCGCATTCGTAATGCTTCAGCAGATGAACAGCGGTATCTCGATAGAAGCGGTCAGCCTTCGACCCGAACTTATCGAGAGAGAATCCGTGAAATTGATAGCCAAGAGAATTTTGCCCGAGGAAGACAAATGAAAAATACAAGATTTTTACTTTCAGCCGCAGCCGCTGTTACGGCGGCGGCTATTCTTTTATCCGGGTGCAGTACCCCGGAGGAAACTATGTCGGAAAGCTCGCAGCCGCAGGCTCCGTCATACCGTTACGAACACGAACTGAATGTGATAGATGATAACTACCGTAATTACTACCAGGTGTTCGTTTATTCGTTCTGCGACAGCAACGGTGACGGTATAGGCGACCTTGCAGGAGTCACATCCAGACTGGATTATATTCAGGATATGGGCTTCAACGGTATATGGCTTTCGCCGATAATGCCGTCTGATTCCTACCACAAGTACAGCGTAAAGGATTATTATGCCATTGACGAGCAGTACGGCACGATGGAAGATTTTGAGAAGCTTGCCGCAGAGTGTGAAAAGCGTGGAATAAAGCTGCTGATAGACCTTGTGATGAATCACAGCTCCAACGAGCACGAGTGGTTCAAACACGCTTCAAAGAGTCTGCGCAGTAATCCGTGCGGTGCGGCTAAAGACAAGCCCTGCCTTAACGACAATATCTGCCCTGTGCATGATAAATACATCGACTATTATTATTTTACGGACGAGAAGCCTGTCGGAACGAACTCCTGGTACAGAATAGGCTCAAACCGGTGGTATCAGGCGGTTTTCTCAGAGCAGATGCCGGAGCTGAATCTTGATAATTCTGCGGTGCGCAGTGAGTTTGAGAAGATAGCAGACTTCTGGCTGGAAAAGGGTGCAGGCGGATTCCGTCTGGATGCTGTCAAGGAGTATTTCAGCGGCAACCCCGAAAAGAATATCGAGGTGCTGAATCAATTTATGAAGCACTGCAAGACGGTTGACCCGAAATGCTACGTTGTCGGAGAGGTGTGGGAGAGCTTCACAAACTATACTAAATACTACAGCTCCGGGATTGACAGCGTATTCGGCTTCACTATGGCACAGGAAAGCGGAAAAATCGCCAAGACTATCAATGGTAAGGGTGCTGATAACTCGGTTAAATCCTTTGCACAGGCAATGGTGACTGTCGAGCAGAAGCTGGCTTCCTACAGCGATACCGCAATTGACGCACCGTTCATAGGAAATCACGATACCAACCGTGGCGCAGGCATACTCGGATATAACGAAACGAAAATAAAGGCGGCGGCAGGATTACTGCTCACAATGTCCGGTTCGCCTTTCGTTTATTACGGTGACGAGATAGGCCTTTCCGGAAGCGGACGTGACGAGAATAAGCGTGCCCCGATGATATGGGACAGCGAGGGTACGGGACTTACATACGGACCGCCTGATATGGAGCGGCAGGAAAACCGTTTTGCCGATGTGCAGACACAGCTTGCAGACGAGAATTCCATACTGAATTACTACAAGCGTGCGCTCAGGATACGCAACGAAAACCCCTGCATTGCAAGAGGTACGACCGAAGTGCTGACAGTGCCGGGACAGGATATTGCGGCAGTGCGCCGCACATTTGACGGCGACAGTATTGTGATTGTTTATAACTACTCCGATGAAAGCAAAGAAATCACGGAGCTTGACGGACTTTCCAAAATGCAGATACGGGGATATCTGACAGTGGATTCTGCCGAGGAGGTCCTGCTGGACGGTGGCCTTAAAATGCCTGCGTACAGCATTGCATTTCTTACCGGAAAATAACTACGGAGGTAATTATGGATATAATGCTTGATTTTGACCTTATCGACAGGGAATATGCGTATGACGGGGAGCTTGGCGCACTTTATTCCAAGTCTCAGACTACGTTCAGAGTGTGGAGCCCGACGGCACAGAGAGCCGTGCTGAAGCTGTATCTCAGTTCAAAGGCAAATCTGCCGCATTCCGTTACTGAAATGAGCAGGGACAAAGGCGTATGGGAGGTTACCGTACCCGGCGACCTGCACGGGATGTACTATACCTATGAATTCACTTTTGACGGCTCGACCCGTGAAACGATAGATATTTACGCACGCTCAGCCGGTGCAAACGGCATCAGGGGAATGGTAGTCGATCTAATGCGTACAAATCCTGCCGGCTGGGACAGTGACCGTCCTGTTACACTTGAAAGCTACACGGACGCAGTGATATATGAGCTTCATGTCCGTGATTTCTCCTCCGATAAAAGTGCAAATTTCCGCCTTCGGGGAAAGTTCGGCGCATTCTGCGAAAACAGGGTGACGAACGGCTTCAGTGACACTGTGGGACTTGACTACATTGCTTCACTTGGTGTTACACATATTCATCTGCTTCCGGTGTTTGACTCCCAGACGATAGACGAGAACGACCCCGAGGCAGGCTTCAACTGGGGATACGATCCGCTCAACTACAATATTCCCGAGGGAAGCTACACTACCGATCCAAACAACGGTACCGACAGGGTAAGACAGTTCAAGGAGCTTATCCACGCAGTACATCAAAAGGGGATGGGCGTGATAATGGACGTGGTTTACAACCACACCTACAGCACGGAAGATTCACCGTTTGCAAAGACCTTCCCCGGATACTACTACCGTCACAACAAGGACGGAAGTCTTTCGAACGGTTCTGCGTGCGGAAACGAATTTGCGAGCGAACGTGCTATGGCGAGCCGATTCATCGTGGACAGCCTTTGCTATCTGGCAAAGGAATACAAGCTGGACGGATTCCGTTTCGACCTTATGGGTCTGCTTGATATTCATACGCTGAATACCGCAGCTGAGAAGCTGCGCAGGATAAATCCTTCCATAATACTTTACGGCGAAGGCTGGACAGGGGGAAAAAGCCCACTGCCTGAGAGACTTCGTGCGATGAAAAAGAATGCGGTAAAGCTGCCGCAGTACGCTATGTTTTCGGACGATTTCCGTGACGGAGTGAAAGGCTCCGTATTTGAGGACGAGGAGTGCGGTTATGTAAACGGGAACGCATCGGAGCTGTCGGAGATGATGAAGTCGGTAATATCCGGCGGAATCTACCGTATGGATGTGCAGAGAAAACGTTCTGAATGCTGGACGGATACTCCTCAGCAGGTCGTGAACTATGTTGAGGCGCACGATAATCTCACTCTCTTTGACAAGCTGAGAATTTCTATGCCGGAGGCTTCAGGGCAGGAACGTGTATCGGTAGATAAGCTGGCGGCTGCTCTTGTGTTTCTTTCACAGGGAATTCCTTTCATGCAGGCAGGGCAGGAGATACTGCGCAGTAAACCGTCGCCTGATGGAGGATTTGTTCACGACAGCTACAATTCTCCCGACAGCGTGAACAGCATTAAGTGGAACGATGTGACCATTCATCGTAGTGTTATGGAATACTACCGTGGACTTATCGCAATACGAAAGCGCTTTCCGGAATTCAGACTGCGTACTGCGCACGATATTCGCAGTCGTTTGGAATATGAAGATCTCGGCGGCGGTGCATTGGCGGTGCATTACGGCGATAGGCTGATACTGGTGATAAATCCGGGAGAAACGGTGCTGAAATACGATCCGGGTCGTTCTGCGGAAATTTACGCAGACAGCAAAAAGGCGGACGCTCAGCCGCTTTATCGGACTAAAGGCGCATTTGCCGTGAAGCCGCATAGTATTATGCTGGCAGGGCTGAATTAAAGCGACTTTGCACAAAGGCATTTATTGATTTTTAAACATTAAGAAAAAGACAGAATATAAAACGCACAAAACCCCGTCACAGAAACGCTCTGTGACGGGGTTTTCTTATGTGCTGAAACAGCCGAAAAGCCTTATTTCAAGCGGTTTTCGGGCATAGAAAAATCCACCGTAATTATATCAAAATTACGGTGGACTTATGTCTATGGGCTACGAAAAAGATATTTTCGGCAGTTTTGCGTATGACTTCGAACTCTCGCAAAAACTTATATTCGGTTAATCATATATGCGACTTTTATTTTATTATTCGGGAATAAGAACATCCCCGCCGGAGATTACCACGTCAGATGCGGAAATGGCACTGTCAATGGTATTCGATTCGTCAATTTCGCCTTCGTATGTTATCTGAACATTTTCTCCCACTCGGATAGCTCCGCTTTCTGCATAACGGGAGATGCGCAGATCATTCAGAAGGATTTTGTACGTGATTCCGTCATCGGGATTGGCGCAGAGAATGGAATCGTCTAACAGAATATACTCATCGGTTATCTCCGTAATCTTACCGATAATGGTATTCTGATACGGCTCATACTCTGCTTCGGTGGAATTCTCTTTTGCATATTTGATAATCTTACTGGCTGCATCTTCTCCGATATTGAAGAGGTATTGGTAATTAAAAGCGTTTGTCCACAGATAGCCATCTACAGTAACATACATGGCAACTTTATATACGCCGAGAGTTTCAGATGTGATCGTAAAACTGTAATACTCTCTATCATGTGCAACCCATTTCTCATCCTCAACAAATGGTGCATTTTCGCATCCGGCAAGAACTTCCCATACATAGTCATCATTGCTCAGTGTATAGTGTTTTTTGTTCGGACTGTCGCCGTTTACAGAGAACCGCTTCAATTCAATTGCTTTTGGGAGGTCTACCAGCTTGAAGAGCTCACCGAGCGTGTGCGGAGGTTCATAATTATCCCTCTTGAAGGTATAACAACTACCTTCCATCCTCACGGCGACAAGCTGGCTCTTATCGGCATATTTTAACTGATACACTTCAAATTTTTCAGTGTATCTATCTCCTTCAATTTCGTCAATGCCCAATACGGTATATGTTCCAATCAAATCGCCAAGGAGTTCTTCAGACACAAGGCGACCGTGACTTCGGTATACAATACCGTCAATTGTTACTTCAGTGTATTTCTCAAAAACGGTTTGATATTCCCATGGCCATACAATTCCTGATTCGCCTGCCATAATGTTAATGTCTTTATACCTATCGTTTGTGCCTCCTGGTGTAGGTTCGCCGCCTAAAAGCGATGGAAGAACAAGCGCGCCTACAACAATGATCACAGCAAAGCAGGCTGCTATTGAACCCAATTTGAGCAAATGATTTTGTTTTTTCTTGCATTCTGCTGCCGCCTCGACAAGATCCTCATCGAGGTTACCAATGGCATTAGAAAATCTCGGTATTTTCATATTTCAACGCCCTCCTTAATGAGATAGTCCCTTAGTTTGTTTCGGGTGTAGAACAACATATTTTTGACCTTACTTTTGGTAAACCCAAAGCGCTCTGCAATTTCTCCGATAGAATCGAAGTAGAAATATTTCCGGATAAAGACATTTCGCACGTCCTCCTTTTGTGTGCGCAGGAAGTGGCTGACCAGTTTGCCTACGTCCTCGTCACTCACGTCGGGGGCATACCGATCATCCGGCAGTACCGATTCCAGTTCATCCAGGGACAACATTACATCCGCTGACCGTTTTTCACGCTTCATAAACTCCAACCGCTTCAGAGACAGGTTTCTCGCAATCTTACAGACAAAGGACATAAAATTACTCGGTCTTGTAGGCGGAATTGCATTCCACACTCCCACGTATGTATCGTTGACACATTCTTCCGAATCCTCGTGATTGTTCAGAATGTTATAGGCAATACTGTGGCAGAGCTTGCCGTACTTTGCATCCGTTTCCTTGATTGCCTGCTCATCCCGTTCAAAGTAGAGTTCTATGATTCTCAGATCATCCATGTTGTTCACCTCCCTTGTCAGACCTAAAAGCGCTTTCACCCATTAAGTACGTTTTTTCCGGCGTTGGTCTTATAATTAATAAAAAGTCGTGAATCTTTTTATCAAATAAAAATGATTGTTTTTCTAACTATATCATATTTCCACATTTCTTTCAATTCCTACAGAAAATGTCGTAAAATTATTTCAATGCATTCAATATAGGAGTTGAAAATATGAGAACATACACCCAAGAAGAAAAGCAAGCGGTCATTGACCGTGTTATATCCGGTGAGCCGTCTGCACATATCCTTGCTGACACCGGTATACCCAAGAGTACCTTTTACAGTTGGCTACGCATTTATCAAGAGGAACAAAACGCTGCCAATAGGAGAAAGGTGGACATCCGCAATTTCCATTTACTCGAAAACAAGGTCGCACGTTTGGAGAGCATCGTTGAAATTCTCAAATCTGCACCCTGCACGCCGAGAGCGCCATTGAGGCAACGGTTATATGCTGCCGAGCAGCTTTACGGAAAATATAACGTGCACGTGATCTGTGATGCGTTTGACATTCCCCGAGGAACATTTTATAACCACGTTCTCCGCAACAAGAAAGACAACACGTGGTATGTGAAACGTCGGGAAGAACTACGGCTTCGCATACAGGAGATTTACGACGAAAGCAATCAGATCTTCGGTGCCGCTAAAATTGCGGCAGTCATGAAAAGTGAAGGATTCAAAGTCAGCAACGAAATGGTGCGCACGCTTATGCGTGATATGGGGTTAGTCAGCATTCGTCAGTCGGCGAAGAAATTATACGAGGACGAAGGCCGCAAATACAAAAACCACCTTAACCAAGAGTTTGACACGTGCAAACCGAACGAAGTGTGGGTTAGTGATGTTACCTATTTTAAGTACGGCGAAAACGCTTATTATATTTGCGTGATTATCGACCTGTTCTCCCGTATGGTCGTGGGATATAAGATCAGCAAGACCAACAGCACACAGCTTGTAAAATCAACCTTTCAAATTGCATATAAAGCACGTCAGCCGGATTCAAGTTTGGTTTTCCATACCGACCGTAGCGGTAACTACCGTTCCAAAGCGATGAACGACTATATGCGGTCACTGCACATTACGCACTCTTTTTCGCGTGCGCACGTGCCGTACGACAATTCTGTAATGGAATCGTTCTTTGCTTCCTTGAAGCGCGAGGAACTGTATCGCACGAAGTACCGTTCAGAAGCAGACTTCCGAAGTGCGGTGGACAAGTACATAATTTTCTACAATATGAAACGTCCGCACAGGAAACTGCAATACAAGACTCCCGAACAAAAGGAAGAGGAATACGCCTTGAAATTAGGGGATTTATGAGACACGTGCAGATAGACTGATAGGTTCGAAAAGGTTTGCTTTTTAATCTTCTAATTGCCGAATTTCAGTTTTTCTGTTTTTAGTCCAGCTGGCAAAAAGAAAATGCGACCTCGAAAAGCCGCATAAATACTGGATTTTATAATAAAAACACCATTGACTCCGAACTTAAGGGTTCAGATTTCAATGGTGTCTTTATATGGCGGAGAGGAAGGGATTCGAACCCTTGTGGGGTTGCCCCCAAACGGTTTTCAAGACCGCCTCGTTATGACCACTTCGATACCTCTCCGTATCGTGCTATGATATTATAGCACGGATTTTTAGTTTTGTCAACACTTTTTTCGGATTTTTTTAAAATTCCTGCATTTTTGTCCGTAATACAGTTTTCGGGCTGAACGGCACTCAGTCAGAGCTTAATGTTACCGCCGAACATTTTAACAAAATCGGGTGCTTTTGCTTTGAAGCATTTTCCGTCAAGATAGGAAAGACAGCCGGCATCGGTAGTGAATTTAAACTGCAGCTCATAACTGCACAGTGCCTGATATTTGAAGCCGTACTTTTTGTTCAGCTTGTTGTTCCCGTATTTTCCGTCACCGAGCAGAGCGTGACCGATATACGCAAGGTGCGCTCTTATCTGATGCGTTCTGCCTGTGAGCAGGTCGACCTTTAACAGCGAGTTTTCGCCGTTGTACGCTATGACCTTGTACTTTGTCTTTATCGTGAGATTGCTTTTTGTCTTTTTGTCGCTGATTTTTACCGTGTTGGTGTCGCTGTTCTTTTCAAGATATGCGGTAAGCGTTGCGCTGTCGGGAGTTACCTTACCGCAGGCAATGCACAGATACAGCTTTGTAAGCTCCCTGTCCCTTATCTTCTGATTGAGTATTCTGAGCGATTCGGCATTTTTCGCCGCAATCACTATACCGCAGGTGTTGCGGTCTATGCGGTTGCACAGTGCCGGAGCAAACGAAAGTTCGTTTTCCGGTCTGTATTCGCCCTTGTGATAAAGATAGCTCTTGATGCGGTTTATAAGCGTGTCGCTGTCGCCGCTCTCGTCCTCGTGGACTACCATTCCGACAGGCTTATCCACAAGCAGAATGTTTTCGTCCTCGTAGACAATGTCTATCTTATCGCTTACCGCAGTGAAATCATCGGGGTCCGACTTTGCTTTCGGTATCAGCATTTCATCGGGGATAAACAGCTTTATTATGTCGTTTTCCGCAATATGCGTGTCGGGCTTGCATTTCTTGCCGTTTAGCTTTATGCAGTTCTTACGGGCGAGCTTACAAATCTGCCCCTGCCCCAGCGGAAACGATTTAGACAAAAAGCGGTCAATACGCTGACCGCTGTCGTTTTTTGTAACCTTTATTTCTTTCATCGGTGGCTCACTTCTGTATTCTTGAAAAGCCGTACTGCGAGAAATGCTCTATCGCCTTGTTGAAGTAATCACCCGAGCTTTGACAAGCCGTTGCAACATCGGTGAGCTTTGCTTTTGCTATTTCCCACTTTTCCTGCATTACCTCGTTATCATCGGCTTCAAGCCAGAGTTGATTTTCCCAGATACCGTATTTAAGATTGATTATATATGCTTTTTTCATACTTCTCCTTTTTATTCCTGCCGAATTTTTCATTTCAGAAAAGCAGTTGAATACGGGAGGGGCAAGCCCACTCACCTGTAATTTTGACGGTTCGACGTGATTACAGCTTTCCGCCCTTTGTTCCGCCGAGCTTACCGCCTGTAAATCCGTCAAGAATGTTGGTGTCAAAGCTGAATGTCAGCGCCTTGTTTTCACGTTCACGCTTTAATGCGAGTGAAATCATCTCGTCTAAAAGCTCGGAATACTTCACACCGACAGGCTCCCACAGATAGAACGCAAGGCTGCCGGGAATCGTGTTGATTTCATTCAGATAAACGTTGCCGTTGTCCATATCTATCATAAAGTCGATTCTTGACGTACCCGATGCGCCAAGACTCCTGAACGCCTTTACCGCAAGGGTGCGTATCTGCTCTCTTGTTTCATCGGATATATCGGCAGGTATCTTTCTCTTGAGAGTTGCCATACCGCTTGACTTACCGCCCTTATCGCCTGCGATATACTTATCCTTGTAGCTTAATATCTCGTCGGTGTTTACAGGCTCTTCGCATTCTGATGCGTGAGCGGTAGCATAGTCGCCGCATACCGAGCAGTTGATTTCCTTAAGGTTTGTTATAGCAGGCTCGACAAGCAGCTTTGAGGCATAGGTAAATGCGTTGTCAAGCGCTTCGTCAAGCTGTTCGTCATTGTGCGCTATCATAATTCCTACGCTTGAGCCGAGATTTATCGGCTTTACTATAAGCGGATATGCTATCTTCGTCTTAATATCCGCCTTTACAGCGTCTGCGTCCTTTGCGTAGTCGCTTATATGGATTACTGTTCCGTCAAGGACGGGTATGCCGTTATCCTTGAATACGGTTTTCATAACATACTTATCCATACCTACCGCAGATGATATTACATCACAGCCGACATAAGGAACGCCGATCGTCTGTAAATATCCCTGGAATACGCCGTCCTCAACGTTCGTACCGTGTACTATAGGGAACGCAACGTCTATTGTTGCATATACGTTGTTGCCGAATCTCTTTCCGGGATAAAGCACAAGCTGTACCTTTCCGCCGTCGTTTACAAGTATCACCCTGTGGCTTTCCTTGAGAAGCGACTTTAAATTCCTGTACGATGCTATGTTTCCTATTTTTTCTCCGACATACATTTCGTTGTTCTTTGTAATGTATACGGGTATCACCTCGTACTTATCCTTGTTTATGGAATTGCAAGCCTGAAGTGCGGATATGATGGACACCTCATGCTCAACGCTTTTTCCTCCGAAAAATACACCTACTCTGATTTTCATGTTCTTATCCTTTCTTTATGTCAATTAAGTATTATCTGTGCTTGTTTGCGAGCTTTCAGTCCTGTAGCTGAGATCTCTCAGGTCTATATTCACTCTGACATAATCGCCGTATGAAAGTACAACGCTCTTTGCTTTTTCGGGAACTATGTAGCAGACATAGCCGTCCGAGCCGTTCCCTGCGGAGAGAGCCACTGAAGTGCTGAAGCTCTTTCCTTCGTTAAAGCCCCATGCTCTGTCGCAGCCTATATCGCCGTCATATACGCAATTAAGGTCATTGGAAAGCCACTGCTTTTCATCGGTTGTGTTCTTGACTTTCAGGTGGAACGCAACATACATATAGCCCTTATCCGCTCCGCCGTACATAATATCCGTTCTGAAAACCTCATCGCAGATAAAGCTGTATTCGGCAGTCTGAGCGGTTTCGTTGAAGTTTACACGCTGTACCAGACTGTTTCGGACGATATGACCTTTTTAAAAAAGTCTGAGCGGTTTCGTTGAAGTTTACACGCTGTACCTCCTGAGTTGCTGAGGATTCTTCTGCAAATGAGATTTCTTCTATGTAACCGTTGTTGTTGTCAAAGTTGTCACCGATGTTGTCGCCGATTACCGAGAAGATTCCGCCGATTACGGAAATAATGATACCTATTACCGTAGGTGCAAAGAACATTATAATGAAAACCGTTATAATTGTCTTTACGATTTTTTGCTGCTGAGAAGCGTTATTCTGAGAATTGCTTACATTGCTCTGTGACGGTTGTTGTGAAGCGTTATACTCATTCTGGCGCATCTCCTGTCTGCGTCTGTATTCTTCCTCTTTTCTTTTCTTTTCCTCACGGTATGCTTTTACACCCACATTGTTGTCAAAAGGTGCGCCGCACTGTGTACAGCAGTTTTCGTGTTCTACATCAAGCTTTGCTCCGCAGTAATCGCAAAATACGTCCATAATATCTCCCTCGTTTTAAACCTTTGCTTTACACACAATATCAATAATTATCCGGCAGATCGTTTTCAAGAAGAACTATCTTCTTTTCTCCGCCTGTCTTTATATTTTCAACCTTTGCAAGAGCATCGTTCAGATTCTTTGCAACGTATGTCTTTTCTTCTGGGTATCCCTTTGCCTTAAGACCGTCAACTATCGGCACTGCCTGACGTTCGCCTACTGCGATAACAAAGTCACAAATTTCAGCCGCCTGTTCTCCAAAACGCTTGTTAAGCTCGTATTCCTTTTCGCCAAGCTCCACCATTCCCGGAGAAACAAGTATCTTAAAGCCGTCGAATACGGCGAGCGTATCAAGAGCCGCCTTTGCGCCTGTAGGATTTGAATTGAAAGCGTCGTCTATTATCGTCTTGTTTGTACCCTTGATTATCTGCAATCTGTGCGGAACGCATTCAAGACGCTTGACGGGCATAACAAGGTCAGCAAACGGAACGCCGAGCGTATTTGCAACGGCTATTGCACCGACTATATTCTGTACGTTGTGACTGCCGATGAGCTTTGTCGTAAACTGCTTTTCTTCATTACCGTTGTGAACCGTGAACTGTGTGCCGTTCTCGCTGACGGAAATATTGTCCGCATAATAATCCGTGCCGCCGCCGAGCGAATAGGTCACCTTGTTCTTATTGCACTCGTGCTTTGCTATATATTCGTTATCGTAATTGAGGAATATAATGCCGTCATTATCAGGAAGGCTGTCAGCAAGCTCGAATTTTGTCTTTATTATATTGTCGATTGACTTGAATGTTTCGAGATGCTGAGGGCCTATCGACGTGATGATTCCGTGCTTCGGCTTTACTATATCGCAGATTTCCTTGATTTCGCCGACATTCTTAGCGCCCATTTCGCACAGGAATATTTCGTGCGTTGCGTTAAGCTGTCCACGCACCACCTTTACAACACCCATAGTCGTGTTGTAGCTTTCGGGGGTCATAAGCACGTTGTACTTTGCGCCGAGCAGCTTTTCAAGATAGAACTTTGTACTTGTTTTGCCGTAACTTCCTGTAAGTCCTACTACGGTAAGGTCGGGAAGACCGTTTATTATACGCTTTGCGTCATTGATATAATGACGGTTTATCATAAGTTCGACCGGCTTATTTATAAGGTTTGCAATCATCGCCATAACAAGCGTTAAAATCTGTACGCACATTGTTATTGCAAGCGAAACGTAACCCATTCCGAGCGTCAGGAATACAAGCAGTATCAAAAGTACATAAAGGATAACAGATGTCACCGTCATTCTCATTACTCTCGGAGTGAACACCAGCTTTTTCTTTGCCTTTTTCGGCGCAGAGAACACAATGCCAAGGAACAGAAAAGCCGCCGCTATAAAGCAGGTGGACGCATTTGTTTCGCCGCATATAATAAATGTAAGTATCGCACCTATCGTAAACACATGGCGCATTATAACATCTTTTATATTCTTTCCTATCCACTTGAACTGCTCATCGGCATGATATGAGTTCAGCTGGAACATATGCATATAGTGTATAAAATTAAGTCCGCACGATGCGCCAAGTGCCATACCGAGTACGGCAACGGCGATTAAACGTAAAATATCCAAAATAAATTCTCCGTTCTGTTTTATTTAATGTCAAGGAATGACGCCAATACTCTTGAGAATGTGTACCAGCCCTCAAGAAAAGCATAGTGTCCCGCACCTTCGATAGTAACAAGTCCGCTGTCTTTTATAAGCTCGCTCATTTTAACCCCGTCAGACAGGGGAGTAGCGTCGTCCTTATCCCCCCATATAAGCAGGGTGGACTGCTTTATTTCGGGCAGGAGATAAGTCAGATCCTCGTTTACTACCTTTACAAGCGTTGCCCTCATTACAGGCGATGCCGCAAGATAATCTGCACTGCCTCGCTTGTTCCTCATATTTTCAACGGCATCGGGAAACAGCTTTTTCATAGGTGCGGTACTCATTACCGCCTTTCCCATTTTATATGTCCGTGTCCTGATTTTTGAGGATACGCTCTGTTTCGGCTTGATTCCGGCACTGTCCGCAAGAATTATCTTTTCGGGTGTCAGCACGGGCTTTTCACGGGTAACAGCCTTTATTATAACTCTGCCGCCGAAGCTGTGTCCGAGTACAACGGTCGGTACGATGCCGAGCTTTTTGCAGAATGTGCCGATGAAGTCAACATAATCGTCAACGCACCACGGCTTTTTCGGCTCG
>OJNR01000513.1_pt1 | contig 26055 bp, 13 predicted proteins | sample 1597901 | NCBI WGS metagenome assembly OJNR01 (sample SAMN01915223, study PRJEB22387) | human gut metagenome | isolation source: stool | host: Homo sapiens | place: USA | reverse complement strand
AATTTATCTATCATGAAAAAATTATTACTTGGGATCGTTGCCGCATGTATGGCAACACCGATGGTTGCTCAAGACCCTGCAACTTATCAACCGGTGAATGGGTATTCTATCGAGAACCTGTGGATGAAATCGGTAGCTACCAACAACAACATGGACGAATTGGTAGGTGGTAACCGCTCTCGTGGTATGACGGTAAGAAATGGCGAAGTGCTCTATTCGTACAGAAGCGATTTCACCGGCATCAAAGTGTATGACCTGAAAACGGGTAACTTCAAGAAAGACGTTAAGTTCGATACCGAAAAATTCAAAGTAAGCTATGCTTACACCAAAGTCGATACGGTTGTCAACGCTCCGGGTGACACGACGTTCAACAAAACGCCCATGGAAGAGCAAAAAGTGCCTGGCTTCCTGTGCAACGATATCCAGGTTGATGATGCCGGCCACGTAATCGTATTCAACATGTCGACTTCGCTGAGTGGCGAGGCTATCGGCTTGTGGTCCATCGATATGGCAACGGGCGAACCCACCAAGGTAATGGAGCTCAAAAACGCTCAAGGTCTGCTCGATGGCTATCGCGTTGACTACTTCGCTGTAAAAGGTGATGTAACGAAAGACGCTATCGTTATGTTCCCCGTCAGCAGTGGTAGTGTAGCTATCCGTTGCGACATCAAGGACGGCCAACTGATTGAGCAAACGGGCGATTATGCCGGCTGCACCTTCAAAGTTATCGAAATCCAGAAATATGCTCCCGAATCGGCTGCCGACAACGGAACAGGTCCCCGTATCGCTATCGTTGACAACGACTACTTCTACCTCGACGGTTTCAACAGCGGTGCTTCGCTCTACGACATGAGCGGTTCGCTCATCGAAAGCGTATATGACGCTTCCGAGGAATGTGCCCTCGTAAACGTAGGTAACAACGGTGTTGCCGAGTTTACTCTCAACAACAAACCCTTCTGTGCATACGTTATCTCGAACAACGTAGTAACTCCGGCTCAAGCCTGGAAGATTATCGAAATGGGCGAAGGTCCTACGTTTGCCGGTGCAACCTATTACTGGACAATCCCCGAAGGTGGTATCGGTGGCAACTCGAACGCCGTTCGTACCGCCCTGCCTCGTATCGCCAAAGTAACCGACGGTAACGGTCTCGAAGCAGCCTACATCGCTGTATATGCCGAAGCTAACGGTACGGCTGTTTACAAAATGACTCCCGAAGGTTACGACGAGAACAGCGAATCGGGTGTTGCCCGCGTAGCTGCCGACAACGTGAAAGTATTCGTAAACGGCGACATGATCCAATTCTCGGGTGCTGCCGACGCTACGGTTTACAACCTGGCCGGTCAGAAAGTTATGGAAGCCAACGGTGTAGAGTCGATGGCTGCTCCTGCCGTGAAAGGTATCTACGTAGTAAAAGCCGTTGTTGACGGTGTACAAAAAGTTCAGAAAGTGGTTGTAAAATAAGCCCTTCGTGCTAAACCTCTCATTTAGAATATAACTTTTAAGGGAAGGGCGGTATATGTAAATCTCTTATATATATCGCCCTTTCTCTTTCCACTACGATACGAAACAGACTTTCTAAATCCTTTTATTTCCGCCCCGATAAATAAGCTGCCGACAAAAGGGAAAGCCCACCATGACAGTTCGAAACTTATCGCCGGCTCACATCGCATCTTAATCTTACACTTCACTCGGTTGCCTTATGAAAAAGATATTTACCCTTCTCTTGCTATTTACTCTGCTGCCTCTGCTGCTCAGCGCCAAAGGCACGGTAACCATCGGCGGTAGTCCCTACACGGCCGATACCCTGGCCCATTACAAGGTAGGCCCGGGCACATATCACACCTATGTACACTTCTCCGGGCCCAAAGACATGCGGGCCTTCTATCTCGAAATAGACGCTACCAACCCCTACATATCGTTCGAGTCGGTTCTGGGACGCGACTCGATTGTCACTTGCGAAGGCATCACCAACATGGCTGCCCGCAAAAGCCAGCCCGGCAGCCGCTACTTTGCCGGCACCAATGCCGACTTCTTTGCCACTTCGGGTGCCATAGGTACTCCCGTTCACGGATTCGCCTCGGGAGGCCAACTGGGCAAAGTGCCCGTATCGTCGGGTCCTCAAACCTCATTCACCCACAACGACGAGTGCTACATCTCGTTCGTTACCTTCTACGGACAAGTCACCTACAACAATGCCAACTATGGCATCCATAGCGTAAACGGCTCGCGCGGTACCGACCAGCTGGTACTCTACAACCGCTACATCGGCCACTATACCCACACCAACGCCTACGGCTACGAAGTGCCCGTGAGTCTGGCCGAAGGCGAGACCTGGGGGCTGAACCGCGCCGTGAAGATAGTCGTATCGGGAGCCGGCAATACCGCCGGTAACATGGAGATTGCCGAAAACGGAGCCGTCCTCTCGGGACACGGTGCTTCGGCCGATTTCCTCAAAACCCTGCAACCCGGCGACGAACTGGAGATGAAACTGCTGCTCCAGCTCGAAGACGGCACCTACCCCGACATCAACTGCATGATTGGCGGCGACCGCAAGATTCTGGGCAACGGCCAGGTGCTCGATACCGATTGGGCCGAACTCCACCCGAGAACCTCGATCGGCTACTCGGCCGACCGCAGCAAAGTCTATATGCTGGTGGTTGACGGCCGCCAGAGCGGATACTCCGACGGGGCCACCACCAAACAGATGGCCGACATGCTCAAACTGGCCGGTGCAGCCGACGGCATGAACCTCGACGGCGGCGGTTCGAGTGGTATGTACATCGAGCAATATGGTCTGGTAAACAGCCCCAGCGACGGACACGAACGGGCCGTGAGCAACGGTATATTCGTCGTGTCGAATGCCCCCGACGACAACAACATTGCCGAAATCCTCTGCACGCAGGAGTATTGCGTCCTGCCCAAATACGGCTTGTTCACTCCCCACTTCATGGGGTATAACCAGTATGGCTACCTCATCAATACCGAGGTGACCGGCGTCACCCTGCGTTGCGACGAGTCACTGGGCTATATCAAGGACAATACCACCCTCGTAGCCTCGGGCGAAGGCCGCGGCAAACTCTATGCCAGCTACAACGGCGCCGAAACGTCGGTCGATATTGTAATCGGTGCACCCGAAGGGCTCACCCTCCGACTCGACTCGGTCATCAACGACGGCCTCTACGAATACCCCATCGAGGTGACCTCGCTGGTCAACAACGAGCCGATGATTATCGCTCCCGAAGCCTTCGAATGGACGGTACAAGACCCCGCCATCTGCAGCGTAACCAACGGTAACCTGAAGGGGTTGGCCAACGGCAAGACCTATGTCTACTGCCAACAGGACGATTTCCGCGACACCCTCGCCGTGACCGTGCAGATACCCGCCTACCGCAACATACCCATCGACAATTTTGCCGATGCCTCGTCGTGGGAAATCACCAACTCGGCTCTGAAAGACATCGCCATCGTCCCCACAGCCGAAGGTACCGAACTGCGCTACACCTTCAACTCGGGCCGCGCCCCCTACCTGCAGCTGGCCAAGGATATTGCCCTGTACAGCCTCCCCGACAGCTTGAGCATCATCCTCAACACGGGCGAAACGCTGGTAAACAAAGTGGTGCTCACGATGAAAGAGAATGCCTCGATGACCTCGACCCTCACCGAGTTTGAAGATATTCCCCAGAATACCGACTATGCCATCTCCATCCCCATGGACGGCTATTTCGAAAACTACCGCGACATGTCGCACTACCCCGTCATCTTCAAGAGTTTGAAGCTCTTCATCACCGGTTCGTCGCAGACTGCCGGCAACCAATACACCCTCAAGCTCAAGGAGTTCTCGCTCATCTACGACGGCATCACGGTGAACGTATCGAATCCCGAGATGGCCTCGCTGCTGCGGGTATATCCCAACCCCGTGAAGGCTGGCGACGCACAGGTATACTTTGCCCTCCCCGAGAGTGCCGAAGTGAGCTGCGAGCTCTACAACCTGGGCGGCCAACTGCTCAACCGGGTAGAGATGGGTCTGATGTCGGCCGGCGAAATAGCCCTGCCCACCGGCAACCTGGACAGCGGCACCTATCTGCTCACCATCCGTCGCGGCAACCAGTCCGATACGGTAAAACTGATTATCCGATAACCGAATCCAAAACGACACGCTTATGAAAAAGAGACTCTGCCTGCTTCTGACCGCAGCCCTGGCCATCGCTCTGCCGGGCTGGAGTCTGACCATAGGAGGGACGAGCTACCAGATCGATACCCTCGTACAGTCGCACCACATAGGCCCGGGTACGAAATACGCCTTCTACGACGTACCAGCCTACCCGCTGAAGTTTCATGTGGTCGAGGTCGACCTCACCAACCCCTACGTCGATATAGAGACCTGTCTCAGCGGCGACCAGGCAGTGGCCACAGAGACTCCCTCGAGCATGTCGGCCCGCAATACGCGGCCGGGACACGAAGTCCTGGCCGCTACCAACGGCGACTTCTACCAATATGTCGACCCCATCGAGATAGGTATTCCCCGCAGCGGGCAATACCGTCGCAACGAGTGTGTGACCAACCCGGTAGGGCGGGCCTCGTTTGTGCTCACCCCCGACCGGGTACCCTATATCGACCGGGTGAACTTTTCCGGCACCGTCAGCTCAGGCGGCAACAGCCACCGGCTGCACGCCGTGAACATGCAGCGCCTCGAGTGGGAACCCGAAACGGCAGCCAACTTCATGCTGCTCTACACCAACTCGTACGGCACCGAGACGCATGCCACGACCGGCGGCACCAAGGCTATCCTGCGTGCCCGTGACGGCGAACTCTTCTTCGGGGCCAACCGCGAAATCGTCTGCGTAGTCGACTCGATATTCGACAATCCCGGCGTATCGCCCATTCCCGAACAACGGGCCGTACTCTATGGCGTAGGTAGCGCCGAGACCTTCCTCAAAGGCCTTTCGGCCGGCGACGAGGTATCGATATTCCTGAAGACCGACCTCGCCTCGGCTCCCGGTCTGCTCACCGATATCAAGGAGCAGATGGGCGGCAGCGACCACATCATTATGAAAAACGGCGAGTTGGTCGATGCTTGGGACGAAGAGCACCCGCGCACCTGCATGGGTATCTCGAAAGACAAGACCAAAGTCTACCTGATGGTAGTCGACGGCCGCCGGGCCGGATATTCGGCCGGAGCCACCATGAGCGTGCTGGCCGACCTCTTCCGGGCTGTCGGAGCCAACGATGCCGTGAACCTCGACGGCGGTGGTTCGTCGGCCATGGTCATCAACCAGCAGATTGTCAACCGCCCCTCCGACAACAAGGAGCGAGCCGTGGGCAACGGCGTGCTGGTCATTTCGAATGCGCCGGTCGACAGCGTACCGGCCCGCCTCGAATTTGAACCGGTGCACTACACGCTGCCCGTCTATTGCCGCTTTGTACCCCAGGTAACCGCCTACAACCAATACGGCCTCATCGTCGACCCCGACTTCCAGGAGTACACCCTGTCGTGTTCGCCCGAAATCGGCTATATCGACCACAATGCCTTCGTGGCCTACGGCACGCCGGGCAAGGGTACCATCACGGCTACCTACAACGGCATATCGGTCACCAAGGATGTAGTTCTGCAGGAGAGCGATTTTGCCATGCGGCTCGACTCGGTCATCCTCGACGGCTACCGCGAGTACCCGATTGAAATCTCGTCGTCCATCGGCGACAAGACCTACACCCTCAACCCCTCGACTCCGCAGTGGAGCGTTGCCGACCCCACGGTGTGCAGCCTGTCGGACGGAGTACTGATGGGGCTCAAGAACGGCGAGACGACCGTCACCGGCAACCTCGACGACTTTACCGGCTCGCTCAAGGTGAAGGTAGAGATTCCCACCTCGCACTCGCAGCCGGCCGACGCCTTTACCTCGGGTTGGGAGGTGACCAGCATCTCGGCCATCACCGATGCCCGACTCGTCCCCGCCGCCAATGGCGAAACGAATCTCGAATACACCTACAAGAGCGGACGGCAACCCTACATACAGATTGCCAAAAACCTCAATCTGTACAGTGTGCCCGACACCTTCAAAATCACCATCAACACAGGCAATACCCGCTGCTCCAAGATTACCATGTCGATGAGCGGGGCCCTCATGTCTACCTCGCAAATCATGGAATGGCCTACCGTGAACCCCGGTGAAGACTTCACCTATACGGTAGCCATGAACGATTTTCTCGACGATAAGGAAGACCTGGGCAACTACCCCGTGCAGTTCCAGTATCTCAAATTCTTCCTCGACGCCTCGTCGCAGACTTCGGGCGAGAAGTACCAGATACGCATCAAGAACTTCGACCTGGTCTACGACCACATTACCCTGAGTGTCGACGACATCACTACCGCCGCAGCCCTGCGGGTCTATCCCAATCCGGCCCGAGCCGGCCAATCGGAGGTATTCCTGCACATCGATACACCGACCGAAGTCCTGGTTCGGGTATACGACCTGAACGGAAAGCTACTCACCGTACACAACTACGGGCATTGCGACAGCGGTACGCTGGCCCTGCCCACGGCCGGTTTGCAACCGGGCAACTACCTGCTGCAAATCGTTCGTGACCAGCAGGTCGACACCGCCAAACTGATAGTAAAATAACCTGCTTAAACAATCTGAACTGTTATGAAAAAAGTAATCCTGATAGGCGCTTTGTCGCTCCTCTGCGGAGCCGGTGCAAACGCCACCATCAACATCGCCGGTGTAGCGAAACAGGTCGATACGCTCGAGTGCCGTTCGGTGGGCCCGGGTGTGCAGTATGTGCGCATGCACATGCCCGAGTATCCCCTCGACGTCTACACCCTCACCATCGACCTCAACAATCCCTACAACGACGTGAATACCTTCATCGGCAAAGACCATGCCGGTACGACCGAGGCCATGACCCAGGCCTACACACGCCTCTCCACGCCGGGGCACCGTACCATCGGGTCGGTAAACGGCAACTTCTGGATTGTCTCGGGACAGGGCATGGACGACCTTCTGGGCCAGCCGCACAGCGGTTGTATGGTGAACGGAGAGTTTGCCACCGAGCCCAACAACTGGAACCGCGCCAACCGCGGCGAAGGCATCGAGCGGCTGCAAGAGATTGCGTTCGTGATGCTCGACGAGGAGAAGAAGATGTGGATCGACGACATCTATTTCGAAGCCCGGGTGACCAACGCCGCCAACGAGAGCTTTGCCATCGCCGAGATTAACCGCATCCGCAACGAAAACGAAATTGTGCTCTACAACCACTTTACGGGTGAGACCGAAAGCTACATCGACGGCGTCGATGTCATCGTCGAACCTGTCGAAGGCGAGACCTGGGGTTCCAACAAAGAGGTGAAGTGTGTCGTGACCCGCATCGTACCGGGCACGGGCGGCACCCAGCTCGAAGGGGCCGAGTATGCCCTCTCGGGTGCAGGCACGGGAGCCGACTTCCTGAACAAGCTCCAGGTAGGCGACCAGGTGACCATAAGCACCTCCATCAAAACCCGCACCGACAGTCTGGTACCCATGGCCCGCCAGATGCTCACCGGCAACGCCCTGGTGATGCGCGAGGGCCAGCTTACCCCCCGAAATGAAAACGAGACCTACAACTCGCAGACCTACTCGCGCACGGGCATAGGCATGTCGCAAGACGGCAAGACGCTCTACCTCATCGTCATCGACTACAAGTCGAGCACTTCGGTAGGTTGCAATACCGCCACCATGTGCTACATTCTGAAACAGGCCGGGGCCTGGAACGTGGCCAATATGGACGCCGGCGGTTCGGCCCAGATGATGCTGCGGGGCAGCCTCGTGAACAATCCGGCCGACGGCAAGGAGCGCCCGGTATCGAACGGCTTCATGATATTCACCAACGCCCCCGACGACGAAAACCTCACCCACCTGGCTTTCGACCACTACAACCTCGAGATTCCGGCCTATGCCTGCTTCGAACCTACCATTCTGGGTTATAACCAGTATGGCGTGCTGGTCGATACGCAAGTGGCCGACTACACCCTCAGTTGCGACCCCTCGCTGGGAACCGTCTCGGACGACGGCAAACGCTTCTACGCCGCGCCCCAGGCTACTACGGGCATCCTGCACGTCACCTCGGGCAACGCTACGGGCGAAATCAAGGTGACCGTCAAGGCTACCGAAATAGCCATGAAGAACAGCGCCGTGCTGGCCGACAAGGCTCACCCCTATCCCATCGAGGTTATCTCGACCATCGGCGAGAATACCTACACCTACGACCCGGCCTCGCTCACCTGGAGCATCGACGATCCCACCGTCTGCCAAATCGAAGGGGGTGTACTCACCGGACTCCAGAACGGGCAGACCCGCATCACCGGTTCGATAGGCGACTTTAGCGGCTCCATGGATGTGACCGTAGAGATTCCGCAGTCGCCCCGCATCCCGGCCGACGACTTCACCGGCTGGACCACCAAGGCCATCAGTGCCATCACCGACGCCACGGTCACCCCGGCAGGTAACGGAGCCGGCACGCTGGCATTCACCTACAAATCGGGCCGCCAGCCCTACGTCGAGATGGACAAGAGCGTCACGCTCTACAGCATCCCCGATACCATACGGCTGCTCATCCACAGCGAGATACCCCTCTCGAAGGTACAGATTGCCTGCAAGGCCAACGGTGACAAGGAGCAATACCTCGAATACGAAGGCCTGGAGACCAACAGCGACTACCTCATTGCCATCCCCTCGGTCCAAATCACCGGCGAGAACAATCGCGGCGGATTCCCCATCACCCTGAACTACATCAAGTTCTACATCAACACCTCCGGGACCACCAGCGGACAGGCCTACAAGATTGACCTCAAGGAGTTCAGCCTCGTCTACAACGGGGTAGTGAGCGGTATCGAGGCGATAGCCGGCGACCGCAACCTCACACTCTATCCCAACCCCGTGACCGACGGCACCTTCTGCCTCGAGGGTGAAGCCATCGCACCGGGAAGCCTCGTGCGGATATACGACCGCAACGGTGCCCTCGTGCTGGAGCAGACCATCGACCGACCGGGTACCATCGATGCCGGTTCGTTGACCCCCGACGTCTACATCGTCGCCGTACAGACGCCCCAAGGGAACTTTGTCAACAAAATTGTCGTACAATAAAATCCAAAAATCATACACCATGAAAATGAAATTGACCATAGCCCTGTTGGCGTGCGCTGCCACGCTCTCGGCACAAAACGTATCGGTTACCCGCCACACCGAGGTAACCCCCGAGGGAGGAGCCGCCTATTTCCCGGTGCTCAGTCCCGACGGCAGTAAAATGGCCTATACCTCGTCCGACTACACCGGACTAAAAGTGCTCGACTTCACGACCGGCAACAGCCAGGTGGTGAGCATCTCAGCCGGGGCCGGTTTCGACCCGGTATTCAGCACCGACGGCTCGGCCATCTACTACCGGCAGCAAAGCACGGTGGGCGGACAGAAGCTCCGTTCGCTCTCGGAGTATAACCTCGACCAGAAGAGTGAACGCCAGCTCATATCCCCCACCCGCGACCTGAAGCGCCCGGCCGCCATCGCCGGAGGCATGGCCGTATTTGCCGGCAACAAACTGTTCAAGAGCGTAGGCGCCCGCATCAACAGCCTCTACGTCTACTCGGTAGCTCAAGAGGGTACCATCGTCGTATGCGACGGCAAAACCTCGCGGGTGTTGCGCCCCTACGGCAATCAGGTGCGCAGCTACTTGTGGACCACCCTCTCGCCCGACGGCACCAAGATTGCCACCTATGCCATCGGCAAAGGGGTAGTCGTGCTCGACCTCGACGGTAAGGTACTGGCCGAACTGGGCGACTTCGAAGCCCCCGCCTGGTACGGCAACGATTTCGTAGCCGCTGCCCGCACCACCGACGACGGCCACCAGTACACCGCCTCGCAAATCGTGCTGCTCGACCGCCACAACCGCCAGGTACACAACCTCACCGCCCCCGACGAGATGGGCATGAACCCCTCGGCCGCTGCCGGTAAAATCGTGTACAACACCCCCGAAGGCAAACTCTTTATGCTGGAATTAAACATCACGAAATAAAAACGCTGCCATGAAAAAACTCTATATACTCGTCATAGCCCTCGTGGGCTGTCTCGGTCTGCAAGCCAAAGACATGACAGGCCTGAGAATCTACATCAACCCCGGCCACGGAGGCTGGGACTCGGACGACCGCAACGTAGCCGTCGCACCCTTTGCCCAGGGCGATACGCTGGGCTTCTGGGAATCTTCGTCGAACCTCCACAAGGGGCTCATGCTGCGCGAACTGCTCGAAGGCCAGGGGGCTACCGTGGCCATGTCGCGCGTGCTGAACCGCACCGAAGACGACCTCAACCTGAACACCATCAGCCGCGAGGCCAACGAATTCGATGCCGACCTCTTCTTCTCGATTCACAGCAACGCCACCGGCACCAGCAATCGGGTCAACTTCCCCATGATGCTCTTCAAGGGATACACCGAGAATCCGGCCAAACCCGAAGACAAGGTGGTGGCCAAGATTCTGTTCAAGCACCTCATCGAAAACCAGGTCACCTACTGGACGCAAACCAGTGAATACGTAGTGGGCGACTGGGATTTCTACCCCGACTGGAACAACGCCGGCCTGGGCGTGCTGCGTAACCTCACCGTCACGGGATTCCTCTCGGAGGGTTCGTACCACGACTATGTGCCCGAGACCTACCGTCTGCTCAACATGGACTACAAATACATCGAGGCCTGGCACTTTGCCAAGGCGGTGATGGAGTATTTCAATACCGACGGCTTCACGACCGGCCACATTGCCGGTGTCGTATACGACAGCCGCATGACCCGCACCGAGTCGTACGTACAGCACGGCCGCGACAAGCAGGTGCCCCTGTGCGGTGCCACCGTCACCCTGCTGCCCAACAACATCACCTACACGACCGACCCCTATTTCAACGGCGTATACATGTTCCGCGACGTGGCTCCCGGCAACTACCAGTTGAAAGTAGTGGCCGATGACCACTACGAACAGACCATCGACGTCACCGTTACGGCCAACACCATAAGCTATACCAACGTCGCCATGGACCGCGTGAGAAGCACGCCGCCCGAGGTGCTCTCGTACAGCCCCATGATGGAGAGCGAAACCGACAGCATCAACTGCACCACCCCCATCGTCATCAACTTCAACTGGGATATGGATGTAGAGTCGGTACGCGAAGCCTTCTCTATCGAGCCGGCCGTCGAGGGCGAAATCACCTTCGAAGACTCGCAATACCGCATGGTATTCACCCCCAACCGTCCCTACGAAGTGGCTACGCGCTACACCGTGACCATCGACAAGAGCGCCAAACACCCGGGTAACCTGTCGATGGAAGAGGACTTCTCGTTCTCCTTCCTCACCCAGGGCCGCAACCAGTTGAAGCTGCTGGCCTCCAGCCCGGCCGATGGTGGCGTGGTTCACTACACGAAACCGACCCTCGAGGTGCGGTTCGACAACGTGCTCGATGCCGTCGACATCCGCAACCTCATCAAGCTCTACGACAACGAGGGCAACGAGGTGAGCATCAACCTGCGCTCGGCCAAGTACAACCAGCTGGGCGACGTCTACGGCAACTACTATTTCACCACCGCCTCCGACCTGGTTCAGGGTCAGGAGTATCAGTTGCGAATCGATGCCTCGCTGAGCGACGTCAACAGTCTGCCCGTCATCGACCCCATCGTGATTAACTTCACCGCCGGCGACGTGCGCCACAACGACGCCCCCATCGAGGACTTCGAGACGGCCGACCGCATCACCTACGACGCAGCACAAAGCAGCGGCGTGTCCACAGCCAAGGCGGTCCGCTCGACCTCGCAAGCCCTCTTCGGCAGTGCCGGCTACAACTTCACCTACACCTTCAACGCCAACGAAGCCTATGCCTTCTACCCGACCGATGCCACCTTTGCCGGTGGTGCCACCGTCGACAACACCCAGACCATAGGCATGCACATCTATGGCGACCTGGCCTGCGACGAAATCTGGCTGCAACTCTCGTCGGGCGACGACACCCGGGAGGTGCTGCTCACCAACATCGACTTCCGCGGCTGGCAATTCCGCGAGGCCCGTCTCGACCAGCTCACCCCCGGCAAGAGCTACCGGGTGAGCGGCATCAAGGTGGTGCGCAAGGGCCCCTTCTTCTCCAACTCGGGCAGCTTCTACCTCGACAACATGCTGGCCTACACCTCGTCGGGTATCCAGTCCGTAGCCACCTCGGCCTCGATTCAGGTATACCCCAACCCGGCCACCGACCTGCTGCACATCCAGTCCGAGGCTCCCGTGCAACGCGTAGTCCTCTACAACCTGGCCGGTAGCTGTGTAGCCACAGGCACCGAAGCCGTGCTCGACGTCACGGGTATCCCCGCCGGTACCTACCTGCTCCAGATCAGAGCCGCCGACCACAACTTCTGCTACCCGGTATTGATTGTTCATTAGTTCATTTATTACCTCCTGCGAGGCTGCATACTCCGGCATTCCCGCCGGATATGCAGCCTCGTTCATCCATTAGGTTTTAACAGAAATTTGGTACTTTATATAAAAAATAAGCATTCCTTTTGGAAAATGTCGAAAGAAATTTTATCTTTGTGATGTATAAGCAACAGAGTAGCGATGCAAGGACCAGCATAATCACAGGCAAGGACTTGCAGGCTCTTTTTTAATTTAATGGAGTGATACCAGAAAACACCATTATCAAGATTTTGGATTTATGAAGATTATAGCAGAAAGTGGTTCCACCACTACGGAATGGGTTCTCGTCGACGGGAAAAATGTGGTAGAAAGGAGTTTTACCGAAGGTATAAACCCCTTCTTTCAGACACGTAGAGAGATCAGTCACAGCATACGGCTCAACCTGCCCGAAGCCTTCTTCAAGAAAAGATGGGAGCGGGTCTATTTCTACGGCGCCGGATGTGCCAACCTCGACAAGAAAAACATACTCGAGGCCTCGCTGGTAGCCCAGTTCAAGACCCCCATCTCGGCCGAGAGCGACCTGTTGGCTGCCGCCCGCGGTATGCTCATCAACAAACCGGGTATCGCCTGTATCTTGGGTACAGGCTCCAACTCGTGCCTCTACGACGGTGAGCGCATCATCAAAAACGTACGGTCGGCCGGCTACATTCTGGGCGACGAGGGCAGTGGGGCCGCCATGGGCCGCCGCTTCCTGAGCGACTACCTCAAAAATCTGGCTCCCAAAGAGTTGTGCGACGCCTTCTACGAGAAGTTCAAAGTCACCCCCGACGAGATTCTCGACTCGATCTACAACCACCCCTTCCCCAACCGGTCGCTGTCGACCTTCTCCTACTTCCTCAAAGACCACCTCGACAACAAATACGCGTTCAACCTGGTCTACGAAGAGTTGATGCGGTTCTTCCAGCGCAACATCATCCAGTACGACTACAAGTCATACCCGGTCTTCTTCATGGGAAATCTCGCCTACACCTACGCCGACATCCTCGACCTGGTGGCTAAAGATTTCGGACTCAATATCGAAAAGACCGAGAAGAGCCCCATGCGGGGACTTATCGAGTACCACTCGATTTACGGATAAGCTTCAACCACTTCCGCACCTCATAGCTATGCAGAACCGACACCCTCGATTCTGCATATTTTTTTTCGTTCACAAACGGAGGGAAATTCATATTAAAAAATACTAAATATATGTTCCCGAAATCAAAATATACCTATATTTGTATTAACTAAAAAGATAGTTTTTGCCCGCCGACACCGACGGTGGCTCTTTGGCACGGCCCAAATCGGAGCTACCCGACAAGAGGAGCGGAAAATAACCGAATTGATCCATTCGAAAAACATGAAAGAGAAACGCTATATCTTCCTGCTTATCCTCATAGCAGTCCTGCTCGGCCCCACACATGCCCGCAATCTGGAGCCGACCGTCGAGCAGGCACTCGCCTCGCTCAAGCCCCAGCATCTCGGCATCGGCGAAATCAAGCTGAAATCGCTCTCGCAACAGAAGGGCAACCGCCTCGTCATCGTCATGAACGACGAGTTTTCTTACCTGCCGTTCCGCGAGGAGCTGGTCAAACGGGCCTATGACACCGTGCGCTCCATCCTCCCCAAGAATCTGAGACACAAGAAGCTGGCCATCTACGCCGGTGGCTACGAAATCAGCCGACTCATCCCCTTTGCCGAGAATCACAAGCGCTTTGCCGTCAAGTGTCACCGACCCATTGTCGAGCCGGTAAACCGCCTCTACACCCCCGACCGGGGGCTGCTCAACCGCCACATCGCCCTGTGGCAGAGCCACGGGTTCTACTTCGAGCAGTCGCTCGACCGCTGGGAGTGGCAGCGCGCCCGCATCTTCCAGACCGTAGAAGACCTCTATACCCAGAGCTACGTCATGCCCTTCCTCACCCCCATGCTCGAGCAGGCGGGAGCCTACGTCTTCTCGCCCCGTGAGCGCGATACCAACGGGCACGAACTCATTGCCGACAACGACAACCCGGCCACCTATCGCGAAACCTCGGCCGGGAAAGAGCGCTGGAAGGAGGGCGGCATCGGATTCGCCCACCGGCAACAAGTCTATACCGATTTTCAGAACCCCTTTACCGACGGGAGCTTCCGCCAGACCCACACCACCACCGACCCGCACAAGGAGATACGGGCCTGCTGGCACGCCACGATTCCCGAGGGGGGCCGATATGCCGTCTACGTGGCCTATCACACGGTCAAAAACAGCACCGACGACGCTCTCTACACCGTATATCACAAAGGGGGTAAATCGCAATTCCACGTCAACCAGACCATGGGCGGCGGCACCTGGATCTATCTGGGGCACTTCGACTTCGAGGGGGGCCGGGAGGCCCGTATCGAGTTGAGCAACCTGGCCCGTGAAAAGGGACGCACCGTCACGGCCGATGCCGTGAAGATAGGCGGTGGCTACGGCAACATAGCCCGCCGGGTGAACCCCTCGCGCATCGAGAGCAACCCCACCCTGGCCGCTATCGACTATACCGACCAGTCCAGCGGATACCCCCGCTTCACCGAAGCGGCCCGCTACTGGCTGCAATGGGCCGGATTCCCGGCTTCGGTCTACTCGCCCACCCAGGGCGAAAACGACTATGTCGACGACTACAAATGCCGGGGAGAGTGGGTCAACTACCTGGCCGGAGGCTCGTCGGTACTGCCCGACAGCACGGGCCTGAACGTGCCGATAGACCTGGCCTTTGCCTTCCACTCCGATGCCGGCACCACCCTCAACGACTCGATTATCGGCAGCCTGGGCATCTACTTCACCGGGAAAGAGCGCAAAGTCTACATCCACGACGTGCCGCGGCAAGTATCGCGCTACCTCACCGACGCCGTGCTGTCGCAAGTGACCGACGACATACGCCGCACCTACGAACCCCAATGGAGCCGCCGGGGCATGTGGAACAAGTCGTACTTCGAAGCCCGCGTGCCCGAGGTACCCACCATGCTGCTCGAGTTGCTCTCGCACCAGAACTTTGCCGACATGCGCTACGGCCTCGACCCACGCTTCCGCTTCGTCGTGGCCCGGGCCGTCTATAAAGGCATCTTGAAGTTCATCGCCGCACAAAACGGCTACGACTACACCGTGCAACCCCTGCCGGTGAGCCACCTGCGCACCGAGTTTACCGGGGCGAACCAGATACGCCTCGCCTGGCGTGCCGTGACCGACTCGCTCGAGCCGACCGCCACCCCCGACCGCTACATCGTCTACACCCGGGTGGGCAACGGGGCTTTCGATGCCGGCACCCTGGTGAGCGACACCACCTGCACGCTGACCATACGACCCGACTCGATCTACAGCTTCCGCGTTACCGCCGTGAACCGGGGCGGCGAGAGCTTCCCCTCCGAGACGCTGTCGCTCTGCCGCGCCTCCAACGAGAAGGAAGTCGTGCTGGTTATCAACGGATTCGACCGCATCAGCGGCCCCGACAGCTTCGAGGTCGACACCATCACGGCGGGCTTCGACACCCGCAAAGACTTCGGGGTGCCCTACCTCTGCGACATCAACTACATAGGCGAACAATACGAGTTCCGCCGCCATATCCCCTGGCGCGACGATGACGACCCGGGCTTCGGTGCCAGCCGCGCCGACTACGAAACGCAGGTCATCGCCGGCAACACCTTCGACTATCCCTACCTGCATGGCCGCTCGATTGTGCGGGCCGGATACTCCTTTGTCTCGACCAGCGACGAGGCCGTAGCCGAGCAGCTTGTCGACCCGAGTCGCTACCGCATGGCCGACCTCATACTCGGCAAGGAGAAACAGGTCACGATGGGCCGGGGCACCAGCGGCTACGCCTTCAAGACCTTCGACCGGCCGCTGCGCGAGGCCATCACCCGCTACTGCAACGGGGGCGGCAACCTCTTCGTCTCGGGGGCCTACGTAGGTACCGACCTGTGGGACAACCACGAGGCCGACACGCTGGGACAGCAGTTTGCCAACCAGGTGCTGCACTACACCTGGCGCACCGGGCAAGCCTCGGTGAGCGGTCGGGTGAAACCGGCAGCCTCGCCCTTTGCCCGCTTCGGCAAGCTCGACTTCGAGTATTACCACACCCCCAACGCCCAGTGCTACGCCGTAGAGTCGCCCGACGGCATCGAACCCTTCGGCAAGGGCAGCTACACCATACAGCGCTATGGCGAGAACAACATCAGCGCCGGCATCTTCTACCGGGGCGATACATACAGCACCTGCGTGCTGGGCTACCCCTTCGAGACTATCAAAAGCGAAGTCCAACGCGACGCGCTCATGAATGCCATACTCTCTACCTTCAACGAAAACTCAAACGACCGATAAACAACCCATGAAACGATTTCTCCTCTCACTCTCCCTTCTCCTGCTGGTCATTGGCAGTCAGGCGGCCGACTTCAAGTTTGCCTTCCTCACCGACATCCACATCACCGCCGGCGACTCACTGCCCTGCAACGACCTGGCCCGATCGGTCGACCAGATCAACGCGACACCCGGTATCGACTTTGCCATCGTCTCGGGCGACATCACCAACCTGGGCGACCGCCGCTCCATGGAGGTGGTCAAGTCGCTGCTCGACCGGCTCGAGGTTCCCTACTACATCGTGCCGGGCAACCACGAAACGAAGTGGAGCGAGTCGGGGGTAACCGATTTCGCCCGCATCTTCGGCCGCGAGCGGTTCCGGTTCGAACACGACGGTGTGCTCTTCCTGGGCATGAACTCGGGTCCCATCATCCGCATGGCCGACGGCCACGTGGCTCCGCAGGACATCGACTGGCTCAAGCGCGAACTGAGTGCCGCCGGTCCGGAGAAGCCTGTCATCATTGTCACTCACTATCCCCTCCAGCCGGGCGACGTCGACAACTGGTACGACGTGACCGACGCCATCCGTCCCTACAACATCCGCCTCATCATGGGCGGCCACTACCACCAATACCTGAATCTGAAATACGACGGCATACCCGGCATTCTCTGCCGGTCGAACCTGCGCGACAAAGCCCCCGTCGGCGGCTACTCGCTCTGCGAGGTGACCCCCGACTCCATCCTCATCTACGAACAGCAGATAGGCCGGGAACCGGTGCGCCGGGGAGGCTACACCATGACCGGCCCCAACTTCGACAAAAGCAACACCGGCTATCCCCGCCCCGACTACTCGGTGAACCTCGAGTATCCCCAGGTCAAGGAGCAGTGGCTGGTCAAGTGCGGCTATGAGATATTCTCCTCGCCCGCCTGCTGGGACCGCAAGGTCTACGTGGGCGACGACTCGGGCACCCTCGCCTGCTACGTCCTCGCCGACGGCAAGGAGCTGTGGCGCTTCAAGAGCGGCATGCGCATCGTGGGCACCCCCGCGGCCGACGACAACGTGGTGGTATTCGGCTCGGCCGACATGTGCATCTACGGCCTCGACGCCACCACCGGCCGACTGCTGTGGAAAGTCCAGACCGATGCCCCCGTGCTGGGCGCCGTGACCCTGCACAAGGGGGTAGTCTATATCGGTGGCAGCGACCACTGCTTCAGAGCCATCGACCTCCACTCGGGGCAAGCCGTCTGGACCTACGAAGGGGTGGCCGGATACATCGAAACCAAACCGCTCGTCTACGACGGGCTCGTCATATTCGGGGCGTGGGACAAGAACCTCTATGCCCTCGACCTGAAAACCGGCCGTGAAGTGTGGAAGTGGCACGACGGCAAACCGGGCAAATTCTACTCGGCCGCTGCCGTATGGCCCGTAGGTGCCCACGGCAAGGTGTTCGTGGCCGACCCCGAGCGGGTGCTCTCGGCTATCGACGTCCGCACCGGGGCCACCGTGTGGCGCACCAAAGAGTCGATGGTGCGCGAGACCATCGGTTTGTCGGAAGACAACCGCCGCATCTACAGCAAGACGATGAACGACAGCGTGGTCTGCTACTCGGCTACCGCCGACCACCCGCAAAAGCTGTGGGCCTCGAACGTGGGCTTCGGCTATGAACACGCCCCCTCGATGCCCGTCGAGAAAGAGGGCGTGGTCTTCGGTAGCACCAAAAACGGACTCATGTTCGGCCTCGACGCCCGCACCGGCCGGGTATTGTGGAAGCACAAGGTGGGCAACTCGCTCATCAGCACCCTCGTGCCCCTTTCGAAAGAGCGTTGCCTCTTCACCGCCACCGGCGGCGAGATAGGGCTGCTTGTCATCGATTATAAAACGAATAAACAAAAATAAAACTCCAGTTATGAAAACAATCAACTGTTTCATTCCTTTCTCGAGCCAGGCTCAGGTAAGCGAAACCGTAAAAGGGCTGCGGGCCTGCGAACATGTGAAGAGCATCTACCTGCTCGCCACCGAAAAGAATCAAGAAGCGGTAGAGGGGTGTGAACTTCTGCCGGTAACCAGCCTCAACGCCTCGGCCACGCTGCACGCGATAGCCGACCGCAGCGATGCCGACTACACCCTACTCTACACCAAATACACCACCCTCGAACTGGGCTACTTCGCCCTCGAGCGCATGGTGCGCATCGCCGACGACTCCCAGGCCGGCATGGCCTACGCCGACTCGTACCACGTGACCGACGGTAAACAGGAGAAGGCCCCCGTCATCGACTACCAGTACGGCAGTCTGCGCGACGACTTCAACTTCGGGTCGCTGCTGCTCTTCAACGCCGCCGCCTTCCGGGAGGCCGCCTCGCGCATGACCACCGACTTCCAGTTTGCCGGTCTCTACGACCTGCGTCTGAAGCTGTCGCAAAAGGCTTCGCTGGTACACATCAACGAGTATCTCTACTCCGAAGTCGAGAACGACAACCGCAAGAGCGGCGAGAAGATTTTCGACTACGTCGACCCCAAGAACCGGGGCGTACAGATTGAGATGGAGGCCGCCTGCACCGAGCACCTCAAGGCCATCGGTGGATACCTCGAGCCCCGTTTCGAGAAGATTGCCTTCGACGAGGGTAACTTCGAATACGAGGCTTCGGTCATCATTCCCGTGCGCAACCGCGTACGCACCATTGCCGATGCCATCGAGTCGGTACTGAAGCAGCAGACCAACTTCAAATTCAACCTCATCATCATCGACAACCACTCGACCGACGGCACCACCGAGGCCATCGACCGCTTTGCGGCCGACGAGCGGGTCGTCCACCTCATTCCCGAGCGCAACGACCTGGGCATAGGCGGCTGCTGGAACCTGGGCGTGCATCACCCCAAGTGCGGCAAGTTTGCCGTGCAGCTCGACAGCGACGACGTCTACAAGGACGAGTACACCCTGCAAACCATGGTCAACGCCTTCTACGAGCAGAACTGCGGCATGGTGGTAGGTACCTACATGATGACCGACTTCCACATGAACATGATTGCCCCGGGCATCATCGACCACAAGGAATGGACCCCCGAAAACGGCCGCAACAATGCCTTGCGCATCAATGGCCTGGGTGCTCCGCGTGCCTTCTACACCCCGCTTCTGCGCAAGGTGAAGGTGCCCAACACCAGCTACGGCGAAGACTACGCCCTGGGTCTGAACATCTCGCGCCGCTACCAGATAGGCCGCGTCTACGACGTGGTATACCTGTGCCGCCGCTGGGACGACAACTCCGACGCCTCGCTCAGCATCGAGAAGATGAACGCCAACAACCTCTACAAAGACCGCATCCGCACCTGGGAGCTGCAAGCCCGGGTGGCCATGAATAAAAAATAAACCGGTATGGAACTGACATCGAAACATATCGAACGCCTGCTCGACGACCAGCTCGCCGTGTGGGATTCGGCCCGCAACAACTACCAGGCACTGGAGTCGGTACGAGTCAAGGAGATACCGCTGGGGGGCTGCACGGTCAAGGTGCAGTTCAACCCGGCCCGCATCGTTTCGTCGGCGGCCAAGGTCGACACGAAATCGTTGAAGGAGCGCAAGTGTTTCCTCTGCGTCGAGAACCGGCCCGAGGTACAGCACGGGCTGCCCGACGGGGAGTACACGTGGCTCATCAACCCCTTCCCCATCTTCCCCAAGCACTTCACCATCCCGGTCAACCGCCACACGCCGCAACTCATCGGCAGCCGGTTCGGCGACATGCTGCGTCTGGCTCGCGAGGCCGACGACTTCGTGCTCTTCTACAACGGACCCAAATGCGGAGCCTCGGCTCCCGACCACGCACACTTCCAGGCCGGCAACAAAGGTTTCCTGCCGCTGTGCGACGTGGTAGCCTCCTGCCACCGCACGCCGGTGATTACCCAGGGCTCGGCCCGGCTGAGTCTGGTCGAGGAGTACATCTGCCCCTTCTTCCTCATCGAAGCCACCGGGGCCGACGACGCCCGGGCCCTCTTCGACAAGCTCTACCAGACGCTCGAGGTGAAACCCGACGAAACGGAGCCCATGATGAACGTGCTCGCCTGGTACGACACCGACCGCTGGTCGGTCGCCATCTTCCCGCGGGCCCAGCATCGCCCCTCGTGCTACTTTGCCGAGGGCGACGACAACATCCTGCTCAGCCCCGCATCGGTCGATATGGGTGGTGTATTCATCACCCCGCTCGAGAAAGATTTCGAGAAAATCACGGCCAACGACCTGGCCCAGATACTCGCCGAGGTATGCCTCGACCGGGAGAAAATGAACCAAATAGCCCAAAAACTCAAATAGCACAGCCATGAAAGAGCCATCGGTAACCGTAGGAATCATGTCGGGCGAAACCATCGAGTTCGTCCTCAACGGCACCTATCTGCAGGGCGGCCACCCGGTCGAAGGGGTCCAAACGGCCCGCATCGAGCAGGGGCGCATCGGCTGGAACGGCGGATTGTACGACCAGCTCCTCTTCACCCCGCAGGAGGCCGGCCACTCGTTCTGCCTCAAGAGGGTGACCATAGGGGTGAAATTCCACTGGGAGCGCCGCGAAGACCAGACCTTCAGGGGAGCCCTGAAGCTGATTGTCGAGGGCGACCGCCTCACCGCCATCAACGAGCTGGGCATCGAAGAGTATCTGCTCAGCGTCATCTCGTCGGAGATGAGCGCCACCGCCTCGCTCGAGCTGCTCAAGTCGCACGCCGTCATCTCCCGCAGTTGGCTGCTGGCTCAAATACAGAAGAACAAGGCGCTGGCCGGGCAGAAACCCGTCTCGTGCTTCCGCACCGATCACGAGCTCATCCGCTGGTACGACCGGGAGGACCACGACCGCTTCGACGTCTGCGCCGACGACCACTGCCAGCGCTACCAGGGCATCACCCGCGAATCGACCCCCATCGTGGGGCAGGCCATCGAGGCCACCCGGGGCGAGATACTCACCTACGACGGCCAGATATGCGACGCCCGCTTCTCGAAGTGTTGCGGCGGCGTGATGGAGCGCTTCTCTTCGTGCTGGGAAAACCGCGACTTTCCCTACCTCGTCGCCCTGCGCGACGACCGCAACGAGCACGACTTCCCCGACCTGACCGTCGAGGAGAATGCCCGCCGCTGGATTTGCGAATCGCCCGAGGCCTTCTGCAACACCACCGACAAACGGGTGCTCTCGCAGGTACTCAACAACTACGACCAGGAGACGACCGACTTCTACCGCTGGAGCGTGGCCTACACCCAACAGGAGCTGGCGGCACTCATCCGGGAGAAATCGGGCATCGACTTCGGCCAGATTGTCGACCTGAAACCCATTGAGCGGGGCACCTCGGGTCGGCTCATCCGCCTGCAGATACAGGGCACACGACAGACCCTCACCATCGGCAAGGAGCTGGAGATACGCCGCACCCTCTCGCCCTCGCACCTGTACAGCTCGGCCTTCATCGTCGAGCGCGAGGAGGTGGTCGACGGCATACCGCAACGCTTCGTGCTGCGGGGAGCCGGCTGGGGCCACGGCGTAGGACTCTGCCAGATAGGCGCCGCCGTCATGGGCGAGCAGGGATACGACTACCGACACATCCTCCTGCACTATTTCGCGGGAGCAACCATTGAAAAACTCTATTAACACATAAACCATGAATTCGCAGAAAAAGACATCGCCCTGGGCCTGGATTCCTACGCTATACTTTGCGCAGGGGCTGCCCTATGTGGCTGTGATGACCATCTCGGTCATCATGTACAAACGACTGGGAATCTCCAATACCGACATCGCCCTCTACACCAGTTGGCTCTACCTGCCGTGGGTCATCAAACCCTTCTGGAGCCCCTTCATCGACCTGTTGAAAACCAAACGGTGGTGGGTAGTGACCATGCAGATGCTCGTGGGCGCAGGCCTGGCCGGCATCGCATTCACCATTCCCGCGCCGCACTTCTTCCAGATTACGCTGGCCATTTTCTGGCTGGTGGCCTTCAGCTCGGCTACGCACGACATTGCGGCCGACGGTTTCTACATGCTGGCCCTCGACACCCACGACCAGGCCATGTATGTGGGCATCCGCAGCACCTTCTACCGGGTAGCCACCATCGCCGGGCAGGGATTGCTGGTGATTCTGGCCGGACTGCTCGAGTCGAACACGGGCCTTACCCCTCTGTCGCTCGAGGTGAAGGCCGGCCCGAAGTATGCCAGTGAAATCGCCCTCCCCTCGACCGACTACGTGACCGACAGCAACAACGACGAGATGCACTTCGTGGCCACGCCTGCCGTGCTCGAGATAGGTACCGCGGCCAACCCCGCCCAAGTCGACTCGGTAAATGCCTGGGTAAAACAACAGAACATCGCCAACGGCTTCGCCGCTCCCGAGACGGCCGCCACGACCCAGAGCAGCACCGCCGCAAAGGGTCAGGAGCTCAGCAAGTTCGAGCTCTTCATCAAGAACACCTTCGGTGAAAACCGCGAGCGCACCCAACACCAGCTCACCGGCAACATCGGGGTCATCAAGGTATGCCTCTCGCAACAGCCCAAACCCGGCGAAAAGGTGGTACTCAACACCGTGCACAAAACGGGTGACCAGAGTATCTTCCTCACTCAGGGCGACCGCATCGAGTTCAACGCCGACAACTGGAACAAACCCGCCTACATCACCATACAGGTAGACCCGAAACTGAAAGAGGCTTCGTCGGCTTCGTTCGAGTCGACCTCGGGCAACATCGCCCTGGCCTGGTCCATCACCTTCTTCGTACTGGCCGGTTTCTTCATCGCCATCTGCCTGTATCACAAATACATTCTTCCCAAACCCGCTTCCGACCGGGCCGTATGCGAGGCTACCGCCTCGAACATCTTCAAGGAGTTCTTCGCCACCTTCGTCACCTTCTTCAAGAAGAAACAGGTATGGGTGGCCGTCCTCTTCATGCTGCTCTACCGTCTGCCCGAGGCACAGCTGGTGAAACTCATCAACCCCTTCCTGCTCGACCCCAAAGAGCTGGGCGGTCTGGGTCTGACCACCGGCCAGGTAGGTCTGGTCTACGGTACCATCGGCATCCTGGGCCTCACCGTCGGCGGCATCATCGGCGGTATCGTAGCAGCCAAAGGCGGCCTGCGCAAATGGCTCTGGCCCATGGCCTGGAGCATCTCGCTCACCTGCGCCACCTTTGTCTACCTCAGCTACTACCAGCCCGACAGTCTCTTCATCATCAACCTCTGCGTCTTCATCGAGCAGTTTGGCTACGGCTTCGGCTTCACCGCCTACATGCTCTACCTCATCTACTTCTCCGACGGCGAGCACAAGACCGCCCACTATGCCATCTGTACCGCCTTCATGGCTCTGGGCATGATGTTGCCGGGCATGGCTGCCGGTTGGCTGCAAGAGCTCATCGGGTATAAACACTTCTTCTACTGGGTAATGATTTGCTGCGCCGCCACCATCGCCGTGTGTGCCTTCATCAAAATCGACCCCAACTACGGCAAGAAGGATGCAAACGAAAATGAAACAGTAACAAAATAGCAAAAAGAAAGTCTATGACATTAAAAAAGTATATAATTTTGTGCCTGATTGCAATTTTTGCAGAAGGATTGAGTGCACAGAAAACAATGACAGGAATCGAGGTTCTGAAAAAAGATAACTTCAAGATACTGGAGGGGAAAAGAGTCGGTCTCATCACCAACCCTACGGGGGTGGACAATTCGCTGAAATCGACCATCGATATCCTGTTTGAAGCTCCCAACGTCAATCTGGTAGCCCTCTACGGTCCCGAACACGGTGTGCGCGGCGACGTGCATGCCGGCGACAAGGTAGAGAACTCGACCGATCCCTCGACCGGACTGCCCGTCTATTCGCTGTACGGGAAGACCCGCAAACCTACCCCCGAGATGCTCAAGGGCATCGATGTGCTCGTCTATGACATCCAAGACATAGGCTGCCGCTCGTTCACCTACATCAGCACCATGGGGGTAGCCATGGAGGCTGCCGCCGAAAACGGCATCGAGTTTGTCGTGCTCGACCGTCCCAACCCCATCGGGGGCGAGAAGGTCGAAGGCAACATCGTCGAGGACGGCTACTTCTCCTTCGTGAGCCAGTTCAAGATTCCCTACGTCTACGGACTCACCTGCGGCGAGCTGGCTCGCATGCTGGTGGGCGAACACATGTTGGCCAAGGACTGCAAGCTCACGGTCGTACCCATGAAACACTGGAAACGCAATATGGACTATGCCCAGACGGGGCTGCAATGGATACCCTCGTCGCCCCATATTCCGCACCCCCACTCGGCCTACTTCTACCCCCTGTCGGGTATCGTAGGCGAGTTGCCCTATCTGTCGATAGGCGTGGGGTACACCATTCCGTTCCAGATGTTTGCCGCCCAGTGGATCGACGCCGAGAAGCTGGCCGACCGCATGAACGCGCTCGAGTTGCCGGGCATCAAGTTCCGCCCCATACACCTGAAGCCCTTCTACGCTTTCGGGCAGGGCGAACACTTGCAGGGAGTACAAGTGCACATCCTCGACTATCGGAAGGCTCGCCTCTCCGAGGTCCAGTTCTACATCTTGCAGGAGCTGGCTGCCATGTACCCCGACAAGAAGGCTTTCGGGCCCGAAACCGAAAAGCGTTTCGACATGTTCGACAAGGTGTGCGGCAGCAACCAGATACGCGAGCGGTTCTCCAAGAACTACCGCTTCGACGACATCAAGGACTACTGGTATAAAGATGTAGAGAGCTTCAAGAAATTGTCACGCAAATACTATCTTTATAAGTAACACCAAGTAACAGACCGAGATGAAAGATCAAAAGTACAACGCTTATCTGAAAGAGGTCGGGACATTCATTCCCCAAGACCGTATCTACACCGACGAACTGCGCCTGCTGGCGTGGGGTACCGATGCCGGATTTTATCGCCTTATCCCTCAGATCGTAATCCGATCGAAAAACGAGGCTGAGGTGGCCCGGCTGCTGGCCCTGGCCGACAAGTATGCCTTGCCGGTAACTTTCAGAGCTGCCGGGACCTCGCTCTCGGGACAGAGCATAAGCGACTCGATACTGATTGTTGCCGGCAAGAACTGGGAACAATACGCCATCTCGGACGACCATACGCGCATCACGCTCCAGCCCGGCATCATCGGGGCCCGTGTGAATGAAATATTGAAACCCTATGGCAGAAAATTCGCACCCGACCCCGCCTCGGTAAAATCGGCCATGGTAGGAGGCATTGTGATGAACAACGCCTCGGGCATGAACTGCGGCACCCACGCCAACAGCGACAAGGAGCTGCTGTCGGTCAAAATCGTCCTGGCCGACGGGACTCGCCTCGACACGGGC
>OJNR01000460.1_pt1 | contig 28211 bp, 22 predicted proteins | sample 1597901 | NCBI WGS metagenome assembly OJNR01 (sample SAMN01915223, study PRJEB22387) | human gut metagenome | isolation source: stool | host: Homo sapiens | place: USA | reverse complement strand
GCCGACATCTCCACCCTCTCGGGCGGTATCTACGAGGCTCTGGCCACCACCGTAGCCGGCCTTATCGTGGGCATCATCGCCCTCTTTGCCTACAACTACCTGGTGTCGCGCGTCGACGGCGTGATGAACCAGCTCGAGTCCAAGACAATGGAATTTATGGACCTGCTCAACGAGCCGGCCGAATAACCCGAGGGAGACACGACCATGGCACTGAAACGAAGACACAAGATAGAGGCCACATTCAGCATGGCATCGATGACCGATGTCATCTTTCTGTTGCTCATCTTCTTTATGATTACCTCGACGATTGTCTTTCCCAACTCCATCAAGGTGAACCTGCCGCAAAGCAACCAGCAGGCGGCAGCCAAGCCCCTCACCCGGGTAGTAATCGACGAGCACAACGACTACTACATCGCTTTCGGCAACGAGGCCCCGCAGCCCGTTACCTACGATCAGCTGGTGCAACGGCTCGCCGAAACGCCCCAGCAGGATAGCGAGCGCTACATAGCCCTCTATGCCGACGAGACGGTACCCTATCGCGAAATTGTCAAGATACTCAATGTGGCCAACGACAACCACCTGAAGATGGTACTGGCCACCAAACCGGTGCGTAACCCGTAAACCGAACACCACCTCAAAAACAGAATCGAACACCCCACCCATGGAACCACAGAAAAGAGATAAGATACAAGCCATTGCCGCTACCGTTGCCGTGCATCTGGTAGTGCTGCTCGTCTTGTGGTTTACCCTGCTGGGACCCGAGCCCATGGGGTCGGGCAGCGGCGTGCTGGTACAAGTGGGACTGGTCGACGAAGCCTCGGGCATGTTCGAGTCGAACGCCACCGAGCCGCAACGGCCGCAGGCCGAACAGCCGCGCGAAAACGACGACGAGCTGATAACCCAGACCGACGAGGAGAGCATCCAAATCGAGAAGAAGAAAGAGGAGGATAAAAAGAAAAAAGCCGTTCAGGAAAACAAAAAGGACGACCGCATTGCCAATCAGGTGAAGAACGCCTTTGGCAAAGGTGTGTCGAACGACGGCAGCCGCGGCGACAGCGACAAGGGCAGCGGCACACAGGGCAACCCCTTCGGCAACGCATCGACCGGCGAACTCACCGGCGTGGGCGGCTACGGCGGCTACAACCTGGGCGGCCGCGGGCTGGTTGGCTCCCTGCCCTATCCCCAATACGACAACAGCAACGACGCCGGCACCATAGCCATTTCGATTACAGTCAACCCCCAGGGACAGGTCATCAGCGCCATCGCCACCGTCAAAGGCAGCGAAGGCACCGCCTTCTCCAACCCCAAACTGCGGGCCTCGGCCGAAGCGGCCGCCCGCCGCTCGCGATTCGAACGCAGCAACCGCTCGTCGAACCAGACAGGGGTTATCGTCTATATCTTCAAACAGAACTGACCCGGCACAAAAAAAGGGCCCGAATCCAATCCTTCGAGCCCTCTATCTTTCCATAAATACTTGCTTGCCTAATACCCCAGAGCGATATTGTCGATCCAGAGGGTACTGCCCAATCCGCCCACATAGGCGGTACCGCAGGTGGCCGAAGCCATCACGAGCATGTGCGTAACCGGCTCGTCGGGCTTGCCCCAACCCACCTCGATTACGGGCACCATCTTGCCCTTGCTGTTGCGGCAATAGTACGAACTCTCTTCGGGAATAAGCCCCATGTACGATTTGTAGAAGGGCTTGTCGGTGATGTCGCCATAGTGAATGGTAAGGCTATGACCATTCACCCAACCGGCAGTACTCTTGCCGTAGCGCTCACGCCCGGTACCTACCCGGTGAGCGTACACATTGCCGTCGGCATCTTCCCAACGGTGCTGCAACAGAATATAGACCTCGCCATTGTCGCGGCCGGGCAACTGCTTGCGCGAACTGAAACCGGTCGACTGGGTACGGAAGTTGTCGGGCGAAGCCTGATACTTGTAATCGAAAATCAATCGGGTGGGTCGCTTGGTAAAGGGGATACCCATCTCCATCTTGCTGTACGGACTGTTGGTCGAGCGGATAGGCTCGTCGACCTCGCCCAAGAAGATACTGCCGCTCACCAGCACGTGCAGATTCATCATGCCCAGCACGCAGCAATCCTCAATCACGGTCTCCATGCGGGCACAGGTGCCTCCCCCCTCGCGCTTCTCGGGGCGGACGGTATTACTGGTCTTCACCACCCCCATCACGTTGGCCATTACATTCGACGAAGCCCAGGGCGAACCGCCCATGTTCCGATAGGCTTTGTTTCCCTTGATGTGTTGGATAGGAGCTATGGCATAGACTGTCTTGGTCTTGCCTCCCAACAGGGCCGACTCTTTGATTTCGCGGGTTACCCAATGTTCAAAATCGGCAAAAGGCAGCGGCTCTACACGCTGGGCATAGGCACTGCTCACCGACAACAGGCTGCACAGAGCCATCCACAGTGTTGTTTTTTGCATCTTCTTCATATCCATTTTCACAAATTCAGATGGTGCAAAATTAAACGCTCCGTCGATTTATTCGGGGCAATTATCTATTTTTAAATATTTATCCGCCCGTTTCGAATGCAAAACCCTCTCTCTCCGCTTATAATAAGCGGGGAAATGCTTCTTTATGTAAAAATACAGAGCTTTTAAGAAAAGTATTTAAATGCAAACGTATCTCCCCGATTTTCACTATCTTTGTTACTCAAAGACAAGATGGGGGTTCGACCTGGTCAAATGTTGAAAACTTGGTTTTCCAGTTGTCTCTGCCCTTACCTTTTACTATCTTTGTTACACGAAGATAGGATGCGGTTCGGCATAGCCAAACTTGAAAAACAAGTTTTCCCGTTTGTCTCTGCTCTCTCCTTTTACTATCTTTGTCTATTGATAAACATATAATAATCAATTCATTTTTCAACCGCCCATGGAAACCGCCACATTCAATATCTTTCTGATCGTGATGGCCGTCACGGCTCTCATCGTGTTCATCGCCCTCCACTTCGTAAGTGCCGGCTACGGCATGCTCTTCGACCGCAAGTGGGGAATCTCCCTCTCCAACCGCATCGGGTGGGTGGTGATGGAGGCACCGGTATTCGTCGCCATGCTCGTGTTGTGGCTGCTGGCTCCGGCCGAATACCGCTACGACCCGGTGCGCATCGTCTTTCTGGTGCTGTTCGAGTTGCACTATTTCCAACGCTCGTTCATCTTCCCCTTCCTCATCAAGGGCAACAGCCGCATGCCGCTCAGCATCGTGAGCATGGGCATCGTCTTCAACCTGCTCAACGCCTTCATGCAAGGCGGCTGGATTTTCTACATCTCGCCGCTCGACTACTATACCCCGGCCTGGTTCACCTCGCCTCAGTTTATCATCGGTGTCATCGCCTTTGCGGCCGGCATGTTCATCAACATCCAGTCCGACTCCATCATACGCCATCTGCGCAAACCGGGCGACCGCAAGCACTACATACCGCGGGGCGGCATGTTCCGCTGGGTATCGTCGGCCAACTACTTCGGCGAGTTTCTCGAGTGGGTAGGCTTCGCCATCTTCACCTGGTCGTGGGCCGGAGCCGTCTTTGCCTGGTGGACCTTTGCCAACCTGGCTCCCCGTTCGGCATCGCTCTACAAACGCTACACCCAGGAGTTCGGCGAAGAATTTACCCGCGAAAAACGTAAAAAGATAATCCCTTTCATCTATTGAAATCATGAACAACGATACTGCTCCCAAAGAGTCCATACTCTTTACACCGGCCTCGATAGGGCCCGTCACCCTGCGCAACCGCACCATACGGTCGGCCGCCTTCGAAGGGATGTGCGACAACAACGCCCCTACCCAAAAACTGTATGACTACCACCGCAGCGTGGCTGCCGGCGGCATAGGCATGACCACGCTCGCCTACGCCTCGGTTACCCGCAACGGGCTCTCGTTCAAACACCAGTTGTGGATGCGCCCCGAAATCGTGAAACCGTTGCGCCGCATCACCGACGCCATTCATGCCGAGGGAGCCAAAGCCTCCATCCAGCTGGGACACTGCGGCAACATGTCGCACCGCAGCACGGCCGGGCAGATACCCATCTCGGCCTCGACCGGATTCAACCTCTACTCGCCCACCTTCGTACGAGGCATGCACAAGGACGAAATCGAGGCGATGGCCCGTGCCTTCGGCGAGGCGGTCAACAACGCCCGCGATGCCGGATTCGATGCCGTAGAGATTCACGCCGGACACGGCTACCTCATCAGCCAGTTCCTCTCGCCCTATACCAACCACCGTCGCGACGAGTACGGCGGTTCGCTCGACAACCGCATGCGGTTCATGCGCATGTGCATGGAGCAGGTGATGAAGGCGGCCGGTAACGACATGGCTGTCATCGTCAAGACCAACATGCGCGACGGATTCAAAGGAGGCATCGAAATCGACGAAGGCATCCTCATCGCCCGCGAGCTCGAGCAACTGGGGGCCCATGCCCTGGTATTGAGCGGCGGTTTCGTGAGCAAGGCCCCCATGTATGTGATGCGGGGCGAGATGCCCATCACCACCCTCACCTACTACATGAAGACGTGGTGGCTCAAATACGGCGTGAAGCTGGCCGGACGGTTCATGATTCCGACCGTTCCCTTCCGCGAAGCCTACTTCCTCGACGATGCCCTCAAGTTCCGCGAAGCGCTCAAGCTCCCCCTCATCTACGTGGGCGGTCTGGTATCGCGACCCACCATCGACAAGGTGCTCGACCACGGATTCGAGTTTGTGCAGATGGGACGTGCCCTCATCAACGAACCCGACTTTGTCAACCGCATGAAAAACGAAGAGGAGGTGCGCTGCGGATGCGACCACACCAACTACTGCATAGCCCGCATGTACTCCATCGAGATGGCCTGTCACAAACACCTCGAAGGGCAGCTGCCCCCCTGCATCGTCAAAGAGATAGAAAGAATACACCGCCATGATGCGAAATAGAGATCTTGCACCGGGCACGGCCCTCGTGACCGGCGCCAGCTCGGGCATCGGCCTCGAGTTTGCCCGGCAACTGGCAGCCTGGGGAGCCGCCCTCGTGATGGTGAGCATCGACCGCGACGACCTCGAGCGCGAAGCGGCCCGCATTGCCAACGACTATCGGGTGCCGGTCGAGACCCTCTGCATGGACCTGGCCCGCCCCGAAGCAGCCAACGAACTCTATCGCTATTGCTGGGAGAAGGAGCTGACCATCGACATTCTCATCAACAACGCCGGCATCTTCTCCTTCCGCGAGGTTGCCCGCACCGACCCGGCCAAAATCGAGACCATGCTGCAGCTGCACATCGGCACCGTCACCCGGCTGTCGCGACTGTTTGCCGCCGACATGTGCGCCCGTCGCCGCGGCTATCTGCTCAACATGTCGTCGCTCTCGTGCTGGACACCCTATCCCGGCATCGCCCTCTACACGGCTACCAAAGCCTACATACGGGTATTCACCCGGGCCCTGGCCTGCGAACTGCACGACTATGGCGTGCATGCCACCGTCGTATGTCCCGGCGGAGTAGCCACCGGGCTGTACGGCCTGCCGCCCCGGCTGTTGAAACTGGGGGTACGGCTCGGGGTACTCATGACTCCCGAGCGCCTCGTGCGAAAAGCTCTCAACGCCCTCTTCCGAGGGAAAAAACAACTCATCCCGGGCCTGTTCAACCGCCTGCTCATCCCGCTGGCGGCCGTCATGCCCACCCGGGTACGTCTCATAGTCAAACACCGCATGCTCGATGAATAAAGAGTATTACATCATCACCGGAGCCAACGGCAGCATAGGGCAGGCTCTCACCGAGGCCATCGCTGCACAAGGGCAGCCCGTAATCATGGCCTGCCGCAATCTGGCCAAATCGCAACCCGTGCAACAGCGCATCATCGAAAAGACGGGCAATACCGACATCACCCTGCTGCCGCTCGACCTCGCCTCGTTTGCCTCGATTATCAGTTTTGCCGAACACCTGTCGCAAGAGTCCATCTCGATACAGGTGCTACTCAACAATGCCGGCGTCATGAACCAGCATTACAGCCAAACGGCCGACGGCTTCGAGTCGACCATCGGGGTCAACTACATAGGCACCGTACTGCTCACCCGCATGCTGCTCCCCCTCATGCACCCCGGCAGCCGCATCGTCACCACCACCTCGCTCACCCGCTACATCGGCAAAATCGACGATACCTTCTTCGGGGCACCGCCGCACAAGTACAAACGATTCGAGGCATACAGCAAGTCGAAACTCGCCCTCACCCTCTATACCGCACGCCTGGCTCAGGAGCTTCGCCCGCGGGGCATCTGGGTCAATGCCGCCGACCCGGGGGTAGTCGACACCGACATGATCACCATGCACTCGTGGGTCGACCCGCTGGCCAACCGGTTCTTCCGCCCCTTCATCAGCACCCCGCAAGAGGGAGCGTCAGGAGCCCTCTATGCCGCCACCGCCCCCGAAGCCTATGGCGTCACCGGCGAAATATTCAAAAAGCGGAAACACACCCCCATTCCTCCCCGGGTCGTTCATCTGCCCAAGGCCCTGTGGCTATACGAGGAGACCGGGAAAAGAATCACCGAAGTCCTCGCCAAGCAGCCTACAAGCGCTCCCAAAATATAAAATTACAAAACACTTGTATTTTCTTATTAACGCAGACAAGCGATTATACCGATTCCATCGGACCGATAACGCCCGCGATAAGGGAGTGACAATTATTTAGATACACCTCTCCCGGTTGGGGTGAATCCTCCGTAAAAGGCCGTCCCGACGAGGAAAGAAAAAATTTTTATTCATGCACAGAATCCAAATATAATTTTGTTTTATCATTTGAAAATACTACCTTTGTCTCGGATTCAAAATCGCGATACTCCCTTTCAATAAAAGGAAAGAGCAAAAAAAAGATGCGAAATATTTTTTACTGAATATCTATACAGTTCTGCCGGAAAAAACAACGATGTGAATCGTTATACTATCAGTCCCCTTTTTTTATGATATCGAGATTCCGGCAGAACTTTTTTTTAAATCCTCACACACTCCCCGACCCAAGCAATCTCTCATTCTTGCCCAACGGACGAGACATGTGCCGATGTCATCAGACCTACCGCAACTCTGGCCTCTTGCCCCTAAGTGAAAAAAAAACCGCCGATCTCCCTGACGGAAATCGGCGGCCTTTATAAAGCCTATTCGAACTATCGATTAGAGTTTGCCGGCGCTACCCAATACATTCTCGATTTTGTGAATGTAGAGTTTCTTCATGTTTTCACGAGCCGGACCCAGGTATTTACGAGGATCGAACTCGGCGGGTTTCGTAGCGAATACCTCGCGGATAGCAGCGGTCATGGCCAGACGGCTGTCGGAGTCGATGTTGATTTTGCAAACGGCCGATTTGGCAGCTTTACGCAGCTCCTCTTCGGGGATACCGATAGCAGCTTCGAGTTTGCCTCCGTATTTGTTGATGGTGTCGACCTCTTCTTGGGGAACCGACGAAGAGCCGTGCAGTACGATGGGGAAGCCCGGGAGTTTCTCCATAACGGCGTCGAGAACGTCGAAAGCCAAGGGAGGAGGTACCAGACGACCCGTAGCGGGGTCTACGTGACATTGCTCGGGTTTGAACTTGTAGGCACCGTGCGAAGTACCGATCGAGATAGCCAGCGAGTCGCAACCCGTGCGGTGTGCGAAGTCGATAACCTCTTCGGGGTTGGTGTAGGTGTGGTGTTCGGCCGAAACCTCATCCTCAACACCGGCGAGAACGCCCAGCTCACCTTCAACGGTTACATCGAACTGGTGTGCATAGTCAACTACTTTTTTCGTGAGGGCTACATTCTCTTCGTAAGGCAGGTGAGAACCGTCGATCATCACCGAAGAGAAACCTGTGTCGATACACGATTTGCACAATTCGAACGAATCGCCGTGGTCGAGGTGCAACACGATTTGAGGATGTTCGCAACCCAACTCTTTGGCGTATTCTACGGCGCCTTGTGCCATATAACGGAGCAACGTCTGGTTGGCATAATTACGAGCGCCTTTCGATACTTGCAGAATCACAGGCGATTTCGTTTCTACGGCTGCTTGGATAATTGCCTGCATCTGTTCCATGTTGTTGAAGTTGAAAGCAGGGATAGCATATCCGCCTTTGATAGCCTTGGCAAACATCTCTCTGGTGTTTACCAATCCTAATTCTTTGTAGCTTACCATCTTATTATAAATTATTGGTTAGTAAATTCTACCGCAAAGATAAACATTTTTAGCGACTACCTCTATCTACAAACTTAAAAAACATATACACGGCTCACTTTTTTATTAAAATTTAGCCGCTATTTTAAGACAACTACCCAAAGAATACTCGACTTCCAGGTGTTACACCTTGATAAATATCTCTTTTTTCAGCAGCACACAGGCCAGTAATCCGTTGAAAGCCACATACACCAGTGCATAGATGAGCGACGCCAACTGAGGCACGACGGCCCACCCGGCTATCCACATGTACACCTGATCCTTAACCGACAAGCCGCCGCAGGGAATCGTCTCCAGCACAATGGCCAGGAAACTGGCAAAGACATAGATAAACAACGGATTGCACCCGAATGCCCGGAACGGATAGGTCCAGCGTTGCATCTTGCGCACATCGATAATCCACATCAGCAAGATGAGGGTGAGCATGGCAAAACCACAGGTAACCAGTACATACGACGGGCTCCACACCTTTTTGTTGATCGGGCAACCATACCCCAGCAAGAACCCGACGATGAGCAGTGCGGCACACGCCACGGCCAGGTCGGCCATCTTCTCGTTCAAGGATTTCGAGCTCAACAAAAGACGTCCGCAAAAGAATCCTATCAACACATGCGCAATACCCGGCAACGTGCTGACAAGCCCCTCGGGGTCGAACCTGATGCGCCCCCCGTCGGGCAGCCACTCGAGATACATGTGACTCTCGCCTACCAATGCCCGGTCGACGACGGCTATCACATTGGCCGTAGACAATTCAAATCCATGCCCCCAGGCCAAGACCAGCCCATAGAGCAGCAAAATACCGGCTACGACACAGCCCAGCACCCGCCTGTTACGCACCGTAACCACCAGCAGGGAAGCAAAAAAGTAAGAGAGTGCCAGGCGTTGCAATACGCCCCAGACGCGCACCTGCTCGAAGGGGAAAAGTATCTGGCTCCACGACATCGTTCCTTCGGGCGACATCCATCGCGACAGCACGAGCGAAACCCACGAAAGAGCTACACCCAGAAGGAACAGAATGGCCGTACGCTTAACCAGCTTGACCACAAACTCCCGAGTAGGCCGGTAATCGAATTTCCGGAACGAAAAGCACATGGAGACACCCATTACAAACATAAAAAACGGGAACACCAGGTCGGTGGGCGTAAGCCCGTTCCACTCGGCATGTTTCAGCGGGGCATAGATATGCCCCCAATCGCCGGGGTTATTGACCAGAATCATACCGGCCACCGTGATACCCCGTAACACATCTAACGACATTAACCGTTCGGTTTTCATCATCTCTCTTTTTTTAACGGGTCATTCATTCTATTTGATAAAGCCGGGAGTTCTGTAATGCAATCCGTTTCGGGTGAGCCATTGCAAGTGCCACGGCAAGTTTTTCGTGAACCGGCTCCAATCGCGCTTGCTTCCCCAAGCCACTTCGCTGAATGCCTGACATGCCGGGAAGACGTGTTGTCCGAACTTGCGCTCGTTGGGTATCATTTCGGTCCACACACAAGCCTGGAAACCCTGGACCTGCGACTGTACAATGCCGGGGAACTGAGGCTCGAAGGTAAACTCGTAGAGCGACTTCAACGACTCGTCAGAGGAGTTCCCGCTCAAATAGAAACGGCCCCACTCCATAAATATCAGCGGATGTCCGCTCTGGGTAATATCGGCCGGCTGCTGCGACTCCCAGTCGCGCCAGTAGGTATAGAGCAAGTCCAGCGGCCTGTTCTTGTAAAAGGCGTCGTCCCAAGCCATCACCTTGCGCCCCTTGCTCTTGACATAATCCGACATCTGTTCTACAAAATAGTTCTGCAACTCGGTCACATTCATCAGCCCCTTGTCGCGAATCATCTGCTGGCAATAAGGGCAACTCTTCCAGTTATCTTTCTCCACCTCGTCGGCTCCGATGTGGATATATTCGCTCGGGAATACACTCAGCACCTCGTCCAGAATATTCTTCAAAAATTCATAGGTCTCGGGCTTCCCTACACAGAGGGGATATGAAAATTCGGTCCCCCAGCCGGCCTCGTTGGTACAGGAGAGACTGGGAAACGCCCGAATAGCCGCCGAGAAATGGCCCGGCATATCGATTTCGGGAATAATCTCGATACCGCGCTCCGAAGCGTATGCGACCAACTGCGACAGCTCCTCCTGGGTATAATAGCCCCCATATTCGCTGTTGTTGCGAATGAAGCGGGTGTCGATTACAAACGAGGCGTCGGTCTGGGCCAGCTCCTGACAACGCTTGTCGTACTCGTCGAACTCGCGCCAGGCGCCTATTGTCGTCAGTTCGGGGTATCGCTTAATCTCCATGCGCCAACCCTGGTCGTCGGTCAAGTGCATCTGCAACTTGTTGATTTTGTAGAACGAAAGCATATCGATTACCTTCTTCAGATAGTCGATGGTAAAAGCATGACGGGCTACGTCGATATGGAATCCCCGCCAACTCTTTTCGGGTTTATCGGATAACGTGAGCAATGGTACCACACGCCCGCCACCTTCATAAGCCGAACTCTGGAGCAACATTTGGCGTAGGGTCTGGACACCCCACAACAGTCCTCGTGACGACGCATACTCAAGGGTAATGCCGTCGAGCGTTGTCTTTATCTTATACTCCTCGTCTTGTAGCGAAGCATTGGCCACAAGCCGAATAAAGGCCTGGCCGCCAGACTGCCGAACCAATTCGCCCCCCAACGAGGTTACGGTCGACTCCAACAAGGCATAGGGCCCGCCGGTCAACTCGTCGCTTACCGATACCGACGAAGGCACAACCATACCACCCCCGTCGTAGATGACCGATTGCGGTTGCGGAATAAACGCTATCGAAGCAGCGTTTACCGGCCGGGAGAGATCATTTTGCGACTCGGAACATGAAGAGGCCACGGAGCCCCAACTCAGTACACTAATCACACACAAACACACTATGTATCTTTTCATAACCTTTTCTTTTTTATTTATCCGACTTCGTATCGGTCGGGAACAAAACAGTTGTTACACTCTCTTTTCCTAAATAGTACAGCCGAGCCTTGACCACACGGCCCGCAGGATAGACTACCGGGCCCCGCCACACGGTCGATTGAGTGCCGGGCTCGCTGCCGTCGGTAGTATAGCGAATCACGGCCGACGACAACGGACTGTTGGCGTAGAGACGGCCGTCGATTACACACAACCCTACGTGAGGCAACCGCACATTTACCCCGGAATGAATCAGGTAGGGATATTCCTGCATATCCAACTGCCGGTAGAAACGAGACACATCTTGGCAGAAGGCTTGCTGCTCGACCTCGCCCCGTAAGCTCTCCCAACGCGGATGCGCATTCCACCCGCGCTCTACCAGACCGAGAATCTTGGGGAAGATATAGTACTCGGCCCATTGAGGTCCACGCACCGTCTCGGAGAACAACTGAGCCTGCACGCCCACGATTTTCGACAGACTGTCCAACCGGGTTTTCCCCTCGTCGGCCCGGTCCAAATCGACCGGATTGTCGTGCAGGTCACATCGAGCCGAACGGTATATCGAGAAAGGCAACATCGAGAACGACTTCACCTCGTCGACATACCCGGCCCAAGAGTGTCCCAGCTCTTCGTAGTGAGAGCTATAAGCCAGGTCCATATAGAAATTGTTTACGTTGCACAGCACTACGGGATACCCCTTATTGGCTATCCGATAGGGAATCTCGTCGCCACCCCATTCGGGCACCGTGTTCCAGCAATAGATGTTGCTGGCCACCTGTTTCAACCGACTGTCGGTCGTCGCCCGGTTGTGCAGGGCAGCCTCTTGCCAGGCCGCCAGCTTCACGCCTTGCGCCTCTACCAGGCCGACCATGCGGCTGTAAAAGTATTCAAACAGGTCGTGAGGGCCCTCCATCCGATTGTCGCGCATGAGTTTGGCACAAGTTGCCGAACCCAACCAGGCTCCCTCGGGAACCTCGTCGCCACCCAGGTGTATCGTATGCAACGCTACACCAGCCTCGGCATACATGGACGCGATTTCGGTCACCACCTTCTCCATAAAGGCATAGGTCGACGGCAAAGCCACGTTGATAACATTGTCGGTATAAGACTGGGCCGACACGTATTTCGACGTATCGCCCGGCTCGCTCAACAGGTATTCTCGAGCTTTCGCTTCGTCGGTACCGGCATACTTGCGATAACGGGCTTTCATAGCCACAATAGCTGCACGAGCATGGCCCGGAGCCTCGACTTCGGGGACTACCGTCACATGCCGGCGTGCTGCATAACGCAACAAGTCGACAAACTCGTCGCGAGTATAATAGCCGTTACCCGTACCCTCCGTAACCGAATAGGAGCCGTCGTAACCCGGGTATAGGCAGGTCGACTCGTCGGTCGTATGACCCCGATGGCCACCGACCGCAGTCAGCTCTTCCAAACCGGGAATCTCGATACGCCAACCTTCATCGTCGGTCAAATGCAGATGCAGCACATCGATCTTGTAAGACGACAGAATATCGATCCAGCGTTTCACATCGGCAGCCGGAATAAAGTTGCGCGACACATCGAGCATGAAGCCGCGATAGGACAAATCGGGATAATCGATAATCGTTTGCCGGTCGAGAGTATGGCTATTTCCCCTCAGCAAGGCCAGGAGAGTCTGTATACCGTTGAATACGCCGTGCGGCGTAGCCCCCACGACAGCAATCTGGCGATTGTCTATGTCCAGCCTATACTGTTCGGGGTTGCATGTATGGCCAGCGGCTGCCAGGTCAAGCTCGATGTGCATCGAAGCACCCTCGGTGACAGCTATTCCATACTCCTGCTCCAGCGTCTCTTGCAACAGACGTGCCTCATCGACCAACTCTTGATTATACAGCAGTGATACCTCGGCAGGGACCGATACCCGGCCCCCCTTCGCAACCGCCTGCTTGACCGATGGCAACACGGCCGGAGCCGTCGAATCAAACGGGCGGGCATAACTGGCATTGCGACGATAAATAGCCTCAGCCGAGAGATCGCCCATACGTTCCCGATCGGAGAACGGAACGATTGCCAACTCGACCGGGAGCGGAGTATTCTGCCCCTTTGCTACCCAGTAGCATCCCTCGGGTTGCCGCGACAGGTTGACAGCTCGGCTATCGGCATAATAGACGACCACCAGCGAATCGTGCGGCGGGATATTCCGGTACCGGTCGGTCGGAGCCATTTTATAATAGTTGGCATTCACGGCCGTAATACAAACCGGTGATGTCGAATCGTTGGCGATACGTACCGGCAACTGGGAATAAAAGATTTCCCAATCGCCCGCCAGTTCCCGGTCGGTCTTATTTCTGACAACAAACCGATGACGATACATCTGGGTCGAAGCATCGTATACCCCGTTTTCCCAGACCAGTGCAACCGGAGCCTCGCCCTTGTGAGAAGTAGTGCACGAACACCACAGCGAAACGGTTGCGACCGAATATAAAATCCATTTTTTCATAATCATAAGCATTTGATGAACCTTTTACCCGCCCGGCAGAGCAGGAGCTAAACAGAGAGATAGAAACGAATGCACCGGGAAAGGATACATTCGTCTCGTCTCTCCTCATCTAAAATTTACCTATTCAGCACGTAATATTTTCGAGCCGATCTCAATCGGACAATCGCTCTACATTCATCTTTTCGTTACCAACTCCGCCCGAGGTATCGAAGGTCAGGCGGTAATAGCCCGGCACAAAGTCGGCCGTGTTGGTAAAGCCGTTGGACATCGAGACGGCAAATCCCGTGGCATCGCCCGTAATAGAGCCCTCTTTCAGCTCCATACCCAGCGTTTTGTTCCACAACCGGTCGCTGTAAATCTCGATTTCGAACGACTCCCATTCGTGGGTATTGCTCAGATAGAGAGTCGTTTGGTAGGTATTATCGGCAATCTTGACCACATAGCCCAGACGCGACACATCCTCGGTATCCCAACCGCCCGTATTGTAGTCGTCGTTCCAAACCGGAGCCGATGTAAAGCCATGACCTACCAGCCAGTAGGCTACAGGAGCCTCATCGTCGAGACGCATTACCCACATGTAGTTATACTTGCTCGAGTAGTATACCTCCCACTTGCCGCTCTCGCGCAAGAAGGTGAGTTTGCCGGTCTCGGCATTGTACTCGAAGAAGTCGCGATTGTAGGCATTGGCGAGATCCTCAAAGCCGGTTACTTCGACCTCGGCACCCTGAGTAAACTGGATAGCCGCCCGATAATAGCCCGCACTGGCTTCGAGCTCTACGCCGTCGATTGTAAACACCTGATACTCACCGATAGCGCCCACCTTGAAAGTCATGACATCGAAAGTAATCTGTTCGATTTCCCAGCCTTGATAGTCAAAGGTGAAGCCTACCCCCGTCGCACTCGACAACTCGGCATAGTTGGCCGTTTCGGAGTAGCCCCATATCAGCTCCGAATCTTCGAGCGACTCACTCGTCGATACTTTGCCGGTAAACTGGGTGATGTAGCTGCCCGTCTCCGTAGCATACAAATAGGGATTATCGGCCTGACGTTTCATGGGAATCACCTGCTCCTCGATGTGCAGATACATGGTTTCGGGCAATTCGGGACGCCGAATCTTGAGATCGAAGTTCCGGGAAACTTCGCTACCCTCTACGTTGATAGCCGTGAGGGTAAGCCGGGCCTCCTTGTTGTCTTCCAGACCGGCGGTAAAGGGGATAAAGATTCCATGATTCTGAATCGATGCCGACATGCCCTTGGTACGTATCGACTCGGTAAAAATCGACTCTTCGCCCGAAGTCAGCGAAACCTCGAGGGTCGAAAGCGGGGTCTGCTCATCCTTAATATCGACCGAGAAATAGAGAGTATCGTTGGCCATGACATATTCGGTAGACGACAGGTCGACCTCCGACATCTCGGGGCAGGAATAGGGATAGACCACACGGCCCGTGCCATCTTCGCATGCTGTCAGGAGGACAGATGCACAGCACAAGAATGTAAATATATGATTGCTAAATTTCATAATCGTACTATTATCAAAACATTAAACAATAGGTTAATACCCTTCATTTTGCGTAAGGTTGTTGTTCTTGTCGATTTCCTCCTGCGGCACAGGCCACTTCTCTCTGAACGATTGCAGGTCGCTGAAGATATACTGACCTTTCTCGTCCTTATGCTTGCGCATGACATCGAGCATACGGTCGTTTCTCAACAAGTCGTACCACCGCTGAGCCTCCATATAGAGCTCGAGCTGGCGCTCGTTCTCCACAGCCAGACGGGCATCGGCCTGCGACATGTTTACATCCAATGACGAGGGGCCGAAACCGGCACGCTCGCGAATGCGATTGACGATGACAATAGCGTCGGAAACCTGGTTCAGCTCGACCAAAGCCTCGGCCTTCATCAACAGAATATCGGCCAGACGCATCAGGATAATATCGGAGTTCTTCTCGCGAATCTTGTAGGAGAAGGGATAGTTGTCGGCCGGGAAATAGGTGTCGTACGGAGCCTCTTTCCACAGAATGCTCGAGGTGTAGCGTACATCCTTCTCGGTGTCGAACTTGGCCAGCAGGTCGTGCGTAGGGGTACAGTAGCGACGCCAGGTTACCGAGCCGTCGTCCTCCTTCAACAGACACCAGTAGGCCCAGTTGGGCGAATCGGCGGTATAGTAAACCTCGAAGATACTCTCGGTAGTAAACTTGTTGTCGGGGTTCCACAAGTCGTCAAAGTTGCTTACCAGTTGATACCCCTCGGCGATAGTCTTGTCGGCATACTCCACTACCTTGTTGTAGTCGCGGCTCTCTTTGGGACCCATGGTAGCCCACACCTTCGACAACAAACCATAGGCAGCACCTTTGGTGGCCTGGAATGCACCCACGCTCTTGCTGTCGAGATACTGTATGGTACCCTCTTCGTCGAGGTCTTCCAATATCTGTTTATATACCTCATCTTCGGTACTGCGTGCCGGATACATCACCGGGTACCAGGTGTCGAGGTTATCGGCCGTAATGGTGGGTATCAACTGCAGGACCATAGGCAATCCGCCCCACAGGCGCACCATATCGAAGTAGGCCCAGGCTCGGATAAACTTGGCTTCGGCCATCACCTTGTTTTTCTCGGCTTCGGTAGCCGACTCGGGAGTCATCAGCTTCACGTTCTCGATTACATTCGTAGCAGAACCGGCCATGGCCAGATATTGCGACCATACCAGCGAAACCTTGTAGTTGGTAGCCGTGATTTTGAGCAGGTCTTCTTCTATATCGTACACACCGTCGCTACCGGCATAGCAGTTGTCGGACTGAATGTCGTTGATCGTATAGTTCTCGAGCTGATAAATGTCGTTCTTGAAACTGTTGTAAGCGCCCTGCAACTCGGCTTGCGCATCTGAAATGGAGAGATACTCCGATACCAGCGCCCCGGCCTCGCTACCCTCCTGGGTAAAGTCGGACTGAGGTCTTTCGTCCAGAAAATCGTTACATGCACTGAATCCCAACCAGGGCAATGTAAAGCATATCGTTCTTATTATTAACTTTTTCATTTTCGTTCATCATTTAAAATTCAACATTCAGACCAAAGATCACAGCTTTCGATTGAGGATAAGTTCCGTAGTCTACACCCAGAGCTACCGCATCGGCACCATAGGCATTTACTTCGGGGTCGTATCCGCTGTAATTGGTGAAGGTCAACAGATTTTGCCCGGTTACATAGAACTGCAGTTTGGAGAGGTGCATCTTGCGCAGCAGCTTCCGGTCGAAGTCATACGACAGAGTCAAAGTCTTCAACCGCAGATACGAACCGTCTTCGACAAAGCGAGTCGAGTTGTGGCTGTTGTCGATAGAGCCGGCACGGGGTATATCGGTAATCATACCCGGACGTTTCCAGCGGTCGAGCACGGCCTTCGACTGGTTGCGGAAGTCGAACATACCCTCGGTATCGATACGCGAGGCATTGAAGATGTCGTTGCCTTGGCTTCCCTGCAAGAAAATCGAGAGGCCTATCCCTTTGTACGAAAAGGTATTGGTCATGCCATAAATAAAATCGGGTTGTGCGCAACCGATAGTCGTACGGTCGCCCGGGTCGAACACACCGTTGTTGTTCAGGTCTTTGTAGATGATATTTCCCGTTTCGGGGTCGACACCCTCCGATACATAGCCGAAGAAGGTACCCAGAGGCAAGCCCTCTTTCAAGATGATGGCATTCTCTTTGGTCTCATACATCTCGGCATAGTAGTACACCTTGTTCAGGCCCAGCTTGGTCAGCTTATTTTTGTTGAACGAAATATTGAAATCGGTATTCCATTGAAACTCGCCTCTGAAGTTTTGAGAAGAGAGGTTCAACTCAATACCTTTGTTGGTCATCTCACCATCGTTGCGGGTAATACCGCCGGGGAGGTTCACGTTGTCGGGCAGGCTCACGGTGAGCAGCAGGTCGGTCGTGCGCTTGTAGTAGGCATCGACCGACAGGGTCAGGCGCGAATCAAAGGCCGAGAAGTCGATACCGGCATTCCACTGCATGGTCTTCTCCCAGGTAAGCTCGGTATTGGCGGCCGAATAGGGCGTGATGGCCAATCCCGGATAGAGATTGTCGGTCGTGGGGGCTACCTTGCTGGCAGTCATACCGGCCAGATAGGCGTAGTTGCCTATCCCGCTCTGGTTACCGTTCATACCCCAGCCCACACGTATTTTCAAATCGTCGACCACGTCGGCAAGCGACTCCATGAACGATTCGCTCGACATGCGCCATCCGGCCGAAACCGAAGGGAAGTACCCCCAACGATGACCCGGAGCAAAGCGCGAAGAACCATCGGCACGGAAGTTCATGGTCAACAGGTAGCGGCTGTCGTAGTTGTAGGCAACACGACCCAAAAACGAAGCCAACGTCCAGGCCGAAGCCGAAGAGCCAGTGGCATCCTTGTCTATCTGGTTGGCGGCAGCTATCGAATGAAGGTCGGGGTAAGAGTCGGGAAGGTCGAATCCGGCCAGCCAGGCTCCATTGTATTGGGAGCGTTGTTGGGTAGCACCACCCATCAACGAGAGGTTGTGTTTGTTGATCGAGCAATCATAGGTGAGAATGTTTTCGAACAGCCATTCGAAATTACGCGAGTAGCTCTCTTCGACACGACCTTTGGTCGAACGTCCGTCGGAGGTAGAGCGGGGATCCAGATAAAAATCCCAACGGGTATTGGTCAGGTCGATACCAAACATAGTTTTGAATTTCAACCCTTTGTACAGGTCGATAGTAAGAGCCAGCGACCCTTTCAGATAATCGGTCGAAGTCACGTTGTCGGCAGCATTGGCAGCCAGCGGGTTCAGGATGCGGGAACCATAGGCCGACTCGTCGTATTGACCGGGATTCTCGGGGTCCCACTCCTGCATGAACGGCGGGGTATTGATGACCGAAAGAATAGAACCCGCACGCATGGAGCTGCGGCTCTCGTAAACCTCGCGCCCCTCGGTATTGGAGTAGGCCAGGTTGAGGGCGATATTCAACCAATTGGTCTGTTGGCTGTCGATATTGCTACGGAAATTGTAGCGTTTGAAATAGGCTTTATTCACGATACCTTTCTCGTCGGTATATCCGCCCGAAATGAAATATTTCAGTTTGTCGGTTCCGTTCGAGACCGATAATTGATAGTTCTGATTGATACCGGTTTTGAAAAACATGTCGGTCCAGTCGACATAGCGGTGCTCATCCTCGGGAATCGTAGGGGCTACGTTGGAATATTTCTTCAACTCCTTCATCAAATCCTTATACTCCTCGGTATTGAGGGCGTCGATCTTTTTCCCCAGCCGGGAGATACCGGCATAGGCACTGAGTTTGACCTGAGGTTTGCCTATCTCGCCCCGCTTGGTGGTAATCAATACGACACCGTTGGCGGCCCGGGCTCCGTAAATGGCAGCCGACGAAGCATCTTTCAGTACCTGCATGCTCTCGATGTCGCCCGGGTTCAGACCCGATATATCGTCGCTGGGCATACCGTCGACAATATACAATGGTTCGTTCGAAGCCTGTACCGACGTAGCACCACGCACACGAATGCTCATGCCCGAACCGGGAGCACCCGAAGGTTGCACTACCTGAATACCGGCCGCTTTACCCTGGAGAGCCTGTGCTGCGTCGACAATGGGGCGCTCGTCAATATCGGAAGTCGATACGACCGATACGGCCGTGGTAATATCTTTCCGTTTCATCGAACCGTAACCAATCACCACCACTTCGTCGAGCAGTTGGTTGTCTTCGCTCATCGATACGGTATAGACATCTTTGCTGCCGACTCTCAACGTGTGGGTGTTATAGCCGATGTACGAAAAGGTCAAGAGGCTGCCCTCGGGGGCCTCGAGTTTCCAGTTTCCGTCTACATCGGACATGGTTCCACGCGTACCGTTGTCGACGGCAATCGAAACCCCAATCAGGGGGTTACCCTCCGTGTCGACAATCTTTCCGCTTACAGACTTGTTTGATTTTGCTTTTTTCAAAGTCGACTGCAGGGAGAGCACGACCTGTTTGTCGCCTTCGATTTTATAAACGATATTCGTACCTTTGAACAGGGTTCTCAATACATTTTCTATATTCTCGTCGTGAAACGACAAGTTGACCTTACGATTCAAATCCGACAGCTCATCGGAGTAGAAAAAGCTGTAATCGGCTTTTTCCTCAATCATCTCGATTACCTCTTTGATAGACTTATTCGAGGCATTAAATGTGATTTGGGCTTTTACATTCATTACCGATACGAGGGTAATGAAACTCAATAAGCATATTCGTAATGCCCAGTTGGTGTGTTTCAACATTACTAATTAAAATTTCGATATTAGACATAGGATAACAATACACTCTATCCACAAAAAGCATTTGTGATGGTTTTAACCGACTGCCTGGCAAACGGTTATCGCCCCCAATCGGGGGAATGATTCCAATACATATTCATGGTAAAACAGTATAAAAGATTATTCGTCAAACAATTATATGGTAACATAAATGCTCGAACAGGGTCACTGCTTCAGTCCTATCTTCACGACATCGCGATCGATTTCGTAGGTGAGCGGATAGGTGAGGCTGATGATGTAGAAGGCATTCGTGAGACTGTTGTTGCGAATGCTTCCCGAGAAGGAGATGTTTTTCAATTCGTCCGACTCGAACTCTACCGAGACTCCGTAGAGTCGTTCCATGGTCTTGGCTATCTCGGCCAGCGTAGCCGAGCGGAAGTAGAGGATATTCCGGCGCCAGAAATCGACTTGCCGGCTATCCTCGATTTTCGATTTGGCAAACACCAACTTCGTTTTGTCAAACGATGCCTCCTCGCTCGGAGCAAGCAATACCGACTGATTTTGGTGCGAAACCCGCACCGAACCTTCGATCAGCGAGGTCGACACCATAGCGTCATCGTCATAGCCCTTCACGTCGAAAGTGGTACCCAGGGCCTCGACCTCCACGCCCTGGCATGCGACTACAAATTTCTTATCGGGATTCTTGGCCACCTCGAAGTAGGCCTCGCCGGTCAGGAATACCCGCCGATCGTCCCGATTGTACGAAGGATAATAGCTCAGTTTGCTGGCCGAGTTGAGCCACACTTTGGTCCCGTCGGGAAGAGTCATGCTGGCCTTTTGTCCCGAATCGACGACAAACGAGAAGGGTGTGGTATCGCTCTTGGCCTGTCCGCCCTCGTAATAGGCGACCACGGCAAGAAATACGGCTACGGGCAACAATACGACCGACGCAATCTTACAAATTGTTTTCATCACCTGCCGACGGCCTATCGCACGCTCCTCCCGGATATGTTGCGACAGGTTCTGCCACATCTCGCTGCGGGTATCGCTATCGAGTTCGGGCGAAACCGAGTGCCACAAATCGGTATACTTCCCGTCCAGGGCACGCTGCATCCGAGACGTCCCGATCCATTGCGACAGTTCGACCTTCTCTTCGTCTGTCGCTTCGTGGCGAAGGTATCGCTCCATCATTTCGATAAACCGCTCCGAGTCCATATTTTCCATTCTCTTCATACTTAAAAAACTCTATCTAACACTTCAAAAAACGTATCACACACTACACTCATCAGCAACAACCCCAAGGCTACATAACGCATCTTCGACCGTAAGAACTGCAACGAGCGTTGTACCTGAGTAGCCACCGTTTTCTCCGAAATCGACAACTGCCTGGCAATCTCCATATAGTTGAGCTCCTCTTTCCAGTACATCATGAAAATGCGGCGGCGCGACTCGGGCAACTCACTGATCAATTTCAAAATATACTCTTCGAGCAACAGATTGTCCAATTCGTGATCGGCATCGTCTTTCTCCTCGAGCGACTGCTCCTTGGCCTCGGCCTCGAAGTATTGCTGAATCCACATCTCCCGCTTGATGTAATGATACACCCTATTGCGGGCAATAGTGAAGATATAGGAATCGAAATTCCCGTCGCAGAGTATGCCTCTGCGTTTATCCCAGATTTGCATAAACACGTCTTGAGTCAAATCTTTAGAGAGAATACGATCTTTTACTATGGAGTTGATGAAATTATACACCCTCCCCGAATAGTATTGATATATCGATTCAAAAGAGGAAATCTTACCCTCCTTCAATCCTTTTAAAGTCTCACTATCCACTTCCTTTTTCATAGAACCTTCTCTTACCAATCAAAGACTAAGGTCAAAACGTGTATGCTCGATAAAGAATCTTCTTTGTTGTTGTATAGCCTCAAGGGGTCCGAAAAGACTACAACAAATTTTAGAAATAACACATTTTAACACATTAGTCTCGTCTTGAACCTATCGAAACTTTTCTCTTTTTCCAAACCTTTCGACCACTCCTCCCGGAAGGAGACGGAGGGGGGCCGACACACCACTTATATTATATATATGCAAAAACAGGCATATTACCCGAAATTCCCGACAAGTATACAAAAAAACCTTATCACCGGGAACAATGTACGCCCTTTTCCATTTTCTCTATTCAATTATTATCCGTATTTTTGCTCACTGTATGTTTTTTATAATACCTTTTATTCAACCTGTTTATAAGAAATGAGAAAATGGCGTATTGAGGACTCTGCCGAACTGTACAACATCAACGGTTGGGGCCTGAAATATTTTTCAATCAACGAAAAGGGTCACGTGGCTGTAACGCCCCGCGAGGGTTATGCCTCGGTCGACCTGAAGGAGCTGATGGACGAGTTGCAGGTGCGCGACGTAACGGCACCCGTTCTGCTGCGTTTCCCCGATATTCTCGACAACCGTATCGAGAAAATCTCGAAATGCTTCAAACAGGCGGCCGACGAGTATGGCTACACGGCCCAGAACTTTATCATCTATCCCATCAAGGTGAACCAGATGAGACCGGTGGTCGAGGAGATCGTGAGCCACGGCAAGAAATTCAACATCGGGCTGGAGGCCGGTTCGAAACCCGAGCTCCACGCCGTGCTGGCCATCAATACCGACAAAAACTCGCTCATCATCTGCAACGGCTACAAGGACGAAAACTACATCGAGCTGGCCCTGCTGGCCCAGAAGATGGGACGCCGCATCTTCCTCGTGGTCGAGAAGATGAACGAACTGAAACTCATCGCCGACATTTCGAAACGGCTGAAGATTCGCCCCAACATCGGCATCCGCATCAAGCTGGCCAGCTCGGGCAGCGGCAAGTGGGAAGAGAGCGGCGGCGACGGCAGCAAGTTCGGCCTCAACTCCAGCGAACTGCTCGACGCTCTCGATTTCCTCGAAAGAACCAAGATGACCGACTGCCTCAAGCTGATCCACTTCCACATCGGTAGCCAGATAACCAAAATACGTCGCATCAAGAATGCCCTGAAAGAGGCTTCGCAGTTCTACGTACAGCTCCAGAACATGGGCTTCCACGTCGAGTTTGTCGACATAGGCGGCGGTCTGGGGGTCGACTACGACGGCACCCGCTCTTCGTCGAGCGAGAGCAGCATGAACTACTCGATACAGGAGTATGTGAACGACTCGGTTTCGGCGCTGGTCGATGCCTGTGTCAAGAACGACCTGCCGCAACCCAACATCATCACCGAGTCGGGCCGCTCGCTCACCGCACACCACTCGGTGCTGGTATTCGAGGTGCTCGAGACTACCTCGCTCCCCATCTGGGACGAGAAGGAGGAACTGGGCGAAAACCCGCACGAACTGGTAGATGAACTCTATAAAATCTGGGACAACATGAACCAGCCGCGCCTGCTCGAGTCGTGGCACGATGCCTTGCAGATTCGCGAGGAGGCACTCGACCTCTTCGGCCTGGGACTGCTCGACCTGCGCACCCGGGCCCAAATCGAACAGCTCTTCTGGTCGGTAGCCCGCGAGGTAAGCGAAATCGCCTCGGACATGAAGCATGCCCCCGAAGAGTTGCGCAAGATTTCGAAGCTGTTGCCCGACAAATACTTCTGCAACTTCTCGCTCTTCCAGTCGTTGCCCGACTCGTGGTCGATCGACCAGCTGTTCCCCATCATGCCCATCAGCCGGCTCGACGAACGCCCCGACCGCACGGCTACCATACAAGATATTACCTGCGACTCCGACGGCAAGATCAACAACTTCATCTCGCCCCACGGCTCCAACTCGCATCTGGCCGTGCATGCCCTTAACAACAAGGAACCCTATTATATAGGTGTATTTCTGGTAGGTGCCTATCAGGAGATTCTGGGCGACATGCACAACCTCTTCGGCGACACCAACGCCGTGCATGTGAGCGTGTACAAGGACCGCTACGAAATCGATCAGGTAATCGACGGCGAGACCGTGGCCGAGGTGCTCGACTACGTACAGTTCTCGCCCAAGAAACTGGTGCGCAGCGTAGAGACATGGGTTACCTCGTCGATGAAGGCGGGAGTCATCACCCCCGAAGAGGGTCGTGAGTTCCTCTCGAACTACCGCTCGGGCCTCTACGGATATACCTATCTCGAAAACGATTAAACTCAACCCGATGGATTATCGGCCGGGGAGGGGCCACAGAGCAAGGGGAGACACTCCTCATGCTGTCACTCTCGAACCCCGCCCGATAATCCATCTCTATTTTTTTAGACCTTCATGCCACGCTACTTCATCTACCTATCGTTCAACGGTGCCCGCTACCACGGCTGGCAGATACAGCCCAACGGCATCACCGTACAGGCCGAGCTCGAAAAGGCGTTGGCTACCCTGCTGCGGCGCGAGACGCCGGTCACCGGGGCGGGCCGTACCGATGCCGGAGTCAACGCCCGGCTCATGGTGGCTCACTTCGACACCCCGGCTCCGCTCGACAATCCCGCCGAGACAGCCGACCGCCTGAACCGGGTGCTCCCCCCCGACATGGCCGTGTACGACATACGGCCTGTTACCGACGAGGCTCACAGCCGTTTCGACGCCCTCAGCCGCACCTACAAATACTACCTCATCGACCACAAGTCGCCCTTTCTCGAGGCGTTTGCCTGCCGCTACCGCGGCACGCTCGACTTCGACCGGATGAACGAGGCGGCCGAGCAACTCTACCGATACACCGATTTTACCAGCTTCAGCAAGCTGCACACCGACGTAAAGACCAACAACTGCCGGGTGACCTTCGCCCGCTGGGAGCGCGAGGGGGAACAACAGGTATTCACCATCACGGCCGACCGATTCCTGCGTAACATGGTGCGCGCCATCGTAGGCACCCTGCTCGACGTGGGGCGCGGCAAACTCACCGTCGAGGGGTTCTGCCGCATCATCGAACAGAAAGACCGCTGCGCCGCCGGCACCTCGGTACCGGGCAAGGCGCTGTTCCTGCACGACATCACCTACCCCGACAACCTGTTTCTGCCCCGATAAAGAACCGACTCGTGGAAATCAGACACATAACAAACCGGAAGAAAGATTTTCTCGACCTGCTGCTGTTGGCCGACGAAAGCGAAATGATGATCGAGCGCTACCTCGACCGGGGCGAAATGTTTGCCTTGTACGACGAGGGGTTGAAGAGTATCTGCGTCGTCACACAAGAGGGGCAAGGACTTTACGAAATCAAGAACCTGGCTACCTGTCCCCCGTTCCAGCGTCGAGGTTATGCCCGCAAACTTATCGAATATGTGGAAAGCCTCTATCCCCGCGGAGCGACCTTGCAAGTTGGCACAGGCGATTCACCCCTCACCATACCCTTTTACGAGCGATGCGGATTCCGTTATTCGCACCGGGTACCCGGATTCTTTACCGACCACTATCCTCACCCCATCTTCGAGGGGGGCCGACAGCTCGTCGACATGATTTATCTGAAGAAAGAGATTTAGCGACTATTTCGAGGATTTTCTCTGTCCCGGTTGCGACAATCGGCCACCAGCGGGATTATTCCACCGCGTAATCACGAAGTAGAGCCCCAGCACCACAAACGGGATGCTCAACACCTGACCCATGTCGATAGGCATAGCGCTTTCGAAATCGACCTGGCGCTCCTTGAGGAACTCGATGAAAAAGCGGAAGAGGAAGATGAGCGTGATGCAGAGCCCGAAATAGAAGCCCCGACCGCAACGGTCGCGCCGGAGCCAGGCCACCCACACCATCACTCCGAAGAAGATGAAATAGGCCAGCGCCTCGTAGAGCTGTGCCGGATGACGAGGCAACATATCCACCCGTTCGAAGACAAAAGCCCAGGGCACATCGGCCGGCATGCCTATGATTTCGGAGTTCATCAGGTTGGCCAGCCGGATAAAGCCGGCAGCCACCGGCGCGGCTACACCCATCATGTCGAGAATATCGAGGTAGTGTATCTTGGTCTTGCGGCAGAAGAGGGCCAGAGCGATAATCAACCCCAGCGTGCCCCCGTGACTGGCCAACCCCGCATAGCCCGTGAAGCGCCACCCGCCATCGGGCAGAGCGCGTATGGGCAGAATGATTTCGAGCGGATGGCTCAGGTAATAATCGGGTTCGTAAAAGAGACAATGCCCCAGCCGGGCACCGATGAAAATACCCAGAAAACTGTACATGAACAGGGTCTGAAACGTATCCATCGGGAGCCCCTTCAGCTTATACAGTTTGTAGACCACCTGGCAACCCGCCCAAATGGCGATGAGCCAGAAGATACTGTACCAACGTATAGCGATGCCCGCTACCGAAAAGAGCACCGGGTCGGGATTCCAATGAATGTAAAGCAGCTCCATAATTCTATTCTCTATCGTGGCATCGTTGCCACACGCGATGCAAAGATAACACAAATCTAGGTTTACAGAGATGATACAGAGAAAAGAATAGCTACCTTTGCACTCGCAAACCGCCCACCCCGGTGGTGGCAGAAAGGCGGTCCCCGACCATCCCCGCCCAGGCGGAGAGGCATCGAAGGGTCCAACGTCAATAGACTTAAAAGGTAAAAAAAGATGTGGTTATCGCTTGCTTTTCTCTCGGCCTTTCTGTTGGGCTGCTACGAGGTATGTAAAAAAACGTCGCTCAACGGCAACGCCGTCATTCCCGTGTTGTTTCTCAACACCCTTTTCTGCAGCCTGCTGTTCCTCCCGCTCATCATCCTCTCCTACGGGTTTCCCGATCTGATGCGCGACTCGATGTTCTACGTGCCCCCTTCGACCCTGCGCGAGCACCTCTTCATCATCGGCAAGGCGGCGCTGGTACTCACCTCGTGGACCTGTGCCTACTTTGCCACCAAGCACCTGCCCATCACCATAGCCGGCCCCATCAAGGCGTCGCAGCCGATACTCACCCTCATCGGGGCGTTGCTCATCTTCGGCGAACGGCTCAACTTCTACCAGTGGATAGGTGTGCTGCTGGCCATCGTCTCGTTCATCATGCTCTCCTTCTCGGGAAAGAAAGAGGGCATCAACTTCCGCCACAACCTGTGGATACTCTTCATCGTGCTGGCCACCATCACGGGAGCCGCCAGCGGACTGTACGACAAATACCTCATGTCGCACGGCTTCGACCGCATGACCGTGCAGGTGTGGTACTCGTACTACCAGATGGCCATGATGGCCATCGTACTGCTGGTGCTGTGGTATCCGCAGCGCAAGCACACGACCCCGTTTGTGTGGCGCCCCTCGATATTCTTCATCTCGCTCTTTCTCGTCTGTGCCGACTTTGTCTACTTCTACGCCCTCAGCTACCCCGACTCGATGATTTCAATCGTCTCGATGGTACGCCGCAGCAGCGTGGTGGTGAGCTTCATTGCCGGTGCCTTCCTGTTCAGGGAGAAGAATATCCGCAGCAAGTCGTTCGACCTGATACTGGTGCTGCTGGGTATGTTCTTCCTCTATCTGGGCACAAAATAGCCATCGGGTTTCTTGCTCTTCAAAATGAAATAGCTACTTTTGTAGAAGAGAGGATAGGGCTCGGCAAAAGTTCAAGTAAACTTGACTTTCTGCGCTCTCCTTTCACTACTTTGTTCAAACCATTGTCATGAAACTAAGAAGACTGTTTTTCCTCTCGGCCGTGGCTACGGCGCTGATGTCGCAGGCTGTTGAACCGGCGGCACAACTTTTTGCGGCCATGCCCGACTCGCTGATACCCTCGCTCGAAGTCAATCGACGCAAAGACCTCATCGACCTCTTCCACGCCGGGCAGTCGGCCCAAGTCACCACCAAACTCGGCGGCCAGGCTCAGATGACCCAGTTGCAGGAGCAGAGCCTCGTCATCACCCTCTCGGAGCAGAGCCAGATGGCCCTGTACCTCTACACGACTACCGGCAACGACTCTGTCGTTGCTCTGGTCAACACGGTCTATGCCCCGGCCGGCGACAGCCGCATCCGGTTCTTCGACAGCGCCTGGCGTGAGCTTCCCGCCTCGAAATACATCGAGCTGCCCACCCGCGACGACTTCTTCCTCTTCCCCGACAGCCTCTCGAAAACCCAACGCGAGGAGCTGATGCGACCGGTCGACATCTGCCTGGTAGAGTATACCTTCGAGCCCGACGGCTCGATATGCGCCAGCCAGTCGTGGGAGAAGTATCTCGACCGCGAAACCTACAACCGCCTCAAGCCCTACCTGCGCGAGTCGATTACCCTACGCTGGAACGGGAAGAATTTCAAGGAGTAAAAAGCATTATCTTTTTATATTATTATAGAAACAGCAGGGGGGTGACCCAAAAGTCTAATTTCATAAAAGCGAACTTACAGACAGTAACTTGGCCATCGTAATTTTATTAATAAGAGCCTTAT
>OJNR01000458.1_pt1 | contig 28328 bp, 18 predicted proteins | sample 1597901 | NCBI WGS metagenome assembly OJNR01 (sample SAMN01915223, study PRJEB22387) | human gut metagenome | isolation source: stool | host: Homo sapiens | place: USA | reverse complement strand
ATATCATTTTTCTAATAATACAAATATTTATATATCAATTTGAGATGTTGAACAAGAATATTGTGTCTTTTATGAAAAAGAATGTCTATTAGTTTTAAATTTTCGGAACCAACGGGTAAAATAGATTGTTTATAAATATGTCACTAATAAAATTTATCTATTTTTGCACCGAGAAAATAGTACAAACGACCGATAACGAAGTCGCTCAGACGATTTTCGATTTTACCGAATCGTTCTTAACCTGAGCCATTTAAGTAAAGAAACAGCCTCATGGAGACAACCCGACCGGGCATCACCCCCGAATCTACACAACCGGCAACAACCGATTGCCACCTGGTATTCAAACCGATTACTCTCGACTCGCTGCACGAGATAGCACCTTACCTGACCCGACAAAGCTACCGCACTTGCGACTTCTCGATTGGCGGCATCTATATGTGGGTCGGTTATTTTGGTTACGAGTATGCCATCTGCCGCGATACCCTCTTTATCAAGGGGGGCGAGGAAGACCATCTGCAAAACACCGCTTTTGCCGTGCCGGTGGGGAGTCTCGATTTGAAAGATTCATTGCCGCTGCTGGGGGCTTACTGCCGCCAGCACGGGTTGCCGTTTATCCTCTCGGCCGTGCCCGAACCGGCGGCGCAGGCCATTGCCGAACTCTATGGTTGCCCCATCACCGAGCTGCCCGACTGGGGCGACTACCTCTACCGGGCTACCGACCTGGCTACCCTCGTGGGGCACCGCTTCAACAAGAAGCGCAACCGGGTGAACAAGTTCAAGAGCACCTATCCCGATTTCCAATACGAAGCCATCACGCCGCAGAACCTGCCCGAACTGATTGCCTTCTTCGACCGCTACATGCAGGCCTATCACAAAGACAGCGAGCTGTTTGCCTACGAAGAGAGCATGGTGGCTCAAGTGCTGCGCGAGTATGACCGATTGCCGTTCGAAGGGGGTGTGCTGCGCGTGGGGGGCGAGATTGCCGCCTTCTCGGTGGGCGAAGTGGTGGGCGATACCCTGGTCGTGCATATCGAGAAAGCCCGTAAGGAGGTGGTGGGTGCCTACGAAGCCATCAATCTGTTCTACTCGGCACAGATGGTCGAGGCTCACCCCGAGGTGCAGTACATCAACCGTGAGGACGATGCCAGCGATCCGGGTCTGCGCGAGGCCAAGTTGTCGTACAACCCCGAGACCATCCTGAAAAAGTACAACATTCCGCTCGACGACTATCTGCGTTAAAGCCTGGTTTTTGGGCCTTTCCGAGTTTTTCTTGTCATTCAACTGCCGATGCGGCGTCTCTGTCGTATCGTGCTGCGGCACGGTATGCGGGAGATACCGTCTGCGGTGTTTTTCCCTTTTGCGACACGAGGCTGGGCCTGTGGAGGATGAGGTGAACATCGGGGTATGAAGCCCTAAAAGAAGAACGAATGGCCACTAAAATAGCGGGATAGGTTGCACGCTCATTCAGTTTTTTTACGCCTTGTCACTTGTTTCTGCAGTCGGTTTGCTCTATTTTTGCACTTCAATAGAGAAGCATACACAAAAAACAGAGATATGAAGAAACTGGTATGGGCGACGCTTGCGGCCCTCCTCGTTGCCGGAGTGACCCCCGCAGATTGCTACGCCAAACGGAAAAGTAAAAAAGAGAACAAGAAAGAACAGGTGGCCGATACGACCGCCAAAGAGTCGAAATACGACAAGCTCGTCAAGGGAGCCAAGACGCAGAAGGGCATGTTCACCCTGCATCTGACCACCGAAAACAAACTGCTGGTCGAGGTGCCCGACTCGCTGATGAACCGCATCTTCCTGCTCTCGAGCCGGGTGGCCGCTACCACCGACCCCAAGCTCTTCGTGGCCGGCGAGATGACCACCGACCCCTTTATGATTCGCTTCAGCAAGAACGAGCAGACGCTCTTCATGCACCTGGTGCAGCATAGCAACATCATCGACAAGGACGACCCCATTGCTGCTTCGTTCGACAAAAACTTCGGCGACCCCATCATCAAGGCCTTCAAAATCGAGGCCAAGAACGGCAAGGACGTGGTGGTGGACATGAGCGACTTCTTCAAGACCAACGAGAAGATTATCAGCCCCATGCCCAGCAATCCCTCTTCCAAGATAAAGACGGGCACCTACACCTCGGCCAACTCCTACATTCTGGGAGCCAAGAGTTTCCCGCAGAACTGCGAGATTCGCTCGGTGCTCAGCTTCACCGGCGACAACATCTGCACCGTGACCATGCACCGCTCGCTGGTACTTCTGCCCGAGCAACCCATGCGTCCCCGTATCTACGACCGTCGGGTGGGTTTCTTCTCGAGTACCAAAAACATCTACACGAGCGACAAGGACCGCATAGACCGCACGCAATACATCCACCGCTGGAGGCTCGAACCGAAGGACGAGGATCGCGAAGCCTACTTCAGAGGCGAGCTGGTTGAGCCCAAGCAGCCGATTGTCTTCTACGTCGACAGTGCCTTCCCCGAGAAGTGGCGCGACATCGTGAAGCAGGGTGTGGAGGACTGGAACACCGCCTTCGAGGCTGCCGGTTTCAAGAATGCCATCGTGGCCCGCGACTATCCCAAGAACGACCCCGACTTCGACCCCGACGACATGCGGTACAGCTGTGTGAAATATGCCGTCACCGATATTGCCAACGCCATGGGTCCGAGCTATGTCGACCCCCGCAGCGGCGAAATTCTCACGGCCGATGTCATCTGGTATCACAACGTCATCTCGCTGGTACACAACTGGCGGTTTGCCCAGACGGGAGCCGTAGACCCGCGGGTGAGACAGGAGACCTTCGACAACGACGTCATGCGCGAATCGCTGCGCTACGTCGCCTCGCACGAGATTGGTCACACGCTGGGCCTCATGCACAACATGGGAGCCAGCTACGCCTTCACCATCGACTCGCTGCGCAGCCCCTCGTTTACTCAAAAGTATGGTACTACGCCCAGTATCATGGACTATGCCCGCAACAACTTCGTGGCCCAGCCCGGCGACTATGAGCGCGGCGTGCGGCTCACCCCGCCCATCCTGGGAGTCTACGACATCTACGCCATCAACTGGGGCTACCGACTGATCGACGGTGCCGCTACTCCGCAAGACGAGGTGGCCACGCTCGACCGCTGGATAGCCGAGAAGAAGGCCGACCCCATGTACACCTTCGGAGCCCAGCAGTACCCCGATACCTACGACCCCACCGACCAGACCGAAGACCTGAGCAACGACCACTTCAAGGCGGGCGAGATGGCCATATCGAACCTCAAGATTATCGTGAAGAATTTCGAGAAATGGCTCTTCGACGAGGGGAAAGACTACCGTACGATACGCGACGAATACTCGGCACTCGTGCAACAGTACAACCGCCACCTGCGCCACGTGGTGCCCTACATCGGTGGTGTGCTCTATACCGAGGTGCGCCAGGGCGACGATACGCTGCCCTATGTCTACCTCGACAAGGCTACCCAGCGGAAGGCCCTGAAATGGGTGCTCAACCAGGCCCGTACCTATCGCGACTGGCTCACCCCGGCCGACCTGCTGCAACGCATCGGAGCCAACGTCAACTACGCCAGCTCGATACACCGCACCCTCCCGGCCAGCCTCATCAAACCGGCTACCCTCTTCCGCATCCGTGAGGGTGGAGCCATCGACCCGGTGAAAAACTACACCGTCGAGAGCTACCTCAGCGACGTGATTGCTGAGGTCTTCAAGGCCACCTACCAGGGTCGCAAGCTCAACGACGTGGAGCGCGACCTGCAAAGCGAGACCATCGAGCTGCTCATCCAGTACTCCGATTTGCAGGGAACTCCGGTGAAGGTGAATTTGGGGACCCTGACCGACGATGTTGACCTCGAGGGGATTCCCTTTCCCTGCAGCCACGTGATGGCACACCAGGCCGAAGAGCAGTCGTTCACCCGCTTCACGCTGGGGCCCTCGATGTCGGTAGCCGAAATGGCACCCTACATGAGCGGAGCCCTCAAAAAGGTACTCACGCTCTACAAGCAGAAACGGGCCGTCACTACCGATGCCGCCACCCGCGACTTTTACGATTACCAGATTGTCACGATAGAAAAACTGTTTAACAACTAAACAAAGACCCGGCGAAAAGCATTATTTGCATGGCAGGTCTTTGGAGCATAACGCATGAAAGAATTTATCTTAACCCAAGAAGAAACCGAACGCACCGTTCTGGTGGGGTTGATTACCAACACCCAGAACGAGGCGAAAGCTAACGAATACCTCGACGAACTGGCCTTCCTGGCCGAAACTGCCGGTGCCCAGCCCGTGAAGAAGTTTCTGCAACGGCTCGACACCCCCAACTCCCGCACATTCGTCGGTGCGGGCAAGTTGGCCGAAATCAAGAACTACATCGACGAGAACGAGATAGGCATGGTCATCTTCGACGACGACCTCTCGGCCAAGCAGGTGCAGAACATCGAGAAGGAGCTGCAAGTGAAGATTCTCGACCGCACCAGCCTCATTCTCGACATCTTTGCCAAACGGGCCCAGACGGCCAACGCCAAACGGCAGGTCGAGCTGGCGCAATACCAGTATCTGCTGCCGCGGCTTACCCGCTTGTGGACGCACCTCGAGCGGCAGCGGGGTGGTATCGGTATGCGTGGTCCCGGTGAGACCCAGATCGAGACCGACCGTCGTATCATCCTCGACAAGATTTCGCACCTGAAAGAGGAGCTGAAAAGCATCGACCGCCAGAAGAGCATCCAGCGCAAAAACCGCGGCAAACTGGTGCGCGTGGCGCTGGTGGGCTATTCCAACGTGGGCAAGTCGACCCTGATGAACCTGCTGGCCAAGAGCGAGGTCTTTGCCGAGAACAAGCTCTTTGCCACCCTCGACACCACGGTGCGCAAGGTGATTGTCGACAATCTGCCTTTCCTCCTCTCCGATACCGTAGGGTTCATTCGCAAACTGCCCACCCACCTGGTCGACTCGTTCAAGTCGACCCTCGACGAGGTTCGCGAGGCCGACCTGCTGCTCCACGTCGTGGACATTTCGCACCCGGCTTTCGAGGAGCAGATCGAGGTGGTGAACAAGACCCTGCAAGAGGTGTGCGACTCGGCCGACAAGCCCATGATTCTGGTATTCAACAAAATCGATGCCTTCTCCTACGTCGAGAAGGCGGCCGACGACCTCACTCCGCGCACCCGCGAAAACATCTCGCTCGACGAGCTGAAAGAGACCTGGATGGCCAAGATGCACGACAACTGCATCTTCATCTCGGCCCGCAACAAGACCAACATCGACGAGCTGAAGTCGCTGCTCTACCAGCGTGTGAAGGAGATTCACACCACGCGTTTCCCCTACAACGACTTCCTCTTCCAGCACTACGACGAGATTGCCACCGACAACAACGACGACGAAGGCGCCTCCTGACCGGAGCGCCTCTCTGCCTGAATAATTCACCGGGCTACCTCCTCCGGCCTCTTAATCTTTGCCAGTATGACGAATTATCGTAAACTCAATGACTCAGAAATCAGCCGGCTCACAGCCCAGGGTTGCGTGGCCGACGACTGGAGCCAGGTGCTTGTAGCCGAAGGCTTCGTGCCCGAAACCGTTACTCATGTCCGTTTCTCGGGGCAGGTAAGGCTAGGGGTATTTGAAAAAAACTTCGCCTTTCCGGGCGGACTTACCCGACGTGCCGGGCTGCACCACGTCGCCCTGCACAACTGCACGGTGGGCAACAACACCTTCATCGAGGGGGTGGCCAACTACATCGCCAACTATCGCATAGGCGACGACTGCTACATCCAGAACGTGAACCTGCTGCTGACCGAGGGAGAGAGCTCCTTCGGCAACGGCACCGAGGTGTCGGTACTCAACGAGACGGGCGGCCGCGAGGTTCCCATCTACAACCGGCTCTCGGCACAGATGGCCTACCTCATGGCCATGTATCGCCACCGGCCCGACCTCATCGGGCGGCTCCGGCAGCTGGTGGCCGACTATACCGCCACCGTGACGAGCGACTGCGGCACCATAGGCCGCGGTGTGCATATCGTCAACACGGGGACGATACGCAATCTCTGCATCGGCGATGCCTGTCGCATCGACGGCGCCTCGCGTCTCGACAACGGCACCATCAACAGTTGCCCCGAGGCCCCCGTAACCATCGGGGCCAACGTCACCGCACAAGACTTCATCATCAGTTCGGGCGCCTGTGTGAGCGACGGCGCGGTGCTGTCGCGCTGCTTCGTGGGGCAAGCCTGCCACCTTTCGCACCTCTTCTCGGCCCACGACTCGCTCTTCTTCAGCAACTGCCAGGGCGAGAACGGCGAGGCCTGCGCCATCTTTGCCGGCCCCTACACGGTGACCATGCACAAGTCGAGTCTGCTCATTGCCGGCATGTTCTCGTTCCTGAACGCCGGCAGCGGGTCGAACCAGAGCAACCACATGTACAAGCTGGGGCCCATCCACCAGGGTGTGGTCGAGCGCGGGTCGAAGACCACCAGCGACTCCTACATGCTGTGGCCCGCCAGGATAGGGGCCTTCTCGCTCATCATGGGGCGGCACGTCAACCACCCCGATACCTCGGGCATGCCTTTCTCCTACCTGATCGAGCACGGCAAGCACTCCTACCTCGTGCCGGGGGCCAACCTCAAGAGCGTGGGCACCATACGCGATGCCCAGAAGTGGCCCAAGCGCGACCGCCGCACCGACCCCGACAAGCTCGACTGCATCAACTTCAACTTGCTCAGCCCCTATACCATACAGAAGATGCTGCAAGGCATCGACACCCTGCAGGGGCTCAAGCAGACCTCGGGCGAAACCTCCGAGAGCTACTCGTTCCAGAGTACCACCATCCGGCACAGGTCGCTCGAGAAGGGGATACACCTCTACACGCTGGCCGTGCACAAGTTCATGGGCAACTCCATCATCAAGCGTCTCGAGGGGGCTCCCTTCGCCGACATCGCCGACCTGCACCGCAGGCTGCAACCTACCGACCCGCTGGGCTTGGGCGAGTGGGTGGATTTGGCGGGACTTATCCTGCCCAAACAGGCCGTCGAGGCCGAAATCGACCGCATCGTTGGTGACAACCGTTACACCCTCGAGCAGGCCGAAGCCGACTTCCGCGACCTGCACAGCCGCTACTACGACATGGAGTGGACCTGGGTGTGCTCGCAGATGAGCCGCTGGTATGGGAAGAGTGTCGACCGGTTCACCCCGCAGGACATTGTTACCATCGTGCGGCAGTGGAACGAGTCGGTGGTCGAGCTCGACCGTCTGCTTTACGACGATGCCCGCAAGGAGTTCTCTATGGTTTCGCGCATCAGCTTCGGTGTCGACGGTTCGGTCAGCCAGCGCGACGGCGACTTCGAGCAGGTGCGGGGCCAGTTCGAGAGTGACCCCTTCGTCCAGATGGTCTGCCGCCACATCGAGGAGAAAACCGCCCTCGGCCACGAACTCATCGGCCGGCTTGAGCGGTTGATGGATAAATTTCCCGGATGAGGGGAATGGCACAATAATAAGATAGTAATCTATTTCGGTTCTGATACCCGCCATCACCCGGTATAACGCGGGTTACATGCTGTATACAGTCAAGGGGCTGTGTCGCCGACAGGCGATGCGGCCCCTTGTGGTATCCGTCGGGTTTCGTCGGCAGGGAAGGGGAGAGGGCGGCGATTACGGGCCGGAGAAGTTGAGGGTGCGGGAAAATCACCCGGCCGATTTTCCGTTTCAACCCCCATTTTGGTCGGTTCACCGGCAAGTAGTCGGAGAAATAGGAGGGAGGCAGTAACTTTGTAACGATTATAAATTTAGTATCTATCACATATGTTTTCAAAGATCGTACACTTTTCAATCCGAAGGAAGCTGTTTGTGGCCCTGACCACCCTGTTGCTTCTGGCGGGCGGCATATACTCCATGCTGACGCTGCCCATCGATGCCGTGCCCGACATCACCAACAACCAGGTGCAGATTGTCACCGTGTCGCCCACGCTGGCCCCGCAAGAGGTGGAACAGCTCATTACTTTCCCCATCGAGATAGCCATGAGCAACGTGATGAATGTCGAGGAGATACGCTCGGTATCGCGTTTCGGACTGTCGCTTGTGACGGTGGTTTTCAAGGAGGATGTGCCCACGCTGGATGCCCGCCAGTTGGTCAACGAACAGATTCAGATGGTATCGGGCGAAATCCCGCCGGAACTGGGAACTCCCGAGCTGATGCCTATCACCACCGGTCTGGGCGAGATATACCAGTATGTGCTCAAGGTGGCACCGGGCTATGAAGACCGTTACGATGCCATGGAGCTGCGCACCATCCAGGACTGGATTGTGAAACGTCAGCTTTCGGGTATCCCCGGCATTGTCGAAATCAACAGCTTCGGCGGCTATCTGAAGCAGTACGAAGTGGCTGTCGACCCCGACGCTCTCTATTCGCTCAACATCACGATAGGCGAGGTGTTCGAGGCTTTGAGCCGGAACAACCAGAATACGGGAGGCAGCTATATCGAAAAGATAAACCGCGCCTACTACATACGCTCCGAGGGTATGATTAAAGACCTGCACGACGTGGAGCAGATTGTGGTGACCAACCGGGGCGGTATCCCCATACACATCGGCGATATAGGCCGTGTGCAGTTTGGCGCTCCCAAACGCTTCGGTGCCATGACCAAGGATGGCGAGGGCGAGTGTGTGGGCGGTATCGCCATGATGCTCAAGGGTGCCAATGCCAACGTGGTAACCAAGGAGCTGGAGAAACGGGTGGCCAAGGTGCAGCAGATGTTGCCCGAGGGAGTGTCGGTCGAGCCCTATCTGAACCGTTCGGAGCTGGTGAATCGGAATATTTCGACCGTGATTCGCAACCTGGTCGAGGGTGCCATCATCGTATTTCTGGTGCTGATTATCTTCCTGGGTAATGTACGGGCCGGGTTGATTGTCGCATCGGTTATCCCGCTGGCCATGCTCTTTGCCTTTATCCTGATGCGTATCTTCAACGTCTCGGCCAACCTGATGAGCCTCGGTGCCATCGACTTCGGTATTGTGGTCGACGGGTCCATCGTCATTCTGGAGGGTATCCTGGCCCACCTCTACGGGCGGCAGTTGCGCGGTCGCACGCTGTCGCGTGAAGAGATGAACGACGAGGTCGAGAAGGGGGCCGGCCGTGTAGCCCGCAGCGCTACCTTTGCCGTGCTCATTATCCTGATTGTATTCTTCCCCATACTTACCCTGAGCGGCATCGAGGGCAAATACTTTACGCCGATGGCCAAGACGCTCGTCTTCTGTATTATCGGCGCCCTTATCCTGTCGCTCACCTATGTGCCCATGATGGCGTCGCTCTGCCTGAAACGGACGATGACCGTGAAACGTACCTTTGCCGACCGCTTCTTCGACTGGTTGAACCGCCTCTATCGGCGCACGCTCCGCTTCAGCCAGGCCCATGTGTGGGGCACGGTGGCCGCTGCCTTCGTGGCTTTGGTGCTGTCGTTGCTGCTCTTCACCCGGTTGGGTGCCGAGTTTATCCCGACGCTCGACGAGGGCGATTTCGCCATGCAGATGACCCTCCCGGCCGGTAGCTCGCTGAGCCGGAGCATCGAGGTTTCGCTCGAGGCCGAGAAACGGCTCAAGGAGCGCTTCCCCGAAATCAAGCACGTAGTGGCCAAAATAGGTACGGCCGAGGTGCCTACCGACCCGATGGCCGTTGAGGATGCCGACGTGATGATTGTGATGAAACCTTTCAGCGAATGGACGTCGGCCTCGAGCCGGGCCGAGATGGTGGAGAAGATGAAGCAGTGCCTCGACTCGATCGACGGTGCCGAGTTCAACTTCAGCCAGCCGATTCAGTTGCGGTTCAACGAGCTGATGACCGGTGCCAAGGCCGATATTGCCATCAAGCTCTACGGCGAGGATATGGCCGAGCTGTACAGCAAGGCGCGCGAGGCGGCCCGCTATGTCGAGCAGGTGCCGGGTGCGGCCGACGTGCAGGTAGAGCAGGCCATGGGTCTGCCCCAGTTGCTCATTCACTTCGACCGGGCCAAGATTGCCCGCTACGGCATCGATATCGAAGAGCTGAATACCGTTATCCGCACCGCCTATGCGGGCGAGACGGCCGGGGTTGTCTTTGAGAACGAGCGCCGCTTCGACCTCGTGGTTCGCCTGGATAAGAACAAGGTGAGCGACCTGAACATCGACAAGCTCTTTGTCCGCACGAAAGACAACATACAGCTCCCCGTCAGCGAGGTGGCCAGCATCGAGCTGGAAAACGGCCCCCTGCAAATCAACCGCGACGCCACCAAGCGACGCATGGTTATCGGTGTGAATGTGCGTGATGCCGATATTCAGCAGGTGGTGAACCAGATCAGAGAGTCGCTCGACAAGAACGTGAAACTCAAGCCCGGCTACTACTTCGAGTATGGCGGCCAGTTCGAGAACCTGCAAAATGCCATCAGCACCCTCACGGTGGTTATCCCCATCGCCCTGATGCTCATCTTGCTGTTGCTCTTCTTTGCCTTCCACAGCATCACCTATTCGCTGGTCGTATTCTCTACCGTGCCCCTCTCGCTCATCGGCGGTATCGTGGCCCTGTGGCTGCGCGGCCTCCCCTTCAGTATCTCGGCCGGTGTCGGGTTCATTGCCCTCTTCGGTGTGGCGGTGCTGAACGGTATCCTCATGATTAACCACTTCAACGACATACGCAAGCGTACCCGGTATCCCTTGACGACCAGCCGCATCATTGCCGAGGGCTGCCCGCACCTGTTGCGCCCGGTATTCCTTACCGGTCTGGTAGCTTCGCTGGGCTTCGTGCCGATGGCCATAGCCAAGTCGGCTGGTGCCGAGGTACAGCGTCCGTTGGCCACGGTAGTGATTGGTGGCTTGATTGTTTCGACCGCCCTGACGCTCATCATTATCCCCGCATTTTACCGTATCGTGAGCATCCTGGCCGCCAAACGGCTGCGCCGGAAGAGTCGCCGCTCTCTCCGTAAGGCTGCTTTGGGTCTGGCTTTGCTGATAGCCTTCGTGCCTGCCGCACAGGCCCAGCAGACCGTGACGATGGAGCAGGCCATCGAGATGGCCCAGAGCAACAACCCGCGGTTGAAGATGGCCGAGTCGGAAATCTCCCTGGCCCGCGTCACAAAGGGCGAGGCCTGGGACGGTGGCAGCACCTCGTTCAGCTACTCCTGGGGGCAACTGAACGGCGAGAGCAGCAAGGACAACGAACTGTCGATCGAGCAGTCGCTCGGCTCGCTGCTCACCCCCTTCTATAAAAATGCCCTGGCCAACACGCAGATAAGCAAGGGCGAGAGCTACCGCGACATGGTGAAGAAAGAGATTACGGCCGAGGTGAAACGGGCGTGGGCCTACTACCAGTATGCCTACCACATCGACGCCCTCTATCGGGGGCAGAAGGCGCTGGCCGAGCGGTTGCGGAACAGCGGCGAGCAACGCTACCAGCAGGGCGACATCGACCTGGCCGAGCGCAACATGATTACGGCCCTGGCCACCGACCTGCACACCCGTTGGATGGAGGCTTCGGAAGAGTTGAACCTGGCCGAGCGCCGGTTTGCCTGGACCTGTTACAGCGACGAGGCTCTGTTGCCGGCCGATACCTCGCTGGCCGTGATGCAGCGACAGACCGACGGTCTGTCGCTCTCGTCGCGTCACCTCGACTACTTCAGTGCCCAGGTACAGGAGAAGCGGGATATGCTGAAAATCGAGCGCAGCCGCTTCTTCCCCGAAATTTCGGTTGGTTATGTGCGCCAGAAGATAGCCCCCCTCTCGGGCCTGAACTCGTGGATGGTGGGCGTATCGTTCCCCATACTCTTCTTTCCGCAGCAAAGCCGGGCCAAGCAGGCCCGCATCAACCTGCAGATTGCCAACTGGCAGGCCGAGGACAATCGCCGCCAGCTCTCCAACCGGGTGAGCGAACTGCAGAACCAGTTGGTGCGCCAGCGCGAGCGTCTGCTCTACTACCAGCAGGCTGCCGTCAAGGAGGCCGAGGCCCTGCAAAACAGTGCCGTCAAGAAATTCCAGGAGAACGAAACCGACATTAGCGAATTTATCCAGAGCTTGAATGCCGCCCGCGAAATACGCCGGGGCTACATCGAAACGGTATATGCCTACAATATCACCGTGCTCGAGTTCGAACTCTATACCGAGTGAGCCGCCGGTTCACCCCCTTTAATTACCCAACCTCAAAAACTCAAAGAACAATGAATAACAGAATGAACCTGATGAAACAACGAATGATTTACGTGGCCCTTGCCTTGCTGGCCGTATCGTGTTCAAATTCGTCGACTCCGTCGGCCGGGTCGGCTGCTCCGGCCGACACCGTGGCACAAGCCTCGGGCGACAGTGCCCAGATCCCTAAGGTCGATGGCGTGAGCGGGGCCACCAACGTCTCCAATCCGCCGTCGTTCAACGGCATTATCGTGATGCCGCCGCAAAATCACGTCACCGTCACGCTGAGCATGGGCGGTTCGGTGCAGGATATTCGGGTCTTGCCCGGCAAGTATGTGAGCAAGGGCGAGGTGATTCTTACGCTGGCCAATCCGGCCTATATCGAGCTCCAGCAATCCTATCTCGATGCCGCCGCTCAGGCCGAATATCTCAAGAAGGAGTATGAGCGTCAGCAACGTCTGGTATCGGGCGAATCGGCTTCGCTCAAGCGTCTGCAACAGAGCAAGGCCGACTACCTGTCGATGAAGAGCCGCATGGAGGCGGCTGCCGCACAACTTGCCCTGCTGGGTACCGACACGGCGTCGCTGAACCGGAAAGGCATACGCACCTATCTGGAGGTACGCTCTTCGCGCAACGGCTATGTGACCAACATGGACATCAACGCCGGCAAGTATTTTGCTGCAGGTGAGCCTGTTTGCGATGTTATCGACAAGAACAACCCCATGCTGCAGTTGACGGCCTACGAAAAAGACCTGAACAAACTGCAGCCGGGTACCCGCTTCACCTTCAAGGTCAACGGCATGCCCGATACCACCTTCTCGGCCGAGCTTGTTTCGGTAGACCAGATGGTCGACAACGTCAACCGTTCCATCAAGGTCTATGCCCGCATTCTGCAACCCTACTCCAATTTCAGACCGGGAATGTATGTGGCTGCCACGATTACGGATAAAAAATGATAACTTTGGGGCATGAAGTTGTTTCACATCCATAAGCGATTCCTCCTGATGATGAATGCCATCTCCATTCTGGTGGCATTCCTCATGCACCTGCCCGAGCTGATTGCGCTCTCCGAGCCCGAGGCGGGCAGCCGCCTCTTCCCCGATGTGCATTGGGCCAACGTCAGTTACGAGATACTGTTTACCTATCTCTCTACCGTGCTGCTGTTCTTCCTGAATATCGGGATGATGAGGCTCAACAAGCCGACGGCCGAGTTGAGCTGGCGGCGGGTGGCGGTGACCTTTGTCGTTACGCTGGTCGCCTGTAATCTGTTGGGCAAAGGTTTTGTTTATGCCCATGAACATTTCGGAGTCCCGGCCATCACGGCCATGTTGCATCACTACCTGCATCCGTTGCGCGACATACTCATTGCCTGTATCGTTACGGGCACCAGTTATTTGGACCACCAGAGTCGACGCAGCCAGCGCATGTTGCTCGAGAACGAACAGTTACGCACCGAAAATCTCGTCAACCAATACGAGGCCTTGAAGAGCCAGCTCAACCCGCACATGCTCTTCAACTCGCTCAACACGCTCTATTCGCTCATCCGGGAGTCGCCCGACAAGGCGCAGAACTATCTGCAGGAGCTCTCGCGGGTGATGCGCTACACGCTGCACGACAACCAGACGCACACCGTCACCCTGCGGGAGGAGATGGACTTCGTGCAGTCGTACATCTATCTGCTGCAGATGCGCTATGAGGATAACCTGCACTTCGACATCGACATTCCGCAAGTCTTGATGCAGCGTCAAGTGCCGCTGATGGCGGTGCAGATGCTGGTCGAAAATGCGGTGAAACACAACGAAATCAGCAACCGCAACCCGCTCACCATACGCATCGGTGCCGAGGGCGACGGACTGTGTGTGAGCAACCGCCTGCAACCCAAACTGACCGACAGCAGCAGTACCTGCATCGGGCTGGCCAACCTCTCCAAGCGCTACCGCTTGCTTTTCGGGCGCGACATCACCATCGAGGAGAGCGAGAAAAACTTTAAAGTAACTTTGCCGTTGATATGAAGACCTTGATTATAGAAGACGAAAAAGCGGCCCTGCGCAACCTGAAGGCGGCCATGAAAGAGGTCGATGCCGAGTTTGACATCGTAGGCGAGACCGACAGTGTGACCGGTGCGCTGGAGTGGTTTGCCGCTCATCCCATGCCCGAGCTGGTATTCATGGATATACACCTGGCCGACGGGTCGGCTTTCGGTATCTTCGAGCATATCGACATCACCTGTCCCATCATCTTTACCACCGCCTACGACGAGTATGCCTTGCAGGCTTTCCGGGTGAACAGCATCGCCTATCTGTTGAAACCCATCGGCAGCGGTGACCTGCAGAAGGCCATCGACAAACTGAAGATGCTGGGCGGCACCCCGCAACCGGCTGCCGACCTGCAGGCGGTGATGCGAGCCTTGAAGCGGGAGGAGAGTTACAAAACCCACTTCCTGGTCCCCGTCAAGGGCGACCGCTTCGTACCCGTGAGCGTGGAGCAAATCAGCTATTTCTACATCGATGGCGGTTCGGTCAAGGCCGTGATGCAGTCGGGCGAGACATTCGACTTTCAGCAAACTCTCGACGAGTTGGCCGAACAGCTCAACCCCCGCCACTTTTTCAGGGCCAACCGGCAATACATCATTGCCCACAAGGCCGTTACCGGCGTGAGCCTCTGGTTTGGCGGGCGCATGGTGCTGCAACTCACACCCCCTACGACCGAGAAGGTCATCATCAGCAAGGCCCGTGTGCCAGCTTTCAGAGATTGGTTTTAAGCGGGAGAGTTCTCGTTGTCATCCTCCTCTTCCTCCTCTTTGGGGGTGGGTTTCACCACCCAGGCACTGATTTCGTAGAGAGCATAGAGCGGGATGAATACGACCGAAAGGGTGAAGGGATCGCTCGAGGGGGTAATAAAGGCGGCCAGAATGAGCAGAATGACGATGGCGTGGCGGCGGTAAGTCTTGAAGAATTGCCGCGAGATGAGTCCCATGTTCGAGAGCAGCCAGCAGAGGAGCGGCAACTCGAAGACCAACCCCATGACGAAGTTGAGCGTAAGGAAGTTGTTCATGTAAGAGTCGAGCGAAATCTGGTTGGGCACCATTTCGCTCACCTGATACTCGGCCAGGAACCGCAGGGTGAGGGGGAATACCAGAAAATAGCCGACGGCAATACCGATGAAAAACATGATGTTCCCGGCCAGGAAGGCACCCCGGGCGTGACGTTTCTCGCCCGCATAGAGTCCGGGACTGATGAAAGTCCACAGTTCATAGATGATGTAAGGAAAAGCCACCAGCAGGGCAAGCCACATGGAGGTGCTCATGTGGATGAAGAACTGCGAGGCCAGTTGTATGTTGATGAGTTTGACCTCGAACTGGTCGTTGCAAAAGTCGGGCAGGATGGCCGTGTGCTGGTTGAGTGCGCAGAGCCACCGGTACAGAATGAAGTCGGAGTGGCAGGGAGCCAGAATAATGCTGTCGAAGATATGGGGCATGAGTGCAAAGAAGACGATGGCCAGCACGACGATAGCTCCGACCGAACGCAAGATAACCTTACGCAGGTCTTCGACGTGTTCCCAAAAACTCATCTCTTTCAGTTCGTTGCTCATACAAATACAACAGTTCGGCCTGCAGCGTGAGAACCGCACGGCGACAAAGTTCGATTTTTACCGATGTGCCCGACGGGTAGTAGCAAAGCCGTCGTATTTATTTGTTTCCCTCCTTGGGTTGCTCTTTCGATTTCTCCTTGTTGTCGGGGGCGGGAGTGGAGTTTATTTCGTCTTCGATTTCGTTCATGCCCTTTTTGAAACTGCGCACGCCTTTGCCCAGACCGTGCATCAGTTCGGGAATCTTTTTACCGCCGAATAAAAGCAAAAATATAATCAGGATTATAATTACCTCGGTTGTTCCCAAGTTCCCAAAAAGTAACAGTATCGCAGAGAGTGTATTCATTTTTGTATACCAGTTTAGTGTTTACGGAACAAAATAAGAAAGAATATTTGTATAATACAACAAATCCATATCAAAATTGATTAACACATCGGCTCACGAATAGGTTCGGTTGCAGAGGTAGATTTCGTTGGTGGTACAATCTGTCTCCCGGCACATGGCTGTTGTCGGGGTTAGGCGCGACGTAATTCTTTTGCATGGAGGTGGGGAGGATGTCTGTTTACGATTATTCTCCCGGTTAAAAATGATATTGATATGTAAAAGTTTGCTCATCCTGATAAATTGATTTAACTTTGCAACGATTTTGGAATAAGGAAAAATTTCCGTAATTAAAAACAATAGAAATGAAAGCATTTGTATTTCCCGGACAAGGGGCCCAATTCGTAGGCATGGGTAAAGACCTCTACGAGAACAACCCCGTAGCCAAAGAGATGTTCGATAAGGCCAACGAGATATTGGGTTTCAATATCACCGACCTGATGTTTAACGGTACCGACGAGGACCTGCGTCAAACCAAGGTTACTCAGCCGGCCATCTTCCTGCACTCGGTCATTCTGGCCAAGACGATGGGCGACGCCTTCGACCCCGACATGGTTGCCGGTCACTCGCTGGGTGAGTTCTCGGCTCTGGTAGCTGCCGGTGCTCTCTCGTTTGAAGACGGTGTACGTCTGGTTTCGGCTCGTGCTCAGGCCATGCAGAAGGCTTGCGAAGCTCATCCCTCTACCATGGCAGCCATCATTGCCCTGCCGGATGCGAAAGTAGAAGAAATCTGCGCATCGGTAGCCTCCGAAGGCGAAGTTTGTGTAGCCGCCAACTACAACTGCCCGGGACAGATTGTGATTTCGGGTAGCATTGAAGGTATCAACAAGGCTTGCGAACTGATGAAAGCCGCCGGCGCCAAACGTGCCCTCCCGCTGAAAGTGGGCGGTGCCTTCCACTCGCCGCTGATGGAGCCCGCTCGTGCCGAATTGGCCGACGCTATCGCTCACACCAACTTCCACACGCCCAAGTGCCCCGTTTATCAAAACGTGAACGCTCAACCGCAGACCGACCCCGATGAGATCAAGAAGAACCTGATCGCTCAGTTGACCGCTCCCGTACGTTGGACGCAATCGGTTCAAAACATGATTGCTGCCGGTGCCGATACCTTCATCGAGGTAGGTCCCGGTGCCGTACTGCAAGGTTTGGTAAAGAAGATTTCGTCGGAAGTAACCACTTCGGGTGTACAGTAAACGACATATATCGAGATAAACGAGAGGCGATGACCCACGGGGTTGTCGCCTCTTTTGTTTGTTTTAGGACGAGAAGCGTTTGCGAATCAGTCGGTTCAGAGGTTGCTCGATATACTGATGTGCGATATAAGCCGTGGCGATGCTCACAGCAAGGGCAATGAAAAATTCGATAGTGAGCGAGACCTCGAGATGCAGATGTCGCAGCCCGATTTTTACGCATTGTATCACCAGGTAGTGAAACAGATAGAAGGCGAAACTGATTTCTCCCAGTTTGACACATACGGGGTGGGAGAGCTGTCGCGACAAGGCTCCGCGGTGAAAGTAGAAGGAGGCAATGAGCAATCCCATGGGCAACCAGTACCACACGCTGCGGCGAAAGGATACCGGGATAAAGAAGGCCGTGCAGTAGGCCACGATAATTAGGAGCAGGGCTAGCCATTCGAGTTGGGTATAGCGACCTTGTAGCGGAAGGTACGATTCCCATCGGTGGCAGAGGTTGTAGAGTGCAATGCCCAGCACAAAGTCGAAGATGCGGAAAAGGGGATTGATGTAGAGCGTCCAATGTTCCCATAGATTGTTTCGTAACAGATAGGCCGAAAGCACGATGGCCAGCCCCAACCCTACCCACATGGCCTGGGCTTCCCGCCGTCGGTTACGGAAGGTTGAGAAAATAATTACGGGAAAAAGGGCGTAGAAGAAGGCTTCGTCGGAGAGGCTCCAACTCACCGAGTTGAACAGAAACTCTTGTCCCGGAATGAAACTTTGCAGCAGCAGAATGTTGAGTGCCAGTTCTCCAAAATCGCTTGCCGATGGGTGGGTAAAGAAGCGCAAGAGGAAGAGCGATACCAGCAGAGCCAGTAGGTGCAGCGGGTAGATGCGAGCTATCCGTGCTACATAGAACGAGCGTACGGTCACCGTGCCACTTATGAGTCGCTGTTGGTAGGTATAAGCCAGAATGAAACCGCTCAACATGAAAAAGAAACTCACTCCGGCATACCCCTCTCGGAAGATGTGCCACAAAAATCCCGGAGCCTCGTGTGGGAAGAGGTTTTTATGGCTCATGAATACCAGGAAGGCAAACACGAAACGCAGTGAGGTGAGAGGTTTAATCATGAGTTTTTTTTGAATGATACAAAAATAGTAAAAGGCGAGGGTGAGACAAATGAAAAATTGTATTTTCGTTTGCCTCTGCTCTCACCTTTTTCTATCTTTGTACAGCTAAAAAGTAAGATATGAATATCTTCGAAGATTTTCTGGCAACGATTTCAGACACAGAGGTGACAGCCACCTCGGCCGTATTCAAGCTGGCGCTGAGTCTGTTGCTGGGTGGTATCGTCGGTTTTGAGCGGAAGCGCAAGGGCCAGGTGGCCGGAGCCCGCACCTTTGCCCTGATTTCGATGGGGGCGACGCTGGCGATGATTGTGTCGATTTATATTCCACAAGTCTATTTGGGTTTGAAAAACGGCGACCCCGGCCGGGTGGCTGCGCAGGTGATTACGGGTGTGGGTTTCCTGGGTGCCGGTGCCATAATCCAGACCAAGGGTTCGGTGCGGGGATTGACTACCGCCGCGGGCATCTGGATGGTGGCCGCTCTGGGTCTGGCCGTGGGGGTAGGGCTCTACTGGGTTGCCGTCATCTCTACGGTGCTTATCCTGTTTACGCTGGTGAGCCTCGAGCAGTACGAGCGGCATGCCAAACTCGATTGGGAGGGGCGCATCATCCACCTGCGTGCCGGCGAGATTGTGGAAGATCTGGAACGCTATAAACAGTTGCTGGGGCAATACAACGTGGCCCTGCACAACGTGCTGGTCGAGTATGACTACGGAGCGCAGAAGACCGACCTGAAGTTTGTCGTGCTGGCCCGCTCGACAACCGACTTTATCACGCTCTTTGCCCGCATGCGCGCTCTCTATCGAACCGAATATATTTCTCTTCAAAACGAAATTTGATTATGGGAGGATTGGATTCACTCATTACCGATTTGGCTCTCATCTTGATTGTCGCCGGGGTAGTGACCTTGCTGTTTAAGAAACTGAAGCAGCCCGTTGTTCTGGGTTATATTGTCGCTGGTTTTCTGGTGGGGCCCAATTTCGGTTTTTTCCCGACGATTGTCGATGAGGCCGACATTAACCTGTGGGCCGAACTGGGTATTATCGTACTCTTGTTTTCGCTGGGGTTGGAGTTTAGTTTCAAGAAGTTGTTCCAGGTGGGTTCGTCGGCCGTAATTACGGCGTTGGTCGTGGTGGCGGGCATGATGCTCGTGGGCTACGGAGCCGGGCGGTTGCTGCACTTTACCTATCTCGACAGTGTATTTCTGGGCGCCATGCTCTCCATGTCGTCCACGACGATTATCATCAAGGCTTTCACCGATTTGAACCTTCGGAAGAAAGCCTTTGCCAATTTGGTATTCGGTGTGCTCATCGTCGAGGATCTGTTTGCCGTGGTGATGATGGTGATTCTCTCGTCGATTGCGGTGAAAAACTCTTTTGAGGGTGCCGAACTGATCGAGAGCATTGCCAAGCTGGTATTCTTCCTCATCATCTGGTTTGTGGTGGGGGTTGCCGTGCTGCCGCTCTTCCTGAAGAAGGCCCGCCGGTTCCTGAACGACGAGACGCTGCTGGTTGTCTCGATGGGCCTCTGCCTGGGTATGGTGGTGCTGGCTACCTACGTGGGCTTTTCGTCGGCACTGGGTGCCTTCGTCATGGGCTCGATTCTGGCGGGGACCAACGAGGCCGAGCGCATCGGCAAGGTGGTGGGCCCGGTCAAAGACCTTTTCGGCGCCATCTTCTTCGTGTCGGTGGGCATGCTCGTAAGCCCCGATGCCCTGAGCCAATATGCCTTGCCCATCTGCCTGCTGTCGCTGGTGGTTATCGTGGGGCAGGTATTCTTTGGCACGGTGGGTATGCTGGCCTCGGGCCAGTCGCTCAAAATCGCGATGCAGTCGGGTTTCAGCTTCTCGCAAATCGGCGAGTTTGCCTTTATCATCGCCTCGCTGGGTATGTCGTTGAATGTGATTGACAAGTTTCTTTACCCCATTGTGGTAGCCGTCTCGGTCATCACCACCTTCCTCACCCCCTACTGCATACGCTTGGCCGACCCGGCCTATGGGTGGGTAGAGCGTCATCTGCCCGAAAAATGGCTTACGGCCATCGACCGGTACAGCCAGAGCCGAACCGAAATCAAGCCTCACAAGGCGGTGTGGAAAGAGGCGCTTGCCCAATATCTGTGGCGGGTAGTGCTCTATTCGGCCATCATTGTGGCTATTATACTTATTTCGAAATCGTGGTTCATGCCTCTCATGCTCGATATTCTGCCCGACTGGGGACGGGCTATTGCCGCTGTGGTGACACTGGTAGCGATGTCGCCCTTCCTGTGGGCTCTCATGGTGAAAGAGGTAAACATGAGCCTTATCCGAAAACTGGGCGAGGGGCGGGCCAACCGGGTACCGCTCACGCTGATGATTGTCTTCCGCATCCTGCTGGCTCTCTTCTTCGTCATCTATTACCTCTCGAGCGTACACTCGCAACGCACCGGGGTACTGTTGGGGTTGGGCATATTCATCGTGGTGCTCATCCTGCTGTCGAAGCGCATCCAGAAGCAGTTCATGCGCATCGAGACCATCTTCATGGACAACCTCAACGAGCGCGAGTTGCGCAAGACCGGCCGCAACACCAGCCTGGTGAGCGACATGCACCTGGCCTATATGGACGTGAATGCCGATTGTCCCTTTGCCGGCCGTCGGCTCATGGACTCGAACCTGCGCAAGGAGTATGGCGTGAACGTGGTGAGCATCCAGCGCGGAACGAAACGCATCAACATACCCAAGGGCGAGACCCGCATCTTCCCCGGCGATACCATCGGGGTAATCGGTACCGACGACCAGATACAGTCGTTGCTCGCCGTAGTCGAGGGCAGTGCCTCGACCGACGACGAGAGCGAAGCCAAGGAGGTGACCTTCACCCATGTGGTGGTGCCCGACGATTCGCCCCTGATCGGGCAGACCAGCTCGTCGCTCAACATCCGCAACCAGAACAACTGCCTCATTGTGGGTATCGAGCGGGCCGACGGAACCTTCCACCAGCCCGACGGACAAATCCGTTTTGAGGCTCACGATGTCATCTGGCTGGCCGGCGAGCCCGACAACATCAAGCAGCTGACGCGCGAAAAGATTATGAACAACACTATACAACACACATAAAGACCTACGATTATGCAGGAAAAGATTATTATTCTCGATTTCGGATCCCAGTACACTCAGCTTATCGCCCGCCGCTTGCGGGAGCTGAATACCTACTGCGAAATCTTGCCCTACAACAAGTTCCCCTTTGGCGACGAGGGCATCAAGGGTGTGATTCTCTCGGGAAGTCCCTATTCGGTGAACGACCCTCAGGCACTCTTTGTGGATTTGAGCCGTATCCGCGGTGTCTATCCCGTGCTCGGCGTCTGCTACGGAGCGCAGTTCCTGGCCCACACCTCGGGCGGTAAGGTCGAGTCGGCCGATACCCGCGAATACGGGCGCGCCAATCTGGCCTGGCACGACGACAGCGATCCCCTCATGCACGGTGTGCGCGAGAACTCTACGGTGTGGATGTCGCACGGCGACTCCATCACGGTCATCCCCCCGTCGTTCAAACTCGTGGCCAGCACCCACGAGGTGAAGACCGCCGCCTTCCACATCGAGGGCGAGCAGACCTGGGGCGTACAGTTCCACCCCGAGGTATACCACAGCGAAGACGGTACCCTGTTGCTCACCAACTTCGTGCGCGACATCTGCCACTGCAACATGGACTGGACTCCCGCCTCGTTCATCGAACACACGGTGGCCCAGTTGCAAGAGAAGCTGGGCAACGACAAGGTGGTGCTGGCCCTCTCGGGCGGTGTCGATTCGACCGTAGCCGCCGTACTGCTCAACAAGGCTATCGGCAGCCGCCTCACCTGTATCTTTGTCGACAACGGTCTGCTGCGCAAGAATGAGTTCGAAAGCGTGCTCGCCAACTACAAGGATATGGGCCTCAACGTGCTGGGCATCGATGCCAAGGAGTATTTCTACGAACAGCTCAAAGGGGTGACCGACCCCGAGAAGAAACGCAAGATCATCGGCAAAGGTTTCATCGATATCTTCGACCGCGAGGCTCGCAAGCTCACCGACATCAAGTGGCTGGCTCAAGGTACCATCTATCCCGACGTGATCGAGTCGCTCTCGATTACCGGCATGACCATCAAGTCGCACCACAACGTGGGCGGTCTGCCCGAGAAGATGAACCTGAAGCTGGTAGAGCCCCTGCGCCTGCTCTTCAAGGACGAAGTTCGTCGCGTGGGCCGCGAGCTGGGCATCAGCAACAAGCTCATCGGGCGTCACCCCTTCCCCGGTCCCGGTCTGGGTGTGCGCATTCTGGGCGACATCACTCCCGAGAAGGTGCGCATTCTGCAAGATGCCGACCACATCTTCATCCAGGGGCTCATCGACAACGACCTCTACGACAAGGTATGGCAGGCCGGCGTGGTGCTGCTGCCGGTACAGTCGGTAGGCGTGATGGGCGACGAGCGCACCTACGAGCGTGCCGTGGCCCTGCGTGCCGTGCTCTCGACCGACGGCATGACGGCCGACTGGGCCCGTCTGCCCTACGAGTTCCTGGCCAAGGTGTCGAACGACATCATCAACAAGGTGCGCGGCGTGAACCGCGTAGTCTACGACATCAGCTCCAAACCGCCTTCGACAATCGAGTGGGAGTAAGATAGAGTAGGGTAACCGCTCCCACAGTAGTAGATATTACCTGAAATAAAAACGGGGCCGGCTCCAGTGAGGAGACGGTCCCGTTTCGTTTTATGAAGAAAGATTGATTGCGTTATTTCTTCTTCTCGGTGAGGACGAACCGGAGGGTGCCGGCATTGACCAAATCGTCGTGAGAGATAAAGCGGCCTTTGAGTCGCTTGCCGTTGACCTCGATGTGGTCGACATAGATGGCCTCGGCCGAGGGGCGCTCACACTCGATGACCAGCGTGTCGTGCTTGTAGTAGCGCGGGTCGAGGTGCAGGGTGATGCGGTCGAACGTGGGGGCCGTGAGGGTGTAGCGGGGGATGCCCGGACAGTCGGGATAGAGGCCCATCATGCTGAATACGGCCCAGGCCGACATGGTACCGGTGTCGTCGTTGCCGGGGATACCGTCGGGCTGGTTCTTGAAGTGCTTTTTCAAGAGCACGTTCACCAGCGAGTCGGTGCGCCACTCCTGACCCTTGACCTGTGCAAAGAGGTAGGGGTAGGTGATGTCGGGCTCGTTGGCGGGGTCGTAGAGGTTCTCGTCGAATACCTTGCGCAGCTTGGCGGCAAACTTCTTGTCGCCCCCCATGAGGCGCTTGAGTCCGTCGATGTCGTGCGGGATGTAGAAGGTGTAGTTCCAGGCGTTACCCTCGTGGAACCCGGGCGAGGGCTCGAAGTTGATGCCCTGCATGGGGTCGAAGGGGGTGTAGAACTTGCCGTCGGGCAGTATGGGTCGCAGCGTGCCGTACTCTTTGCAGTAGTAGCGTTTGTAGCCCAGCGAGCGGTCGGCAAAGAGCTTGGCATCCTCCTTGTGGCCCAGGTCGGCGGCAAAGCGCGATAGGGCAAAGTCGGCCAGATAGTATTCGAGGGCGTGCGATACCGAGTTGTCGAACTGTTCGCGCAGGGGCACATAGCCCAGGGCCAGGTAGTCGTCGTTGTCGGTGCGCAGGATATTCTCGCTGCTCGGGGCGGTGGCCGATTTCACCATGGCCCGGTAGGCCGTTTCGGCGTCGAATCCCTTCAGGCCGCGCAGCCAGGTATCGGCCAGCATGATGGTGGCCGGGTCGCCCGACATGGTGAGAGTCTCGTTGCCATAGAGCTCCCAGCGGGGCAGCCAGCCGCACTCGTTGTACATGTCGATTAGGGTCTGTGCCATATCGAGCTGCATCTGCGGATAGACGAGGGTGAAGAAGGGGTGCACGTTGCGGAAGGTATCCCACAGCGAGAATACCGTGTAGCGGTTGTGCGGGGTGGTGAGTATCTGCTGGCTCTCCATGGCGGGGTATTGCCCGTTGACATCCTGCAGGATGTTGGGGTGGATGAGCATGTGATAGAGGGCGGTGTAGAAGATGGTCTTCTGTTCGTCGGTGCCCCCCTCGACCTCGACGCTCGAGAGTATGTCGTTCCACTGCCGGCGGGCGTCGTGGGCCACCTGGTCGAACCGGAATCCCTGTTGTTCCAGGTCGAGGTTCTCGCGGGCGTTGGCCGTGCTCACGAACGATACGCCTATCTGCACCTGTATCTGCTCGCCCGGCTGGGTGTTGTAGGTGAAGAATAGACCAATGTCGTCGCCCGACATCTCCTTGGTGTAGCGCGAGTAGATTTTGTATTTGCCGTTATCGGGGTCCCACTCGGCCTCTACGCCGGTCATGGGGCGCTGTTTCTTCCAGTAGCCCGACTGCAGGGGCTTCTTGTCGACCCGAATCACGAAGTAGATGGGGAATACTCCCTGGCGGTTGTAGTAGCAGAAGCCGCCCAGCAGCTTGCAGCCTTCGTACTCGGTGTCGCTCACCTTGCGCACGGTGGCGCCGCTCTCGTTGGTGAGCCCTTCGCCCAGGTTCAGGAGCACGTGGCTCTCGCCGCCGGGGTAGGTGAAGCGGGCAATCGAGCTGCGCATCGTGGCGCTCACCTCGGTGTCGATGCCGTAGCGGGTGAGGCGGTTGGCATAGTAGCCGGGGTGCGCCTCCTCCTGGGTGTATTCACTGCCGTACTGCTTGTAGTCGACACACAGCTCGCCGCTGGTGGGCATGAGCAGCAGGGAGCCCAGGTCGGGGCAGCCCACACCGCTGAGGTTCACGTGCGAGAATCCGGTGAAGAAGCGGTTGTGATACTCGTAGGGGGTAGACCACCAGCGGGCATCCTTGTCGTAGACGTTGAGGTCGGACCCCATGACGTTGAAGGGGGTGACCGACATCAGCCCGTTGGGACAGAGGGCTCCCGGGTTGGTGGTGCCGAAGTTGGTGGTACCGATAAAGGGGTTTATATAAGCGACAGGCTCGCCTGCCCCTGCCGGGACGGACGAGACTGCCGTTAAGATACCCGCAATGATGAGATTGCGTATGTTCATAATACAGAGTTGTTTTTGGTAAACTCGAGGATTTCCGAAATGTATCCGAAGGCCAGACCTACCACCGTATCGGCCGCACCGTAGTACACGGCTACGCGGTCGCCGTCGGTGAGGGCTGCGCAGGGGAATACGACGTTGGGCACATCGCCTTGCAGCTCGTAGGGAGCGGCGGGGGCGAGCAGGTAGGGACGCGTGCGGTAGAGCAGTTTCGAGGGGTCGTCCTTGTCGAGGATGGCGGCACCCATCGAGTAGCGGAATCCGTTGCAGGTGGTGATGACACCGTGGTAGAAGAGCAACCACCCCTCGTCGGTGAGGATGGGGATGGGACCGGCACCTACCTTGGTGCATTGCCAGGCGCTCTCGGGGAAGGGAGTGGGCGAGAGCACGTGACGGTGTTCGCCCCAGAATTTCATGTCGGGGCTATAGCTGATGTAGATATCGCCGAAGGGGGTGTGGCCGCTGTCGCTGGGGCGGCTCAGCAGGGCATACTTGCCGTTGATCTTCTGGGGGAAGAGCACGCCGTTGCGGTTGAAGGGCAGCAGGGCGTTTTCGCACTGGAAGAACTCCTTGAAGTCGAAGGTGTAGCCTACGCCGATGGTGGGGCCGTAGTAGCCGTTGCACCAGGTAATCCAGTAGCGGTCTTCGATCCAGGTCACGCGCGGGTCGTATTTGTATTCCGACTCAATCATATCGGTGTTGCCCGGTTTGAATTGGATGGGCTCGTGCTCGATGTCCCAGTGGATACCGTCTTTGCTGAATCCGGCGAAGATGTTCATCTGTACGGCCCGGTTGTCGCAGCGGAATACCCCGGCAAAGCCGTCGCCGAAAGGCACTACGGCACTGTTGAAAATACTGTTCGAGGTGGGGATATGGTAACGATCGATTACCGGATTTTGTGAATAACGCCACATAACCTCCGAGCATCCTGCCGGACGGTCTTCCCAAGGCATAGCCATTTTCTTGTCCATATTTCTCTTTGTTTGTTTTTTGGATTGGTGTTTTATTATAAAATTCTTTGCCCGATAAATATCGGCATTTTATTTGACACGGCCATGAGGCGGTGTTATTTCTCCTGTTGTTTTTTCGAATCGTCGTAGGTAAAGGGGATGAAATAGGTGATCAGCAACGACGGGATGGTGGCCAGCAGGACGTAGATGAAGAACTTCTCGTAGCCCAGCCAGTCGCTGAAGAAACCACTCATCATACCCGGCAGCATCACGCCCAGATTCATGATGCCCGAGGCAAAGGCGTAGTGCGACATCTGGTGTTTGCCCGGAGCAATCTGCTGCATCATAAAGAGGGTGAGACCCACGAAACCGAAGCCGTAGCCGAAGTACTCGGTGATGATGCCGGCGCCGATCACGTAGAGGTTCTCGGGCTGGAACACCGCCAGCAGCGTGTAGGCTACAAAGGGGAAGTTGAAGACGCAGCAGAGTGTGAAGAGCGTCTTTTTCAACCCCCGGCGCGACACGTAGATACCGGCCAGCAGCGAGCCCAGCACGAAGGCGGCCGACCCGAACACGCCGTTGAGCGTACCGATTTGGGTGAGCGTAAGTCCCAGTCCGCCGATGTCGCGCGACGAGCGCAGGAAGAGCGGGGCTATCTTCATGATGAAGCCTTCGGCAAAGCGGTAGAGGATGATGAAGCAGATGTAGTAGATGATGTGTTTCTTGGTGAAGAAGTTTTTGATGACCTCCCACAGCTCGTGCAGAACCTCGGCACTCGACCGTTTTTGGGTCGATGGTACTTGTGTGCAGGGCAACATGCGCGAGTGGTAGAGGCCCAGCACCAGCAGCAGCGCCGAGATGATGATGAAGATAATCATCCACGCCTCCTTATAGGCGGGCATGTTCTCCTGTATCGAAGCCCCTTCGACAGCCCCGAAGTGCTCGGCCAGCATGCCGGCCACGGCTACCAGTCCGCCGTTGGCCACCAGCTTGGCAATGTTGTAGAAGGCACCCTGCACCCCGATGTATTTGGCCTGGTCTTCGGGCGAGAGCTCGGCCATGTACACGCCGTCGCAGGCGATGTCGTGCGTGGCACCGCTCAGGGCGATGACGGCCATCGTCGAGATGCTGATGGCAAAGAAATAATCGAACTTCAGCGAGAAGGCTACCACGCCGAAGAGGAGTCCGCTCAGCAACTGGGTGACCACGACGAAGAACTTCTTGGTGCGGTACATCTCCAGAAACGGGCTCCAAAGAAACTTCAAAGTCCACGGCAACATGATGATTGAGGTCCAGAACGCGATTTGTGTATCGGATATTCCTAAGTCTTTGAACATGAACGTCGATACGAGATTGACCGCGATGAACGGCAGTCCCATGGCGAAATAGACTGTGGGAACCCATGCGATGGGATTGGTCGATTTTCCTTTGCTTTTCTTCTCCATTTTTTCTTGTTTATAGATAGCTTTTTGCGTATAGTCGTTTATCGGATAATGATTTCGTCGGTGAAGAGCCAGCCGCCGGCAATGCCGTTCGACTGTGCCTGATACCGCACGTAACGGGCCTGTGTGTTGCCTTGCCAGCCGAAGGTCTTGAACTGGAGGGTGTCGATGTCGGGCGAGATGTCGTTGTCGACAGTTGCCAGAGGCTTATACTCCTTGCCGTCGGTCGAGGCCGAGATGGTCACCTGCTTGGGCAGCCATACATACGGGCCCTTCAGTTGCAGGAATTCGGCGCTCACCTCCTGGATGGCGGTCTCGCTGCCCAGGTCGATGGTCACGTCGAGGTCGCTGTTGAGGAATCCCTGCCAACGGTCGTCGTTGTACATCCAGCCGCCCCGTACGCCATCGACGAGCGTCTGGTCGCCCTGTGCGGCATATTGCTTGCTGTACGGGGTGGCATAGGTCACGCTCTTGTGCAGCGCCAGGTGCTCTACGGGTTGCAGCGACTCGGGTTTATCGCCCACCTCCTTGTCGAGGGG
>OJNR01000452.1_pt1 | contig 28551 bp, 19 predicted proteins | sample 1597901 | NCBI WGS metagenome assembly OJNR01 (sample SAMN01915223, study PRJEB22387) | human gut metagenome | isolation source: stool | host: Homo sapiens | place: USA | reverse complement strand
TGTAGTACAACAGTAAGACGATTACTTATGCCCATAGGGGTGCTGAGTAGTTACTCCTTTTCTTTTGTTGACGCATACGCCTCCGGACGATTCCGTTCCGGATGTGTGTTTTCGTTCCAAAACATAGTTGACAAACAGGGGGACGGTGTTGTGTCGGGTTGCCAGTTCATGGCATACATGTGCCATCTCGTCCTCCATGGCCTTGAAGATGAGGGAACTGTCAGCCATGGCTCCCGTGTTTTCAGCCTCTGTCGTCTTCGGCGGGCTTATAAGGTCTTGTTTGCTTTTTATGATGGCTTTCTGTCCTTGGGTCTCGATTTGGGACACATAGACCATGGGCGATGTGCCCGAGACGGGGATGGAGCCGGATTCGGAACCGCAGAACCCGGTGAACAGCTCGCTTTCTCCTCCTGCCGCCTTGATTTGCGAGAACATGGACAAGGGGGTGCCTATCAGCGAGACACCCCGTACCAGTTGGTCGTCCCGTCCGTCGGCAAACACCCGGTAGACTTCAATCGGACTGACATTGAACGCATTGATGGCATTGGCCTTTCCGCGGGTCGTAAATCCTCCTTTTACCGTGCGGAAGTAATAGCCGTATTCTTTGCCTTGACGTTTTAACTCCTCTATCAGTAGGTTTCTCAGTTGTGTTTCGGAATAAGGTTCGGTCGTTTCTACGATGAGATTGGATTGGCGGGGATTCGGGTCACGGTCGTTGGCCGCACGGCCGTGCCCGTTGCTTCCTGTGAATTCTTTTACGGGGGTTCGGCTCATCAGGTATTGCCGGAGATAACCGTCTTTCACGCAGTCCACACGCTGCCCTTTTACTCCCTCGTCGTCGTAAAGGTAATGGCCGCTCAATGCTTTTCCTTGGTATGTGGTCAACGTAGGATCCAGATACAGTTGGAAAGAAGCAGGCAAGATGCGTTGGTTCAGCATTCCGCTGATTTCGTTGTTGACCGATTCCCTGCGTTTGCCTTCCAGACGATGCCCGAGCACTTCGTGGAAGAATACGGCACTGGCTTTGCCGGAAAGAATGGCCGGGCCGGTATAGGCTTCTGCCATGGGAGCCTTGCTCAGAGCTTCGGCACGTATGGCCAGGTCCCGTACCTTGTCTTCCAATTCGGTCGGAGTCGGCAAGTCTTTCTCTGAATAGGCAAAGATGTCTTCATATAGCGGACAGGTCGTCCCGTCGTCCGCTTCTGCAACCGCTTCCAACATCAGCCGATAGGCTTTACGGTTCTGTGCTATCACGGTTCCTTCCGTATTTACGATGGTGGTACGTTGGAGGGAATAGTCTAAAAAGACCTTGCCCGAAGTCAATTCGTAGTCTTTGAATAAGCGGCTGGCATCATTGATATATTTTTGAAACCTTTCCTTGTCTATGCCGGTTTCCGCCTCAGAGTATGGTCTTTCGTAGTAAGTTTCCACAGCCGACGGGGCAAATGTCGGCACAGAATCCAGTTCCGTGACGTTTGTCTTTTGGCTTGCCTTCATTTGTTGGTAGATTTTCACGGCTGCTTCGTAACGTTCCAATATCCCGTTCCAAACCACTTCTTTGATGACCGGTATGGCATCGCAGTCCAAAGGTAAGCTTGTTGACGGACGTTCGTATGGAAACCTGCTACTGGGTCTGTTTTGAGCCAGATAGGCAAAGTTGTCCAAGTCCGGGCTTCCTACCCTTACTTGTGGAGTGAGGATGCGCGTATGGTTCTCGTCCATTGAAGACAGCCCGAAATCACTGCTTAGGAAAAGCCGCTTATTGTCGACGACCCTGAGCGATATGAAGTATGCCGGAGTTTCCTTGTTCTTTAGTTTGTCAAAATAGAATTGTACTTCGTTGCGCAACACGTTGACGAGCGTATCGTGAGCATAGCTTTCGGCATGGGTGTTGCATACGAATGATATATAGGAGAAAACGAATAATAGCAGATGTTTCTTGTTCATGGCGAAAAGGGATAAAAGGTTAAAGACCATATTCGTCAGCAAATGTACATAACATTACTTATAATTGCAAACAAATCTTTATAGTTTTGTGGTAGAAGTTTTCTCCTACCGGATGGTTCAGGATTTTCCGCATACCTACCCCCGGAGTTTTGCAAAAAAGATCCTTCATCCTTCAGGTCATATGGCAATCCTTTCATTACCTTGTGGTTATGAGCTGAAAGATGTTTCAGGCATCTTTCAGCCACGCTTCATTTCGTTTGGCGCAGAACGGAAAATCGTTTGGCTGAGAATGAAAAATCGTTTGCCTGAGATTGAAGAATCATTCGGCTGAGAACTTTTTACCGCTTTCCGCAATGAAAGAAAGCTGAAAGATGCCTGAAACATCCTTCATTCCGTAATATATTATATCACAATCTGTTATCGTATAACCTGAAGGATGAAGGCTCTTTTTTGCAAAACCTTGGGGAGTGTGTGGGGAACCGGATTTGTGGATGCCGGAGCACCTATACGAAAATAGGAGGAAAAGCATGCTTGCCTTTTCTCCTATCTTATTTTCTTTTTAAATTGGTTTTCAAACTAAGGTGCATTGCACTTAACATGCTGCACCGGCATTCAGGTTTTTGTTACCGAACAACATTGAAGTACTTGAACCCAAGAACTTACCGTTGTTCTTCTTTGAACCCATTGCAACTGCCATAGCTACTACGACCGCTGCGATAATCATTAATCCTGTCATAATCTTTTTTCCTTTCTTTTTAATCTAACAATCTTTTACCTAAACATTGCTCCTGCACGGAGCTAAATACCTAAAAACTAAATATCTTTTGTTCCTTATGACACTACAAAGGTACGGCTATTCTCCCTGCAAAACAAGTAAAAGGTCATTTGTTATCATTTAAATGCCCTTTTCTTGATATAAATCAATGAAAAGACCTTGAGATACTGATTTTTTTAATAACTTTGCAACGTTTTGTTCCGCCCGGCCTATGGGAAAGCCCTTTCAGGCCGGTGGATGAAAAGGGAATCGGGTGGAAATCCCGGACAGTCCCGCTGCTGTGAACTCATTGTGCGGTTTGTTTCAAACCTCAAGCCACTTCCTTATTATAATAAGGTGGGAAGGCCAACAAGCCGGAGTAAGTCAGAAGACCTGCAAAACGTAGTCATGCCGGAATCTCCGTGGGATGGGAGGAAGGTGCCTTGAGTGAAGAATGAAGAATATAAATGGGCGTATACAAGGAATCTCATAAAATGAGAGGATGGTTGCTTGTGTCATTTTGTATGGAGGCTGTGTTCGTGCTTGCACAAAATGATGCGGATAGCGTGGATGTGGGGCTACAACAGATGAAAGGCCTGACGGTGACCGAGAAGGTTTTGCCTGCAGCCGTACGTTCGGGTGCTCCTGTGCAGACGCTTGATAAGGTGGAACTGGAGCGTATGGGCGTGTTAGACGTGTCGGATGCCGTACGTCATTTTTCGGGAGTGACCTTGAAGGATTATGGCGGCGTGGGAGGGTTGAAAACCGTTTCCGTACGCAGTCTGGGCGCGCAGCATACGGCTGTGCTCTACGATGGTGTAGCCATAGGGGATTGCCAGTCGGGACAGGTAGACATTTCCCGTTTCTCGTTGGATAATGTTTCTTCATTGACGTTGACTATCGGGCAAAGCGACAATATTTATCAGACAGCACGCATGTCGGCTGCTGCAAGTGCATTGAGCATCGAAACGAGCCGGCCTGATTTTGAAAACCGGGATTTCAGTCTTTCGGCGAAGGTGAAGACGGGGTCTTACGGTTTGGCCAACCCGTCATTGTTCTATGCCCATCGGTTCACATCGCGTTTGTCTTGTTCTCTTTACGGAGAATATTTGCGTGCCGACGGGAATTATCATTTTACGATGATGAACCTGACCAAGCCGATAGAAGGGAGGCGTAACAATAGCGACATCGGGGCATACCGTGCGGAGGTGAATCTTTTTGCCCGTTTGACGGAACGCCAGGATTTGGATGTGAAAGGGTATCTGTTCGATTCCCGTCGCGGATTGCCCGGCAGTGTGGTGTATGACAACCCTTATGCGGCCGAGCGGCTTTACGACCGAAACTATTTCGGACAGTTGAGGTATGAAAACCGTTTTTCGGAGAAGTGGAAGCTGAAAGCTTCGGGTAAGTTCAATTATAGTTGGAATAAAGATACAGACAAGAAGGCTGCCGGACCGACGGAAGACCGTTTCAGGCAGACGGAGACCTACCTGACCGCCACGTTGTGGGCGATGCCGGTGAAAAACCTTTCTTTTTCGTTGGCGCAGGATTTTGTCTATAATGATTTGGCCACGACATTGGAGGAGTGCCAATACCCGGAACGTTATACCAGCCTGACGGCCTTTTCTGCACAATATCGTCATCCGCTTTTTCAGGTGACGGCTTCCTTGCTGAATACATTCATTACCGAACGGGTGGCTTTAGGGCGGGCGGCCGACGACCGTAAACGGCTTTCCCCGGCGGTGAGCCTGACGTGGCGGCCTGTGAAAAAAGCAAGTTGGCGTTTGCGTGCTTCTTATAAAGACATATTCCGTGTCCCGACTTTCAATGACCTCTATTATCTGCTCATTGGGAACAGCCGCTTGCGTCCGGAAAAGACGCGCCAATGGAACGTAGGGACAACTTGGGCCGGACGTATGGGGCGTGTGGCGGATTACGTGAGTCTTTCCGTGGACGGCTATTATAATGAGGTCGACGACAAGATAGTGGCGGTGCCTACGATGTTCGTGTGGAAGATGTCCAATGTCGGCAAAGTGGAGACGTATGGCGTGGATACCAACCTTGCTGCGGAATGGACTTTGGCGAAAGCCTGGAATCTGGGGATGACCGCTGCTTATAGCTTCATGCAGGCGGAAGACGTGACGAAACGCAGTAGCAAGTTGTGGCGTCATCAGATAGCCTATACTCCGAAGCATTCAGGGGCTGGCGGTTTGGTGCTTGAGACCCCTTGGGTGAACGCGGCCTACAATGTGGCATGGTCTGGCGAGCGTTACCGCTTGCCCCAGAACAAGGAAAGCAACTTGATTGACGCGTATGCCGATCATAGCGTCTCTTTGTACCGGATGTTCCGGTTCAAGGGGCATAAGTTGCGTTTGCAGGTCGATGCGGCGAATCTGGGGGGGAAGAACTATGAGGTGGTACGTTACTACCCCATGCCCGGACGGAATTTCAAAGTAGCGATAACATATTCATTATAAACTTTTAAAAACGAAAAAATGAAATTGAATTGGTGTAAATTGGCCATTATGGCTTTGGCGTTGGGTGTTTTCACTGCTTGTAGCGAAGATGACGAACCAAACGGTGAAGGTCCGGGTACGGAAACCGGAGGAGGTGACGATACTACCGGTGGTAGTGGAGACAATACAGGTGGAGAACCGGTTGTTAGTTTAGGTGCTTATGTGCTGAATACCGGAAATTGGGGTGGAAACGATGCCGGTATCCAGTTCTTGGATTTCCAAACCGGAGAGTTGAGTGAAGACCTTTATGCGGCTGCCAATGGTGAAGGGCTTGGCGACTTGGGGCAAGACCTTTGTGTGTATGGTTCGAAAATATACGTGACGGTGAGCGGTTCTTCCAAAGTTGTCATCATGGACCGTAAGTGCAAGGTTCTGAAATCCATTCCGGTGGCTACCGAAGACGGTACTCCGGTTGAACCTCGCTACATGGCAGCGTGTGAGGGGAAGGTTTATTTTACAGCATACGACGGGACGGTTTCCCGTATCGACACGACTTCCATGGCCATCGATGGCAAACTGAATCTTATAGATGCAGGGGCACAAACAGGTTATGACCATCCCGAGGCTATAACTTCTGCCAACGGCAAACTGTATGTCAATATTTCGGGGTATTCAAAAGGAAAGTGGTTGGCAGTGGTTGATGCAGCCTCTTTCACCAAGTTGAAGGATATTGAAGTAATGCTCAATCCGTATACCCAGTGCATCACGGCAGAAGACGGGTATGTATACTTCGTGTCCAATGGCAACTATGCAGGAAGCCCGTCCTTGACTCCGGACCAGTATATTTACGGTACGATGCAACGCCTCGATCCGGAAACAGACCAAGTGGAGCAAGTGTGCTGCGCCACGTATATCGCCAATGCCGGAGACAAGATGTACATCCTTTATTCAGAGTATTACTTGCCCGAGGTAGCTCGTGCGTATGTCCGTGATTTAAAGACCGGAGCGGAGAGCGAGTTTATCGATATGGCAGACCTACAGAGTGCCAATGGTTTGGCTGTTGATCCAGCATCTGGCGATGTGTATGTGTTTGACGTACCTTACGGTGCTGCTTCCGACGTTCATGTATACGGGGCGGATGGAACCTATAAACGTACGTTTGAAGCCGGAATGTCCACTTCTAAGATGGTGTTTGTCACAAAATAAGGAGATGAAGGTAAGTAGCCTTTTTTATGGTTGGTTTGCCGTTTTGCTTCTGTTCTCTTGTAAGGACGAGGGCAAGACGGCTTCCTTTTTGGGCGAGGGCGGCGACACGTTGGATTTGAAGTATGCGGAGAACCTGAAGATTGTGTCTTACGACGATTACCGGGTGGCTACGCTGAGAAATCCGTGGGATACGTTGGAAATACTGCACACGTATGTGTTGGTCGGGCGCGACGAGCCTTTGCCCGACAGTCTGCCGCAGGGGACGGTCGTACGCGTGCCGTTGCAGAAAGCCGTCATTTATTCGTCTGTGCATTGCGGGTTGATGGAAGAGTTGGGAGCACTGTCTGCCGTGGGTGGAGTGTGCGACCTCCGGTATATTGACTTGCCTTACGTCAAGGAAGGATGCCGCACGGGGCGTATCGCGGATTTGGGCAGTGGGATGAACCCGGACATCGAGAAGCTTATGGCGTTGCATCCCGATGCCGTGATGCTTTCTCCGTTTGAAAACAGCGGGGGATATGGCCGGTTGGACAAGTTGGACATTCCCATCATCGAATGTGCCGACTATATGGAAACCTCTTCGTTGGGGCGTGCCGAATGGATACGTTTCTACGGCCTGTTGTTCGGGAAAGCAGCCGAGGCCGATTCTTTGTTTGCCCGGGTGGAGGCCGATTACCTCCAGTGGGCCGGTAGGGTGGCCGACATAGAAGACAAGCCTACCGTGTTTGCCGATTTGAAGTCTGGTGCCACGTGGTATGTGCCGGGAGGGCGCAGTACGGTCGGACGGACGTTTGCCGATGCCGGAGCCGACTATGTTTTCAGTGATTTGAAGAACAGCGGCTCGTCTCCCCTGAGCTTTGAGACGGTGTATGAGAAAGCGAAGGATGCCGACATTTGGCTGATTAAGTACAACATGCCGGAGGATAAGACCTATCGGGACCTGAAAAACGATTATGCGCCATACGCCGGATTCCGGGCTTTCCGTGAACGGCGGGTGTACGGCTGCAATACCGGTAGGGTGCCTTACTATGAAGAAACGCCCTTCCATCCCGAATGGTTGCTGGAAGATTTGATAAAAATATTCCATCCGGACGTGGCAAAGACGGAAGGTGGCAGATATTTTCGTAAATTAGCGGACTGAAAAAGATGATTCCGGTGGAGCGTAAAGGATATGTGTGCGGAGGAATATTGGTCGTCGTCATTTTAGTGTTGGTGGCGGCTAACCTGCTGCTCGGTTCGGTGGACATTCCGGCCGGAGCGGTCTGGGGCGCGTTGACGGGCGGGACGGTGGAAAACGAAGCCTGGTCGTTCATCGTGTGGGAATCCCGCGTGCCTTTGTGCGTGACGGCCTGGTGCTGTGGGGCCGCCTTGGCCGCCTCGGGCCTGATGTTGCAGACGGTGTTCAACAACCCGTTGGCCGACCCGTCGATTTTGGGTATCAGTTCGGGGGCAAGCCTCGGGGTGGCCTTGGTCATGTTGGCCGGAGGCGGGATGGTGTCGGCCGGCACTTTTTCTTTTTCCGGTTTTCTGGCAGTGGTGGCCGGTGCTTTCGCCGGTGCCGTGTTGGTCATGGGAGTGATTCTTTTTCTTTCCACGCTGATACGTAGCAGTGTCATGCTGTTGATTGCCGGCATCATGATGGGCTACGTGGCCTCGTCGGCCATTTCCTTGCTGAATTTCTTTGCTACGGCCGAAGGCGTGCACTCTTATATGGTTTGGGGGATGGGCAACTTCGGGGGCGTTTCGTTGGAACAACTGCCGTGGTTTGCGGCTTTCACCTCACTCGGGTTGCTGATGTCAATCCTGTTGATTAAGCCGTTGAACGCCTTGTTGTTGGGAGAACGCTACGCGGAGAACCTTGGGGTGAATGTGCGTCGTACGCGCAGCATGTTGTTGGTGGTTACGGGAATCCTGACGGCTGTGGTCACGGCTTTTTGCGGCCCGGTGTCGTTCATCGGGTTGGCCGTGCCGCATGTGGCCCGGTTGTTGCTTGGGACGTCGAACCATAATTCCTTGTTGCCGGTGACGTTGTTGAGTGGCGGGGCGGTGGCCTTGCTTTGTAATTTGATTTGCATCCTGCCCGGCGAGGCGGGACTTCTCCCCCTGAATGCCGTGACACCCGTGTTGGGTGCGCCGGTGATTATTTATGTCATTGTGAACCAACGTAGAATACAGTATTTCAATTAATGGGAAAGCAGATAGTGCTCGAAGGGGAACGGATTGCTACGGGATACCGTCAGGGAAAGCAGGTGGCGGAAGTGCATCAAGGGTTGGATTTCTGTCTGTCGGGGGGCGAACTGACCTGTTTGTTAGGATGCAATGGAGCCGGAAAGTCCACTTTGTTGCGTACGTTGGCCGGCATGCAGCCCCCTTTGTCCGGCCGTCTGGAACTCATGGGGAGGCCTTTGGAGGCTTACAGTGCGCATGAGCGTTCCAAAACCATCGGTGTGGTATTGACCGACCGCATGCAGGCAGGCGGGCTGACCGTTTACGAACTGGTGGCTTTGGGGCGTCAACCGTACACCGGTTTTTTCGGTCGCCTGACTTCGGCCGACAAAGCCTTGGTATGGCGGGCGTTGGAAGAGGTCGGCATGGGCGGAAAGGCGCGTCGTTATGTGGCCGAACTGTCTGACGGGGAGCGTCAGAAAGCCATGATTGCCAAGGTGCTAGTACAAGAATGTCCGTTGATTCTTTTGGACGAGCCTACGGCTTTTCTGGATGTGGAGAGCCGTATGGAAGTGATGCGCCTGCTCCGGAAACTGGCGGTGGAAGAACACAAGGCCGTTTTGCTTTCCACGCACGATGTGGATCAGGCTTTGGCCATGTCCGACCGCTTATGGCTGATGACGCAGGAACGCGAGATGCTGTGTGGGACGACCGAGGACTTGGTGCTGTCGGGGGCGATGGACCGGCTGTTTGGCAGCACGTCCATCCGTTTCGATGCGGTTCGCGGCATCTATGCCCCGGAGAACCGTAACAGCCGAGTGGTTCGTCTGGAAGCTGCCGATGAGGCATTGCGTTATTGGGCGCAGAACCTTTTGGTGCGGCACGGTTTCCGCCCCGTTGCGCCGGACGAGGGCGGAGAAGGGGCAGCGAGTCTTGCAGTCATCAGTCCGCATGACATGGTATGGACACAAAACGGAACTTCTTCCCGCTTTTGTTCGTTTGCCGGACTGGCCGGAATGTTCCGCCCGTTATGACGGACCGGCATTGGGATGGTAAATGGGCAAAGTGTCAGAATGCCAAAACGTCAGTGAGGGGGTGGTGAGAATGGCGTATTTGCGTCCGGAGGGAAATACGGTGTGAAAATACGTGTTATTTTGGAAGTCGAGGTTGTACACGGAGAAAGCTTTCGTGGCATTTTTACGGTCTTTCTGAAAACGAAAAGCGAGCATTGGGCGGTGGAAACTTTTAAGGGAGCAAGTGAGGAGGAACGTAGGCTTGCATTTTGTTTTTGTCCTTAGTGAGGTAAAAAAGCGGCAGTTAGAGAAAAAATCCTGTTTTAACCCATTGTTTTGAGTGCTTTCCGGTGTGTTTTTCAGCGAAAAGTCGAGCATGAAACGTCAGTCTGCGGAGAATGGAAAATCGCTTTCAGCCAAACTTTTTTCCGTTCGCAGGAGAAAAATAGGGAAAAATGGGTGGAAATGACGGATAAAATCAGTTCTTGGGCTGCTTTTTTAACTTATGCCATTTTAAATGGCACTAAAGTTTCGTTTTTGTTCAAGCGGAAATCGTGGAAATACTTTCTTTTTGCAAGTAAAAAGTGTTGTATATTTGCTATTTTGTTAGTCTCGCGTGGCGACATGAAAGGTGTTCCTGTTCTTATCGGTATTGCTTGGTATGCCTTGTTTGTTGATGGTCAGTGCACCGTTGGATGGCAAGTTTTGATGGTATGTTTTTTGGGATTGGGAGATATTTTCTCCCACATTTTTATGGTCACTCCGGAAAAACTCCGTACTTTTATCCTTTCAAAGAACAGGGAAAGGCTATGGCAAAGGATAAGACCGTCTATGTGTGTGGGAATTGCGGACAGGAATCACCGAAGTGGGTGGGGCGTTGTCCTGCGTGCGGGGAATGGAACACGTTCAAGGAGTTCACTGTACGTAAGGATAGTACGTCGGCCATCGCATCGGGAGGATTTCATCAGGTGTTGCCGGGGGAGCCGCTGCGTAGGCGGCCCATTCCCGTGGGACAGATTGTGACCGATGAAGAACCGAGGTTGGACATGCACGACGAGGAACTGAATCGCGTATTGGGCGGCGGACTGGTGCCCGGCTCATTGGTGCTTCTGGGTGGGGAACCCGGCATCGGGAAGTCCACGTTAGTCTTGCAGACCGTACTGAAGATGACGGACAAGCGGGTGCTTTATGTCAGTGGAGAGGAGAGTGCGCGGCAGTTGAAGTTGCGTGCCGACCGTTTGGTGCCAAGGGCAGGAGGAAAGGCGGACGGACGGGAAGGGTTCTTGTCCCGTTCGTCTTGTATGGTCGTGTGCGAGACTTCGCTCGACCAGATTTTCCTGCACGTCCGTAACGAGCAGCCGCAGTTGTTGGTCATCGATTCCATACAGACCATTATGACAGAGGCCGTGGACAGTTCGCCCGGCAGCATCTCGCAGGTGCGCGAGTGCGCCGCGCTGTTGTTGAAATTCGCCAAGGAGAGCAACATCCCCGTGATATTGATCGGCCATATCAATAAGGAGGGGACACTGGCCGGCCCCAAGGTGTTGGAACATATCGTGGATGCCGTGTTGCAGTTCGAGGGCGACCAACATTATATGTACCGCATCCTGCGCAGCATCAAGAACCGTTTCGGCAGCACGGCCGAGTTGGGCATCTATGAGATGCGGCAAGACGGTTTGCGGCAGGTGAGCAATCCTTCGGAACTGTTGCTCACCGAGAATCACGAAGGACTGAGCGGCGTGGCCATTTCTTCGGCCATCGAGGGCGTGCGCCCCTTCCTCATCGAGACGCAAGCCTTGGTTAGCACGGCGGCTTACGGCACGCCGCAACGTTCGGCCACCGGTTTCGACCTGCGCCGGTTGAATATGTTGCTGGCCGTGTTGGAAAAGCGAGTGGGCTTCAAACTGGCGCAGAAAGACGTGTTCCTGAACATTGCCGGAGGATTGAAAGTGACCGATCCGGCCATCGACTTGTCCGTCATTGCCGCCGTGTTGAGCAGCAATGTGGACACGGGTATCGAAAGCGGCGTCTGCATGGCCGGGGAAGTCGGCCTGAGCGGCGAGATACGTCCGGTAAACCGTATCGAGCAGCGCGTGGCGGAAGCTGCCAAGCTCGGTTTCCGGCAAATGATTGTCCCGCGCCACAACTTGCAGGGATTCGACACGTCGAAACTGAAGATAGAACTTGTCCCAGTGCGGAAAGTGGAAGAGGCGCTCCGTGCGCTTTTCGGTTAAACGAACAGATAACGATAAGGATATGATAGAAGAATACCAACTCAGGGTCTTGCCGGAAACGGCAGCCAATGAGCAGGCCTTGCGCCGTTACATCGCCCGCGAGAAAGGAAAGGACGAACGGACGCTGACGGCCATACGGGTGTTGAAACGCAGTATCGACGCCCGCCAACGCACGATATTCGTCAACTTGAAGGTACGGGTGTATGTCAATGAGCAGCCGGAGGACGATGAATTTGTCCGTACGGCGTACCGGAATGTGGAGGGATGTCCGCAGGTGGTTGTGGTCGGTGCCGGTCCCGGCGGACTGTTTGCCGCCTTGCGCCTGATTGAAGCGGGGTATCGTCCCGTCATCGTGGAACGAGGTAAGAACGTCCGCGACCGTAAGTTGGACTTGGCCAAAATATCGCGTGAGCATAAAGTGGACAGCGAGAGCAATTACAGTTTCGGGGAAGGTGGCGCAGGAGCTTATTCCGACGGAAAGCTGTACACCCGGAGCAAGAAACGCGGGAATGCGGAGAAAATCCTGAATGTATTCTGTCAACACGGGGCCAGTGTGTCCATCTTGCAAGACGCCCATCCCCACATCGGGACGGACAAACTTCCGAGAGTCATCGAGAATATGCGTAAGACGATTCTGGACTGTGGAGGAGAAGTGCATTTTGAGACCCGTATGGATGCCTTGCTCATCGAGAAAGACACGGTGGTGGGGATAGAGACGAACACGGGGAAGACCTTCCGCGGCCCGGTCATTCTGGCCACGGGGCATTCGGCGCGTGATGTCTACCGTTGGTTGCATGCTCATGGCGTGGAAATCGAAAGCAAGGGCTTGGCGGTCGGTGTGCGTTTGGAGCACCCGTCGCTCCTCATCGACCAGATACAATATCACAACCAGAACGGACGGGGAAAGTATCTTCCGGCTGCGGAGTATAGCTTTGTGCAGCAAGTGGAAGGCCGCGGGGTGTACAGTTTCTGTATGTGTCCGGGCGGGTTCGTCGTCCCGGCAGCCAGTGGTCCCCGGCAGACGGTGGTCAACGGGATGTCGCCCAGCAACCGTGGGTCGAAATGGAGTAATTCCGGTATGGTGGTGGAGTTGCACCCGGAAGATCTGGAGGAGAAATCATTGGCCGATTTTATGGCTGTTTCCGGTTTGCAGCCGGACGTGCGGCATCCGTTGGCCATGATGTTCTTCCAGGAAGCCTTGGAAGAACAGAACTGGCAGCAGGGGAATTGCCGGCAGACGGCTCCCGCGCAACGGATGGCCGATTTCGTGAACGGGCGTTTGAGTTACGACCTGCCCGCGAGTTCGTATGCTCCCGGACTGGTGTCTTCGCCTTTGCATTTCTGGATGCCGAAGTTCATCACGGCACGATTGGCAGAGGGCTTCCGCCGTTTCGGCAAAGCCTCCCGCGGTTTCCTGACCAACGAGGCCGTGATGATAGGAGTGGAGAGCCGCACGTCGGCACCCGTACGTATCGTGCGCGATGGAGAAACCTTACAACACGTGCGGTTGAAGGGATTGTTCCCGTGCGGCGAAGGTGCTGGATATGCCGGAGGCATCGTGTCGGCCGCGATGGACGGGGAACGTTGTGCGGAAGCTGCGGCTGCTTACCTCGGGAGTTAGAAATCCACTCCCAAGGTCACGGTGAGGTTGCCCGTGCGGATATGCCCGTCGAAGTCGTCGTAATGGTATTCGCTGTAGTTACGTCCGGCAATGTTGAACAAGCCGATGTCGTATCCCATTTCAAAGTAGAAGTTTTGGAAAGCCATGCCGCAACCTACCCGTATTCCGGCATCGAAGCGTTTATAGCGGTCGGCTCCGAATGGGTCAATCTTGGTACGGGAATCGTAAAGTTTGGTCGTTCCGCCTACGCCAACGGCCATGAAACCGCCGAAAAACGGTTGCACGGTGAAATCGTCGGCGTTGGTGTTGAGTTTGTATTTCAGTACAATGGGAATTTCCAGATACCTCATGTAGCATTTCTTAAACTCGACTTCCTCCGTGGCTTCTATTTCCGTACCCTTTTCCGTGTAAATCAATCCGCTCTCCAAGAAGAAGGGCAGTCCGTCGCCCAGCTTGTTTCCGTAAACCAAACCGATATGATAGCGTGGCAACGGATTGGTCTGTGCTTCTCCTCCTGTCCCTTTGTATCGCACCGTAGGGACGTTCAGACCGAAACGCAGACCGAAGTAAGAGCTTCGCCTGTAATCCCGCCAACGGCTCGCATATACGGGTTCTCCTTCATAGAAATCCTTTCCGGCGCTTACCGGCATGGCGGTGAACAGTAATAAGATATAGAGAAGAAAAGTTTTTTTTGTCATGTGAGTGTATGCTTAATATCGATGATTTATTAGGCAAAAATACAAATTAATTTTATTTCATAAGCCTTTTTAGATAAATAATTGCTATTTTTGCGGATGTTATACAACGATAGAACAACTTTGAAATATTAAGGTCTCGGAGCGGTCGAGACAGGTGTTGTGGGCCTGCATGCAAAGAGATCCAATTCTGAAAACGTAGATATGAAAGTATTAAAATTTGGGGGAACATCCGTAGGTTCCGTAGAAAGCATTCTGAGTGTTAAAAAGATTGTTGAGGCTGAAAAGGAGCCTGTGGTTGTCGTAGTATCTGCATTGGGCGGAATTACCGACAAGTTGATTAAGACATCCAAGTTGGCTTTGGCCGGAGACTTGTCTTACCAGTCCGAGTTTGATGAGATTGCCGGGCGTCACCATCAGATGATAGAAGCCGTAATTCCTTCCGGAGAAAAAAAGGAACGTTTGTTGGAGACCATCGACGCCTTGCTGGATGAGTTGAAAAGCATTTATCAAGGCGTCTATCTTATCCGTGACCTTTCGCCTAAGACGTCTGCTGCCATAGTCAGTTATGGGGAGCGGTTGTCGTCCAATATAGTAGCCGTGTTGATAGACGGAGCCAAATGGTTTGACTCACGTACCTTTATTAAGACTGAGATTAAGTCGGGACGTCAGTTGCTGGCATCCGATTTGACGCACGAATTGGTCAAACAGGCTTTTGTCGACTTGCCGAAAGTTTCTTTGGTTCCGGGATTCATTTCCACGGATGCCGACTCCGGAGAGGTGACGAACTTAGGTCGTGGAGGGTCGGACTATACGGCCTCCATCATTGCAGCGGCGTTGGATGCTTCTTTTTTGGAAATATGGACGGATGTGGACGGTTTCATGACGGCCGACCCGAAGGTGATTTCCACCGCTTATACCATCAATGAGTTGAGTTATGTAGAGGCTATGGAGCTTTGCAACTTCGGTGCGAAGGTGGTTTATCCCCCTACCATCTATCCTGTTTGCGTAAAGAATATTCCGATTCTTATCAAGAATACGTTTAATCCTTCGGGAAAAGGCACGGTGATTAAGAGTGACATCGCCGAAGACCAGAAGCCTATCAAGGGCATTTCCAGTATAAACGGAACGACATTGATTACGGTTTCCGGTTTGTCTATGGTGGGAGTCATCGGCGTGAACCGTCGTATCTTCTCGGCGTTGGCCAATAACGGCATCAGTGTGTTCCTTGTGTCGCAGGCTTCTTCGGAGAACAGTACGTCCATCGGTGTACGCGATGCGGATGCCGATGCGGCTTGCGAGGTTTTGAACGCGGAATTCTCCAAGGAAATAGAGACGGGAGCGATGTACCGGATGACGGCGGAAAGCGGTTTGGCTACAGTGGCCATCGTGGGCGAGAACATGAAGCACACGCCCGGCATCGCCGGTAAGTTGTTCGGAACGTTGGGGCGTAGCGGCATCAATGTGATTGCTTGTGCACAGGGCGCTTCGGAGACGAATATCTCTTTTGTGGTGGACGGGCTGTTCTTACGCAAGACACTTAATGTCATCCATGATAGTTTTTTTCTTTCGGAATACCAAGTCCTCAATCTTTTTCTGTGCGGAGTAGGGACGGTGGGTAGTAGCTTGATTGCGCAGTTGGCGCAGCAGAGTGAGAAATTGAAGAAAGAACGGGGTTTGAAGCTTAAGGTCGTGGGTATTGCCAGCGGGCACAATGCGATGTTCGACCGTGAAGGTATCAGTTTGGAGAACTGCCGTGAACAGTTGGCGCATAGTGCGCCGAGCGATTTGAACCGCTTGCGTGACGAAGTGATAGGAATGAACATCTTCAATTCCGTGTTTGTCGACTGTACGGCCAGTTCCGATGTGGCCGGGCTGTATCAGGAATTTCTGGAGCATAACATCTCCGTGGTGGCGGCCAATAAGGCTGCGGCCTCTTCCGATTACGCCACTTATCAGAAACTGAAATCCACAGCCCGTAAGCGCGGGGTGAAGTTCCTGTTCGAGACGAATGTGGGAGCCGGCCTGCCTATTATCCGTACCATGAACGATTTGCTGAACAGCGGGGATAAGATTTTGAAGATAGAAGCTGTATTGAGCGGTACGTTGAATTTCATATTCAACAAGATTTCGGCCGACGTTCCGTTTAGCGAGACTGTACGGTTAGCCAAGGAAGAAGGATATAGCGAGCCCGATCCCCGTGTGGATTTGAGCGGAAAAGATGTCATCCGTAAGTTGGTGATTTTGGCGCGTGAAGCCGGTTACCGTATCGAACAGTCCGACGTGGAGAAGCACCTGTTCGTGCCCGATTCGTTTTTCCGGGGTACGTTGGATGAATTTTGGAAGAACCTGCCTTCCCTGGATGCCGATTTCGAGCGGCGGCGTAAGGTATTGGAGAGCGAAGGAAAACGTTGGCGTTTTGTTTCCCGTTACGAGAACGGCAAAGCCAGTGTGGAACTGTGTGAGGTAGGACGTGAACATCCGTTCTACACCCTCGAAGGTTCCAATAACATTATCTTGCTGACGACAGAGCGCTATAAGGAGTATCCCATGCAGATTCAGGGATACGGAGCCGGGGCCGGAGTGACGGCGGCCGGTGTTTTTGCCGACATCATGAGTATTGCCAACGTATAACATATATATAATTAAGGTAAGGAGATAAAGATGAAGCATATTATTATACTGGGCGACGGCATGGCCGATTGGAAAGTTCCGGCCTTGGGCGACAAGACGTTGTTGCAATATGCCCATACGCCTAATATGGATTGGATAGCCCGCATGGGACGCAACGGATTGTTGCAGACCGTGCCGGAGGGATTTCATCCCGGTAGCGAAGTGGCCAATTCTTCCATTTTGGGTTACGATCAGCACAAGGTGTATGAAGGGCGCGGGCCGCTCGAAGCAGCCAGTATCGGAGTCGAACTGGCCGATGATGATTTGGCGTTGCGTTGTAATCTGATTTGCATTGAAGAAGGTAAGATAAAAAACCATTCTTGCGGACGGTTGGAGACGGAAGAGGCGGATGTGCTGATTCGTTTCTTGCAAGAGAAGTTAGGTAACGAGCGTATACATTTCTATACGGGTGTGCAGTACCGCCATTTATTGGTCATCAAAGGCGGAAACAAGCATCTGCATTGTACTCCTCCGCACGACGTGCCGGGTACGCCTTTCCGCGACTGTATGGTGAAGGCCGAAATACCCGAAGCCCAGGAAACCGCAGACTTGCTGAATCGCCTGATTCTGGAGTCTCAGAGGTTGTTGGCCGACCACCCGTTGAATATCCGCCGGATGAAGGAAGGCCGCGATGCGGCCAACAGTATTTGGCCGTGGGGTGGCGGCAACCGTCCGGCCATGGTTCCGTTGACGGAGACTTATCCTCAAATCAAAAAGGGTGCGGTCATTACCGCCGTAGACCTCATACGGGGTATCGGACGTTATGCCGGTTTGCAGGTCATAGATGTGGAAGGGGCTACCGGTTTGTACGATACGAATTACGAAGGCAAGGCCCAAGCGGCGATAGAAGCCTTGAAAGACGGTGATTTCGTGTATCTGCATGTGGAGGCGAGCGATGAAGCCGGTCATGACGGAAACGTGGAATTGAAGTTGCAGACGATAGAGAATCTGGACCGCCGTGCCATCGGACCGATTTTGGAAGCCGTGAAAGATTGGGAAGAACCGGTGGCCATCGCCGTGTTGCCCGACCATCCTACGCCCTGTGCCCACCGTACGCATACGCCCGACCCTATACCGTTTGCCATTTACTACCCTGGCATAGAGCCGGACAGCGTACAGACGTTCGACGAGGACGCAGCTAAAGCCGGAAGCTACGGGTTGCTTCGAGGCGATGAGTTTATTCGTGAATTTATGAAACATTAATCGACCATACTTTATGAAATATTATAGTACGAACGGTAAGGCCGACCGCGCTACGCTTCACGAAGCCGTAGTGAAAGGCCTGGCGAGCGACAAAGGTTTGTTTATGCCCGAGGTCATCCGGCATCTTCCGGAGTCGTTCTTCGACGAGATACAGGACCTTTCTTTTCAAGAAGTGGCCTACCGCGTGGCGGACGCTTTCTTCGGAGAGGACGTGCCGGCCGATACGTTGAAACAAATCGTGTACGACACGTTGAGTTTCGACTGTCCGGTGGTGAAAGTGACGGAGAACATTTATTCCTTGGAACTTTTCCATGGTCCCACGTTGGCCTTTAAAGACGTGGGGGCGCGTTTCATGGCCCGCCTTTTGGGATACTTCATCAAACAAGAAGGGTGTAATCAGGTGAATGTGTTGGTGGCTACTTCCGGCGATACGGGGAGTGCCGTGGCCAACGGTTTTCTGGGTGTGGAAGGTATTCACGTGTATGTACTTTATCCGAAAGGCAAGGTGAGTGCCATCCAGGAATGCCAGTTTACGACGTTGGGGCAGAACATTACCGCCCTCGAAGTGGACGGCGTGTTCGACGATTGCCAGGCTTTGGTGAAAAACGCTTTCATGGACGAGGAACTGAACTGTCACATGAAGCTGACTTCGGCCAATTCCATCAATGTGGCCCGTTTCCTGCCGCAGGCATTTTACTATTTCTACGCCTATGCCCAGATGAAGAAGCTCGGTAAGGCTGACCAACTGGTGGTATGCGTGCCGAGCGGAAACTTCGGCAACATCACGGCCGGACTGTTCGGCAAGGTGATGGGCTTGCCGGTGAAGCGTTTCATTGCAGCCAACAATGCCAATGACATTTTCTACAATTATTTGCAGACGAGAGAATACCATCCCCGTGCGTCGGTGCAGACCATCGCCAATGCCATGGATGTGGGCGACCCCAGTAATTTTGCCCGTATTTACGATTTATACAAGGGAAGCCACGCGGCCATTACGGCTGAAATCAGCGGGGCGACTTATACCGACGCGCAGATTGCCGAGACCGTGAAGGCTTGTTATGAAACGAACGGTTACTTGCTCGACCCGCATGGAGCTTGCGGCTTCCGTGCTTTGAGCGAGGGGCTGCGTGAGGGCGAATGCGGTGTGTTCCTCGAAACGGCACATCCGGCCAAGTTCCAAGCCACGGTGGAGAATATCATCGGCGGTTCGGTGGATATACCTGAAAAGTTGGCCGCCTTCATGAAAGGGGAGAAGAAGAGCATCCCGATGGGTAAGGATTTTGCCGGATTCAAGGCATACTTGATGAAACAATAGTTTTATCGTTTGTTGAAAACATCGCGTCCCTGTATGGCCTGACGTTTCCCCGAAAACGTGCAATGGCATACAGGGACGCGATGCTTTATGTTTGCACTATGTTACCGCACGAATTTCAGTGTGTGGGTAGTACCGGAGGCCGTTACGATACGCAACAGGTAGATTCCATTGTGCAACTGTCCGGCGGTAATACGGTAGTTTCCGTCCGCGCTTTCAGGCTTGTCGGAAGAGAGAAGCCGTTGTCCTCGGCTGTCGTAAAGGTCGGCACGTGCCACCTTTCCGCCGTAGCGGAAACGGATGTCCGTTTCTCCCGGGGCGGAGCAATAGACAGGAGCGTCAGCCGTTTATGCGGCCATGCCTTGTATCGCCGAAGGTTCGGTAATCTCGAAATAGGTAGTCTGTGCTATTTCGGTGCCGTTGTGATTCGCCACGATGAAACGGTAGTCGCCCGGTTGGAGGGTAGCCTTGAATTGCAATTCAAAGTGCATGGGTTTTTCTTTTGTTGCCGTGACTTGCAAGATTTGGTATTGCAAGGGGTCGCCCAGTTCTTTCGGATAAATGCCGATTACGAACAGGTCTGTATACATATCGCCGCTGTGGCCTTCGATGTCGATGCTTCCCTTGTAGGTCATGGTCTCGCCTTGTTCGTACGATGCCTTGTCGAGTCCGCCTGTCAGGTTGAAGCCTTCGGCCAAGTCGGCTTCCTCGATGTCTATCTCCACGAGGGGACTTATTGCGTGAATCCCGTAGCCTATGAGGATAGCCGCCTGTATTCCGTACCGCCCTTCTTCCACTGCGGGCAATGTCCGTGTGGCGGTGAACGTGGTGTCATCGAGAGCGGGCAGGCAAAAGCTTCCCATGGGAAGATACTCCAAAACTTCGTCTGTTTCAATGTCTGTTATCAGGGCATATATGTCGTTGTAGAACTCATAGTTTTTTTCCTTGTTCCGTATCTCCACCTTGAATTTCGCATTGCAGCCGCTGTAAAGCTTGTCGATTGGTGTGATTTCCACTTCGGTTTGGTGTCCATAGGCGTGCCATTTGCAAGAGCCGTCCTGAAATACCTTGAGATAAAATTCTTTTGTGGTACTAGGGCTTTTCCGTATCTCTTTCCATTCTTCTTGTCCGGCTTGGCGTGCGGCCGGGTATATCCGGTATGTTCCAGGTGACAATGCCGATGTATTGAATCTGCTGAAGGTTAAATGCTCTATGGATTCTTGCGCCGGTAGTTCATTTTCTGTCTTGTAAGAGGCAGAGAATGGTTGTGACGTGCCGTCCTTTTCAGCCATGATGATGATTTCCCCGTTGAATGCGTAGCCGGAGTTAATGATTCCGTCCATGCAGAAGAGCCCGTTTTCATATTCGGCATCGGTTATGTATAAATGGCAGGACGGTATCGGGGTGTCGGTTCGCGGCATCAGGTGTACTATCATGCGTTGGAGGAATGCATATCCTCCTCCTTCCCCTCCTCCGGCACCAAGAGTTTGTGGATTAAGGGAGTGCAACTCGAAATATCCGTTGCTGCTTCCTCCCCATCCCCAATTCACGTGCATGAGGTCGTCGCTGTCATAGCCGTCTATGACAAAGGCATGGCCGAGATTTACGGCGTCTTGTCCGTTATATTGCACGGGTCGTTTGGCCGAAAGTTCCATTTTGATGAGTGTCATCCATTCTTCTGAGGAATAGAACGACCTATATGCAAAATAAGCAGAGGGGTCATAACCCAAATACTCTACCATGCCTTGCATGATGTCTTCGCCGGTGCTGTTCGATGTCGTGGAATAGTCCATTGTTGATGCTACTCCGCATGCTTTCATCAGTGTGGCCACGGCATCGGCTTGTGCCTCGTTGTATTCGCCATCGTTGTAGTCAGGCAGCATGTTGTCCCAGTCGAAGGTGGTATTGCCGAAATCGAATTCCACGGGGAATTGGTGGGGCTCCGTGGTATAGGAATAGTTGCCTGTGCCGCGCTCCGGATATTTATAGTAGCGCATGATCATTGCGGCGGCAGTTGCAGCACAGCCCGTCACCATCTGTTCACCGTTGAGTTCGGGACAGAATTTGTTGTAGGGCGTGCCTTGGTTGTAGTTGATGTCGCCGAGCAAGGGAGCGATGGCTTCGGGGAATGACGTGTCTTCTTGTTTCAGGTTGAACGTCCGTCGCCCGTCGGGTGCTTCTCCTGTTTGGCGGATATGTCCGGCTTGCGCGGCGTATGCGTCGAGCAAGGCTTTGAGTCCGGTGGGCATGTCTCCGGTGCGGAATGCGCCTTCGGTGGAGTAACCGAGAATGTCGGCCATGCGATCGTCCCCGGAGACGATAACGAAAGCTTCCGAGCCTTGGTTATAGGCGTACCATGCCGGTTGTGCCGTGCCGAGGCCGCGTTTCAAGGGGGAGGTCTCGGACGTGGCTGCCAAGGTAAGCGGTGCGGCGGCACGTGTGGCGGTCACACGTTTGGCGGCGAGGAACTCCTCTGCTATTTGCCGTGCCTGCGCTTCTTTGCGGGGCTCGGCTGAGGCTTGTGTACCGATAAGGGCGACCGCAAGCCAAAGGAGGTAACGATGTTTCATTGTATATAAATTGTTATGGTTTGTGATTTATCTGACGGTATTCGCCGTGTAGTCGCGGACGATGTAGATGCCGCTGCCGTCACCGGTGTCGAATGCACTCAGCCAGAGTTGGGTGTGTTCGTCCTGTAATTTGCAGTAGAGGCGGAGGGTACCTGCTTGGAGTTTTTGCCCCATCTCGTTCTTCCAATTCTCATCGTTCCAGTCTTCTTCGGCTATCGGGGTATGGAGGCCGGGAGTCGATGCGTCGTCATAATACTCGGTCTCTACTTCCATATTGAATCTTCTTTGGGCATAGGTGCGCACGACGTAGAATTTTCTGGCGTAGGTACTTATGTCCGTATTGGTGTAGATTTCATATTCCGTGATTTTCGACAGGATGTTGTCGTTGAATGTGAAGGCGCGGTTGATGGTGGAGAAGGAACTGGAGGACAACTTGTCCGCAAATGTACCCAAATAAGTGCCGGGTTGCGACGTGCTTTCCGTGAGCCGGGGATAGACCTTCAGTGTAGTGGCGAGGTCGTCATCCCAAAAACTGCTGAAGATGTCGCAGGAGATGACTGTGTAGTCCAGTGTGCTGCTCATGTCTTTGTAAAAGTTGCCTTCCGCATCAGGGCCGAGGAACGAGTAACGGGCGTTGAACGATAAACTGTATTGTCCCGGTTCTTCGGGTGCGGTGAAGCTGAAATAGGCCGTTCCGTTTTCTTCCTTTTCCGAAGGATAGTTCAGTGACCCCCATGTGTAAGTCGCTTCGCTGATGTTCTGCCCGCCTGTGGGGAGGGCGATGGAGGCTGTCAGGGGTTGGCCGGGACGCACTTGATCTTTGCCGGTGTTCAGGCTGATGGTGCCGATCTTTGCCGGTGCCACGCCGTGCCGGGTAGCATCTTCTTCACTGCAGGCACTGAAGGCCACTGCGGCGCAACAGGCCGCCATGTAAATTTTGAAAGTCATTTTCTTCATCTTTTGTTTCTGTTATATTAATAATGTGTATGGCGGTGGATTATTTCCATACTTCACGCCGTATTTTTTCGTTCAGTTCCGTCACGATATCCTTGTAGTCGGCACGGCGGCCGCAGGCGCGTATCTCTGTGAGTGGGTATTTGTCCACGATGCGTTCCATCATCTCCTCGCGACTGGGAGGTGCGGCCAGCCGGATATATTCCTCGTAGGTATAAGAGAGGAAAGCCACGGTGGGGCCGATTCCCCGGTTGTCCAACCAGTAGCCCCCTTCGAGCGGAGTAGGCAAGGCGGGCTTGCCGCTCCGTTGCAGGTCTACGGGATCGGGATAGGACACAATACGGGTGCGTTCTTCGTTCATCAGTACGGGCACTAACTTGGAGTAGTCCTTTTTCATTTTATAGATGTACACCACAGGTGACGACACGCCCGCTTGGCTCGTGGCGGTGCCGTTTATGGCTACCGTCGGCCTGTGAGTGGTGGAAGCCGCGTCAACCCGTCCCGTTTCATGCCGGCTTTCCGAGGAGGAATGACAGGCTGCGAGCAAGGCCGTTCCGGCCATCAAGGCGCAGATGCCGCTATGTCTTTTGGGAAATTTCTGTTTCATCAGGTGTTTTGGGATTGAAAGTAGAATAATCAATGCCGCAAATATAGTGAAAGGCGAGTGCAGAGACAAATGAAAACGAAGTTTTCTCATTTGACTATGCCGAGCCGCATCCTATATTCGTGAAACAAATATAAGGATTTATCCTTGCGAAGTAAAATATAATGAAATAAAAGACAGGAAAAGAAAACAATAAACTGCTGATTACTGACATTTTGTCGTTTTCTGCGCCAATAATGTCAGTTGAAAAAAAGAGTGGGTGCTAAAAAGGATTGCACAATTTTAAAATCAGTCCGTATGGGCTTAAAAAGGTTTTCAAAAGTTTAATCCCGGACGGTCCGATGAAGTTATGGAGTTTCCGGGTACGGGGTTTGTATTTTATTCAGGCGGACGGGGCAACCGACAGGAAGGCCGTCCGGAAAGAAAAAATGAATGTATAACTTAAAAGATAGGAGATGAAGATTATGTCACCGATTAGAAAGTACAATGGTCAGAATTGGTTACCGAGTTTGTTTAACGACTTTTTCGACAATGAATGGATGGGCAAGGTGAACGCCACAGCACCGGCTATCAACGTGATAGAAAGTGATGCAGACTATAAAGTGGAAGTTGCCGCTCCGGGTATGACGAAAGAAGATTTTACCATCCATTTGGGCGAAGACGGAGAACTGGTTATCTCGATGGAGAAAAAGAACGAAGTGAAAGAGGAAGACAAGAAGAACAAACGCTATTTGCGTCGTGAGTTTTCTTACGCCAAGTTTCAGCAGGCTCTGGTTTTGCCGGATGACGTGGAGAAAGACAAGATCAGTGCAAACGTGAGTGACGGAGTATTGAACATCACGCTTCCGAAACGTACTCCGGAAGAGAAAGCAAAAGTGAACCGTGTGATTGAAATACAGTAAGTAGTTCTTTTCGCGTCCGTAAGCGTTTGATGATATGGAGGTTGTCCTTGGTAAGACAAGGGCAACCTTTTTTTGTGTTTCCGAGACAGGCAAATGGCGCTCCACGTCTATGTTTGTCAAACTTCCGGAAGGCAGACACGTATGGACGGAAGGGGTGATTTCGTTCGGCTGAGAACGGAAAATCGTTTGGCTGAGAATGAAAAATCGTTTGCAGCAGATTGAAAAATCAATCTCAGTAGATTGATTTTGGACTTGCAAGATGTTGATTTATAGTGTGGTGCGTTTTTTGCAAGAAAATGCGGATTGTCAGATAAAAAGATTCATTTTTATTATCACGGGTTTTGCCTTAACTTTGCGGCATAATCATCCATGATTTGTCCATGAGAAAATTACATCCTTTCATGTTGGCCGGTACGGGGAGCGACGTGGGCAAGAGCGTGCTGGCAGCAGCTTTGTGCCGCATTCTCCGGCAAGACGGTTACCGTCCGGCCCCGTTCAAGGCACAGAATATGTCGCTCAATTCGTACGCCACTCCCGAAGGGTTTGAGATAGGGCGGGCGCAGGCCGTGCAGGCCGAAGCGGCCGGCATACCGTGCCACACGGACATGAATCCCGTGTTGCTCAAACCGAATTCCGACCATACGTCGCAAGTGGTGCTCAACGGGCGGCCCGTGGGCAACAGTTCGGCTTACGACTACTTCCGCCGGGGCGGACGCGAGGAGTTGCGGGCGGCGGTGTGTGCGGCGTTCGACCGGCTCGCCGTCCGTTACAACCCCATCGTGATGGAGGGAGCAGGCAGCATCGCTGAAATCAACCTGTGGGACCGCGACATCGTGAATATGCCCATGGCCCGCCATGCCGGGGCCGACGTGTTTTTGGTGGCGGACATCGACCGGGGCGGGGTTTTCGCTTCGGCTTACGGTTCCATCATGTTGCAGACGCCTGAAGACCGTCGACGGATAAAAGGCATCATCGTCAACAAATTCAGGGGCGACCGCCGGTTGTTCGACGACGGCGTGCGGATGATGGAGGACGTGTGCGGCGTGCCGGTACTCGGGGTGATACCTTATTTCCACGACATACAGATTGAGGAGGAGGATTCCGTGGAACTGGAGCAGAAGAACGACCGTGCCGCAGCGGGACGGGTGAACGTGGCCGTGGTGAAGTTGCTCCACCTGTCGAACTTCACGGATTTCGACCGCTTGGAACGCGACGACAGGGTGCACCTGTATTACACCGACCGGGCGGATGAGTTGCAGAAAGCGGACCTCATTGTGTTGCCCGGCAGCAAGAGCACGTTGGACGACCTGCGTGAACTGAAACGCAACGGCCTGGCCGAGGCCGTGGTGCAAGCCGCCCGGAGCGGCAAGACCGTCATGGGGATTTGTGGAGGCTATCAGATGATGGGCACGGAGGTGGCCGACCCCGACGGGGTGGAAGGCACACCGGCACGCTTGTCCGGTCTGGGGCTATTGCCCGTGCATACGGTCATCGGCCGGGAGAAAGTGACCCGTCAGGTGGAGTTCCGTTTTCGCGGCTCCGGAACGCTGTGCCGGGGCTATGAAATCCACATGGGCAGGACGGTGGCCGACGAGGCGAGGCAAGCCTTCGTCCCCTTGAACCGGTTGGCGGACGGGACAGCCGACGGGTGTCGCGTCCACGACCGTTGCATGGGGACTTACATCCATGGCATTCTGGACAACCCTTCTGTCTTGGATTTCCTTTTGGCTCCTTATACGGAGGGGGCGGCCTGCGGGACCACGGAGGACTATGCAGACTACAAAGAAAGGCAATACGAGCTTTTGGCCGCCCATGTGCGGCGGAATTTGGATATGGAGAAGTTCTATCGCATCTTGTCGTCAGAGGAGGTAGAGTAAGACGCCGGTCAGGAGCATCAGGATTTCCGCACGCCGGTTGACGGCCACGGCCTGTTGCATGTCGGTCGTGGTGAGCGGGCGCAGGCGGTTTCCGATGTACGGTTTGAAACAATACTCGCCGAAGTAGTGGTGCGGCCCGCCGAAGCGGCAGTCCAGTATGCCGGCCAGCGCCGCTTCGGGGTAGCCGGAGTTGGGGCTGGCGTGCATCCGTCCGTAGCGGCGGATGAAGCGCAGTTCTTCTTTCAGGTTGCGGGCGCTTTTGTTTTTCCGGAAGGGGATGCACGCGGCCAACGCCATCAACAGGGCGGTGAGACGGGCGGGGAGGTAGTTGGCGGCATCGTCTATCCGGGCGGCTGCGCGGCCGAAGTCCTTGAACCGTTCGGTGCGGTAGCCGAGCATGGAATCCATGGTGTTAATCATTTTATAAGTCAGCATTCCTGGGATGCCGAGCAGATAGAGCCAGAATAACGGGGCAATGACACCGTCACTCAAATTTTCCGCCAAAGTTTCCAGAGCGGCGGTGCGTATTTCCTGGTCGCTGAGGCGGCTTGTATCCCGTCCCACGATACGGCTCACTTGCCGCCTTCCTTCTTCCAAAGAACGGTCGGCGGCGCAGAACACCCTGCGCACTTCCCGAATGAGCGTCGTGCCAGCCAGACAGTAAAAGATAAGTATGCCCGTCACGAGATAATACAAGTAAGTTCCCCCAGCCTCCCATTGCAGGCAAGCCGTCCATAAGGCGGCCAAGGCGAGATGGGCGGATAGGAAGAGGGTGCAGAGCGTGGCGACGGTCCAGAAAGTCCCTTTGGCACGCCGGTGGTCTCCGTGGTTGGCTTTCCGCTCAAAAAAACTGATCCAGCGGCCGAAAGCCACTATGGGGTGCGGCAGCCGGGCGGGGTCTCCGGCGCAGAGGTCCAACCCCCATCCGATAAGTAAAGGAATAATGCTGTGCATGGGCGTGGTTATATGGAAAACATCCACTCTCCGATGGCGGCCAACAGGCGGTCGTCTTCTTCGGGAGATTGTACGGCTATGCGGAAGTACCGTTCGTCTAATCCTTCAAAATTGCCGGCATCGCGGATGAGCATGCCGTGCGTTTCGGCCAAGTAGTCTTTCAGTGCCGAGGCCTTTCCCATCCGCAGCCGGGCCAACAGGAAGTGGGTTTCTCCCGGCCAAACTTCGGCTATGCGCAGGGCTTCCAACTGTCCGGCCACGCGCACCCGCTCTTCTAATAGGGATTGCAAGTCGATGCGGAAGTCTTTTTCGTGCTCCGTCAGGAAGAGGGCGGCTTCCAGTGCCAACGTGTTGACCGACCACGGCATTTTGTTCCGTCGGATACGTGCCGTCCATTCCTGCCGGGCGGTCAGGTAGCCGACGCGCAATCCCGGGATGCCGAAACGTTTCGTCAGGGAATGGAGCAATATGACGTTGGACCGTGTGGCGGCTTCATGCGGAGAAAACAACATGCGTGGGGTGAAATCCTCATAACTTTGGTCTATGACGAACAGGACATCCGGATGCTGCGCGGCCAGCCGTTTCATCTCGTCGTGGGGAAGGACGGACCCGGTCGGGTTGTTCGGATTGCAGATCCACACGATGTCCGCATCCTCCGGCAGATGGTCGGTGGTATAGATGGACCGTACCTGATGGCCGTGCAGGCGGCAGGCATCCGCGTATTCCGAAAACGTGGGGGACAGGATGCAGGAACGCCGTCCGGAAAAAGTCTGCGCAATCAGATAGATGGCTTCCGTGGCTCCGCTCGTCAGGCAGATCGATTCTGCGCTTATCCCCATCGCTTGGGCCAGTTGGCTTTCTACGGCATGCGGTGACGGTTCGGGATAGGAACGTACTTGTTCCCAACAGTTTTCCAGATGCCGGAATAAGGGAGCAAGCGACGTATGGTGATATACATTGCTGCTGAAGTTCAGGGTTATCTTGCGGCCGTACCGGTATGAGTCGTCTCCGTGTCCGTTGAGCATGGTGATTCCATTTTGGGGCAAAGGTACGTAAAAATGATAAGATATGAGAGGAAGAGGGAGGATAAAAAACGGGGACGTGCATTCACTGCATGTCCCCCGTTGGTCTTAGCCATGAAAAAACTTCTGTGTGTTAGAAGTTATATCCTAATTTGACCATAAACTTGCTGGTCTTGGTCTTTTCCGTGATTTCATTGAAATCGAGAGCATAACCGATACCCACGTTGAACTTGCTGATGTCGAGTGTGGCTCCGATTTGCCATCCGAATTGTACACGGTTCCATTTCCAGTCATCGGAACCATATAATTCGTTTACGTCGTCTTTGTCGAATAAGAGTAACTACTCAGCACCCCTATAGAAAACTTCTCGTTAATAAAGCATAAACTT
>OJNR01000446.1_pt1 | contig 28822 bp, 9 predicted proteins | sample 1597901 | NCBI WGS metagenome assembly OJNR01 (sample SAMN01915223, study PRJEB22387) | human gut metagenome | isolation source: stool | host: Homo sapiens | place: USA | reverse complement strand
ATACTGTTACCGTACTTGTGATTATAGGCATATCGCTGCCGGCCTTCTTCTTCGGCAAATTTTTGCTGACCATTTTCGGCAAGGGCTACGGCGGTCTTGAAATTCTGCCTTCGAGCGGTTTGAAAGATACGACTCAGACTCTTACCGGTTTTGCCAAATTCGTGGATTTGATTTATCACTTGATACTTCCTATGTTTGTTTTGACCATTCTTTCGGTCGGCGGACTTATGAGACATACGAGAACCAATATGCTCGAGGTTTTAAATTCCGACTACATAAGAACTGCGAGAGCCAAAGGTCTGTCCGAAAAGAAGGTCGTCTACAAGCATGCTTTCAGAAATACAATGATTCCGTTGGTCACAATGCTTGCGGGTACTCTTCCCGGATTGTTCGGCGGCGCTATGATTACGGAGCAGGTGTTCAATTTGGACGGTATCGGAAACAAGGCTTACAGAGCTATGATTGACGGCGACATACCGTTTACAATGTCTTACAATATGTTTATTTCCATTATGACCGTTTTGGGCGTGTTGCTTTCCGACTTGGCATACGGTCTGGTTGACCCCCGCGTCAAGATTGGAAAATAGGAGGATTGAAATGGAAGAAAAAGATAAGAATTTAGTTCAGGAAACCTCCGAAAACGCCACATTGAATGAACAGATGGAGGAGGAGAGAGAGTTTCTTTCCGACAAGGCAAAAATCATGTCACCGGGCAGACTTGTGGCAAAAAGATTTTTCCGTTCCAGACTGTCGGTTGTCGGTTTGGTAATACTTATCGCGCTTTACGTATTGAGTTTTGTCGGACCGTGGTTTACGGGTTATCATTACAGCGAAATAGACCAGAATCCCGGAAATATAAAATATTCCTTTAATTATGTTTCCGACGGAGACTACTATCTGATTCTTGAGGACATTCCAACACAGAACATAAACGACCCCCCCAGCTCCAAACATTGGCTGGGCACCGACGGCAAAGGTCGCGACGTGCTGACCAGAACGTTCTGGGGAGGAAGAATATCCATGACGCTGGGCTTTGTCGTTATTTTGTTGGAAGGCATTATCGGAATTGTGCTTGGCGGGATTGCCGGCTATTTCGGGAAATGGGTTGACCAGCTCATCATGCGTATAGTGGATATATTTATGTGCGTCCCCACATTTCCGATTATGCTGATTGCCGGTACCTTGCTCGACGCTTATGAAATAAACGGCATGTCGCGTATTTACTGGCTGATGCTTGTTCTGACGATTTTCGGCTGGTCGGGCATTGCCCGTTTGGTGCGCGGTCAGATACTCATGTTGAGAGAGCAGGAGTACATGATTGCGGCGGAGGCGACGGGGCTGTCCACGTCAAGAAAAATATTCAAGCATCTGATTCCCAACGTCATGCCGCAGCTTATTGTTTCCATGACGATGGGACTGGGCGGAATTATTATTTCGGAAGCCACTCTCAGCTATCTGGGACTCGGCGTTCAGGAGCCTTACGCTTCCTGGGGAACAATGATAAATGCCATCAAGGATATGGAAAGCGAGGTTTATCAGATTGCGTATCAATGGATTCCGCCCGGAATCTGTATCATACTCGCTGTGCTTGGCTTCAACTTTGTAGGCGACGGCTTGCGCGACGCTTTTGACCCGAAAATGAAGAGGTAACGGTTATGGATGAAAAGAAAAATAAAAATAATCTGGAAGTAACTGAGACCGCGGAGGAAAAGGTAGAAAAGGCGGGCGAACAGACTGAGCAGGAAGAAAACTTCTTCAAAAAGACCTGGAACAGGGTGCGTAAGCTGTTCAAAAAGGACGAGGAAGTCAGCAAGCATTACATTTCCGCCAAGGAATCCCGCCGCATATCCAAAGAGAACCTCAAAATTACTTTGGAGTTTGAAAAGAAAAAACGCAGAAAAAACGTGCCCGAGAGCGAGTATCTCACGGAAATGAAAGACCCGCAGAATGTCGTTGAGTTTGACGACCTTCACACCTACTTCTTTACGGACGTGGGTGTGGTCAAGGCGGTTGACGGCGTTTCCTTCAATATACCCAAAGGGAAAATCGTCGGCGTTGTCGGCGAATCGGGCTGCGGCAAGAGCGTGACTTCGCTTTCGCTTATGCAGCTTGTTCAGGCGCCTCAGGGGCAAATTGTTTCCGGCTCCATTCGTTTTGAAGGAACGGATTATTCTTACGACGAAAAACGCAACAAGATTCCCATTTACAAGCTGGATGAAAACGGAAATCAGGTTTTTGACGAAAAGGGAAAGCCCGTGATTGAAACAAACGAGTTCGGCGTTCCTCAGTACAAAACCGAGCGCAAGGTTTTCGACATAGCCAAAATGCCCAAATACGAAATGCACCGTATCAGGGGCAATTTGGTCGCCATGATTTTCCAAGAGCCTATGACAAGCTTAAATCCCGTTTTCACAATCGGAAATCAGCTTGACGAGGTGACTCTGCTGCACGTTGAAGGCGCGACGAAGGAATACGCCAAAAAGCGCAGCATAGAAATGCTTGAGCTTGTCGGCATAGCCATGCCGGAAAACATCTACAAACGTTATCCGCACGAGCTCAGCGGCGGTATGCGGCAGCGCGTTATGATAGCCATGGCGCTTATCTGCAATCCCGAGCTTATCATCGCGGACGAGCCTACGACGGCTTTGGACGTCACTATTCAGGCTCAGATTCTCGACCTGCTGCGCGAAATCAAGAACAAAATAAACGGCAGCATCATGCTGATAACTCACGACTTGGGCGTTATTGCCGAAATGGCGGATTACGTAGTTGTCATGTATGCCGGCAAGGTGATTGAACGCGGCACCGCTCTGGAAATTTTCCAAAATCCTTTGCATCCTTACACTATGGGACTGCAAAAGAGCAAGCCTGCCGTAAACAAAAAAGTGGAAAGGCTTTACAATATTCCCGGACAGGTGCCTAACCCTGTCAATATGCCGTCCTATTGTTATTTTAAAGACAGGTGCGACAAGTGCATAGGCAAGTGCAACGGCGAATATCCTCCCATGATACAGGTTACGCCTACGCACAGCGTTTCGTGCTATCTCTACAACGAGAACAAAAAGGAGGGTGAGTAAGATTATGGAAGAAAAGAAAAATCAAGCCCTCAACGACGCTGTTGAGAATGAAGAAAATGTTGCGGTCGCCGCCGAAAGCGGCCCTGCCTCCGACGACCTGTGCCTGACAGATGAGGAAAAGGGAAAGCTGCTAGTTGTAAGAAATCTCAAAAAATATTTTCCGCTTAAAACGGACTTTTTCGGCAGACCTCTGTCTTACGTACGCGCTGTCGACGACGTTTCGTTCACCGTTGAAGCCGGCAAAACGATAGGTATAGTCGGCGAGTCCGGATGCGGCAAGACGACTATGGGGCGCACAATTCTGCGTCTGCACAGCGTCACCGACGGTCAGGTTATTTTTGACGGAAAAGACATAAGCAAGCTAAAACCCAAAGAGCTGCGCGCGTTGCGTCCTCAGATTCAGATGATTTTCCAGGACCCGTATTCCAGTCTTTCGCCCCGTATGCCGGTCGGCGAAATCATAGGAGAAGCGGTCAGAGAGCACAACATTGTGCCAAGAGAGCAGTATAGGCAGCACATTCTCGACACGATGAAGAAGTGCGGTTTGCAGACTCACTACTTTGAAAGATATCCGCACGAGTTCAGCGGCGGTCAGCGCCAGCGTATCTGTATTGCGCGCGCGCTTGCCTTAAAGCCCCGTCTTGTCATCTGCGACGAGCCTGTTTCGGCGCTCGACGTGTCCATTCAGGCACAGATAATAAATCTGCTGGAAGATTTGCAGCGCGACATGAATCTCACTTATATATTCATTTCGCACGACTTGTCCGTCGTGGAGCATATAAGCGATTATGTCGGCGTCATGTATCTGGGCAGCATGGTGGAGTACGGACCGAAGGAAAAGATTTTTTCAAATCCTATGCATCCTTACACAAAGGCTCTGTTCTCGGCTGTGCCCGTGCCCGACCCGACCGTCAAAATGAACCGTATCATACTCAAAGGCGACATTCCGTCACCCGCGAATCCGCCTTCGGGCTGCAAGTTCCATACCCGTTGTTCGGAATGTATGGATATCTGTTCCAAGGTTGCGCCCAATTACATCGAGTACGAAAACGGTCACAAGGTTGCCTGCCATCTGTATTCACAGAATATCGGCGGCGTTGAGTCGGACCAAACGACCGCTGCCGAAACGAGCGAAAACGCTTAATAAAACTTACTTTAAAGCCCCGTGTTCAGCGGGGTTTTTTATTTCCAGGAATCGTTTTGTAAACAATAAAATCTGTTGATTATTTGAAAATCCTAACGGTTTATTTTCGCGACGTCTGAGACTGAATACGTAGCTGTGGTCGAAATCCGGAAAGTTAGTTGGTTGTTTCGTAAAATAAGTTCGCGTCTTGAAAAATTCGATATTTAAGGGGCGCTCCCGATAGGGGAGCGCCCCTTTCAGCCTGCCCTGAAAAAATTCCGCATGAGAAAAAACAAAATCGGATTAAACCTGAAAAAAATTTTGCTGCAAGGATTGTTTTAGGGAAAAATATGTAACGGTTTGATGTTTAAGCCAATCGAGCAGGCTAATGAAATTATTTTACAATTATTATTGGACAATTGTACAAATACATTTGAGTATGTTTGAAAAAATTTTGGTGTAGAATATGCACGGACTTTAACTTGATTTTGATTGATTATAATTGTTTATGCTTCGGAGAGTTTGGGCAGGGCTATGCCAAATCTCTATTGGGCTTCTGATTCCAAACGCCTGTCTGCTGCTTTAAAGCGCAAACAGGCGTTTGCTTTTTTTGTTTATACTTTTTGACATTGCGAAAATATTTGTTTTTAAATTTTTTTCAAATTTATGAGTGTGTTGAAAAAAGCAAAAACCATGCTGTATGGAATAATAGATTTTCCGCTTTGATTTGAGTGACGGCGTTTTTTCGGCGCGCAAGCATTGCAAGCCTTGAAGGCTGCACGGTACGGGAGTGGGTGTCAAATATCGCTTAATTGACGGTTGGAAAAGCGTTCAATCGTCTCTGTTTTCAAGTCCAAGCAAATATCCCGCCTTGACGTTGAAGGCGAACGCAAGGTTTTTGAGATACGTTGCTTTGGGCTCGTTTTGACCTTTTTCCCAAAAATCGATTGCTTTTTGAGTTACGCCTACTCTTTGCGCGAGCGCCTTTTGCGAAAGAAAATTTTCTTCTCTGAGTTCTTTAATCCTGCTGCTTAAAATTTCCATCCCGAATATTTTAGTAGAAACCTACTTGAAAAGTCTTGACAAAGTAGAATTCTACTATTATAAGTTTATCTTGATTTTTTCATAGACTGAGAATAATCGACAAAATCATGAATAATACCCGAATAAATGATTAAGTCATTTATTGCATATAAGTCATAATATATTAAAACGGCATGTTTTTTTATGTTGAAATGTCGCAGTTTGACACCGTGTGAAATTCCGACGAAAGCGGCTCCTATTGATGTAAATCAAACGCGGAAAGCGTTTTAAATATCGAGGAGGTAAATCCTATGGCTAAAAAGAAACGGTTTTTGTTGCTGCTACTCGTTTGCGTGGCGGCGGCTGTGCTGCTCGCGCTGGGCGGCTGCAAGCCGAAACCTATCGAGGAAGGTCCGGAAACGGGCGTTTACTATTGTGACGCCGACGGAGAGGAGTATCAAATTGTCTTAAACAGCGGCAGCAGATTTTCCTTCGTTGTAAAAGGGGACAACAAGTCGGGAACATACGTTCTTGAAAACGGAGTTCTTACCCTGACTTTTCTCAAAGAAGAGGACGGGCAGCTCACCGCGTCATATTCCGACGGCGGGATTGAGCTGACGTACAAGGGAGAGCTGTTTGTATTCCTGCCCAAAATTACCTATACGGTGACCTTCGACACCGACGGAGGAAGCACGGTTGAAGCCGTGTCCGTGGTAAACGGAAGGACTGTTGACAGACCTGTCGCGGAGCCGCAAAAGACGGATTGTGTTTTTGTCGGTTGGTATAGCGACAAAAACTTTACCCGACCTTATGATTTCGGTTCCGCAATCGTCTCCGACACAACCGTTTACGCAAGATTTGCCGCGGTAGTTCACGGACAGTCGGAGTACGCCGTGACTTTTGATTTGAATTACGACGGCAGCAAGCCGAGCGAAGCGGAGACTGTCGGCGGCAAGCTGCTTGAAGTTCCGTCGCCCGAGCGCGAGGGATATATATTCAAGGGCTGGTGGATAAGTATGTACGAGGACAGGGACAGACTGTCCTATATGTACGCGGACGGAATGGTTTTTTGCGAGGATACCACGCTTTTCGCCCTCTGGCAGGAAAAGGGAAGCGCGGCTTTGCCTTTGGTTTACGTCAGCGCGGAGGGTGTTTCCTGGGACGGCGTAAGCACGGCGGTCAGGCTTAAAGTAGTCAACCCGCTGGGCGCAGTCATTGTGGACGAAACTATCGGCGCGACGGCGGGCAGCTCCAAAAAGCTGGATTTTGCCAACGGCATTGCAGGCGACTATGAAATCACGCTCACCGCGGGCGACGTCACGGTTTCAAGATACTACAAAAACAAGGCGCTCAACAGAGTGTCCGATTTTTCCGTTGCGGACAACGGATTGCTTGTTTGGCGTCCCGTGCCCAATGCTGCGAGATATTACGTCGACGTCGTGTGTGGTGACGAAAATCACGTTCACACTCATTTTGACAACGGCGCTTCCGTATATTTCGATTTTTCAAACTGCAAAATGCGTTCCGAAGGCATTGTGTTTGTTGTTACCGCTACTGCGGAGGGCTATGCTTCGTCCGTTTCGAGAGCGTTTGTCTATCTGCGCAAGCTGCCCGTCGTAAGCGGTCTGCATCTCGACACGGAGAGCGACCTCTTGGTGTGGGACGCGCTTGACGACGCTTCGGATTATACCGTGTCGGTAAACGGAGGCGCGCCCGTATCCACGGGAGGCAGAAACAGTTTCAGCCTCAAAGAGTATTCCGGCGAAATTTCCGTCGTCGTGCGCGCGTATACGCCGGGTTTCGTTCCTTCGGACGAGGCGACGTTTGTCTTTGAAAAAAATCAGCTTGCCACTCCGTCGGGTATTGTCGTATCCGCCGACAGGATAAGCTGGAACGACGTTGCCGACGCTACGTCGTACATAGTGAGCATCGACGGCAAAAACTTCGAGACTGACGAGACCTGCCTGCCGTTTTCGGACACCGACGTTGCATGGTCGAAGGGCGGATATTATTCCCTCAAAATCAAGGCTGCGGGAGAATCCGAATCCAAGTGGAGCGACGAAACGGTTTTCGGCTGGCAGACGCAAGCTACAAACCTGCGCTATTTCAGAAACGTAATTTCCTGGGACTATGTCGCGGGCGTTTCCTCCTATGAAGTGAGGATAAACGGCGGTTCCGCTTTCGGTGTTGCGGGCGGAGTCAACTTCGCCGAGATAAAACTGACCAAAGCGGGCGAAAACCTGATAGAGGTCAGATGCGCGGACGAAAACACCGAGGACGAAAGCGAGCCGGTTTGGACTTCTCTCAAGGTGTGGGCGCATACGTTGAGCTTGAACGCTATGGGAGGCGAAGCGGTCGCCCCGCTTTATCTGGCGGTGGGCGACAAAGTGGAGCTTGCCGAAACAAGCAAAACTGGCTATGACTTCGGCGGCTGGTACAACAAAGAGGGCGGCGCGGCGGCAAACGGCGCGGAGTTTTCCGAAGAATATTTCCCGTTCAACGCCGACGTTGTTCTCTATGCAAACTGGGTTGCCCACGTTTATACGATAACTCTCGACTGCGGCGAGTTCGGCACGGTAGACGGTCAGCGCACGCTTACCGCAGAGGTGGCTTACGGCAGTGAATTCGTTCTGCCCGTGCCCGACGTCAATTACGAAATAAAGGTGTTTACGTATTGGTGCGCGAGCGCCGACGGCTACGGCGTCGCGTACACGGACTCCGAAGGCCGCAGCAGGATAAAATGGTCCCACACTTCGGAAGACATCGTTCTTTACGCTTATTACGTCGACGCAATCGATTACGTCAGAGACGGCGACGGTTACGCCGTCAAGGCGGGACCGAGAATCTCGCAGGTTACCCATCTTATTATCCCCGCGACGTACACTCCCGTGCCGACGGACGAAAATCCCAATCCCGAAACGCTAAAAGTGGTTTCTATTCAGGACTATGCGTTTCTCAACTGCACCAAGCTTGTGAGCGTAAGCATTCCCAACACGGTAAGGACAATTTCTTTGACCGCGTTTGACGGATGCAGATATATCGAGCGTTATGAAGTGCGTGAAATCGAGGGGGAAATCGACCCAGTTTACTTCGCGCAGGAGGGCACGCTTCTTTACAGAAACATCGTCATGCAGGGAGAGGTGGAAATAGCTCTCGTGCCCGCGACGTTTACCGGAAGCTACCGCATACCCGACGCGGTGACAAAAATAACGCAGAACGCTTTTGCCAAAACCAAGCTGGAAGAAATCATCGTTCCCGCTTCCGTCAAGACGGTTGCCCGCGCATCGTTTTCAAACAGCACGACGCTTAAATCCATCGTTTTCGAGCAGTCGATAACGGAGGAAATTCCGCTTACCATGAGCGACGGAGCAATCGTTTCCTGCACCGCGCTTGTAAATCTCACGCTGCCCGCAAGACTTAAAAAGTTTGAAAAGGCAGAGCACGAGATTTTTTCGCTGTTCGGAAAACTTGAAAATATAAACATCGTCGGCTCCTTCGACAACGCAGCCTATTCGTCAATCGACGGAGTGCTGTTCAACGCGGCAAAGGACACCCTGCTTTATTATCCCGCCGCGCACAACAAGGACAGCGGCGTTTACACGCTGCCGACGGCGGCGCTCAACATTGCCGAAAGGGCGTTTTATACCAACCCGTCTTCAACCAAAATCAAGAGTACGGTCAAAGAGGTGTATTTACACGCCAACGTCCGCACGATAGGGGCGGAAGCGTTTGCGGAGTGCGACAGTCTGACAAAGGTTGTTTTTGTCGCGAGCGAGCGCCCCGCAGGCACAATGGTTATCGGCAGAAGGGCTTTCGCCGATTGTTCCAAGCTTGCCGAGCTGGTTTTTGAAGAAAGCGGGACAATGACAAGAGTTACGGAAACGACGGAACAAGGAGAAAAGGTCAGCTTTAAATTCGAATATACCAAAAGCTGCGGCGTTGCCCAAATCGGCGAGGAGGCGTTTGAGGGTTGCTCTTTGCAATCTCTGCTGCTGCCGTCCACGCTCACGGCGATAGGCAAAAACGCCTTTGCCGACAACTCGAAACTTAACGACATAGATTTAAGCCACGTGCGTTCAGACCTGCAATTCGGCGAATACGTGTTCAGAAACTGCCGTATGCTGGAAAGCGTGGAAATCCCCGACAATGTGGGGTATATACCCTTCAATTCGGTGTTTTACAACTGCACCAAGCTTAAAAGCTTTGTTGTAAGCCCCGACAATCCAAACTATTACGCGGACGAACAGGGGGTGCTTTACAACGCCGACGTGACCGAAATCGCTTATTGTCCCGAAGGACTGACGGGCGACTACGTTATACCTGATACTATCAAGGTTATCGGCGGCGGCGTGTTTATCGGCAAAGCCAATATGGTTAAAATTACCATACCCGCAAGCGTTGTCAACATAGGCAACGGCGCGTTTGAAAGCTGCGTCAATCTTTCGGAGGTGTTGTTCGTTGAGGGAGAGGAGCTTCTCACCATAGGCGACAAGGCGTTTTACCGCTGTACGGCGTTAAAGAGCATCAAATTGCCCGAGCGTACGCTGTCATTGGGCGAAAACTGCTTCGACGGAAGCGGCCTGTCCGATATAGATTTCGGCGGAGTCCGCACAATAGCGGCAAACGCTTTCGGCAACACCAAGAGCTTGTCCGTCCTCACAATACCCGCGTCGGTGACGGAAATAGGCAAATACGCCTTCCGCAGCTCTGCAATTTCCGAAATCAAATTCGCTCCGAGGGCGACGGGGAAGGAAGAAACGCCTTTTGAACCTCTCAAATTGGGCGAAAGCGTATTCACATACTGCGCGTCGCTCAAAAAGGCGACTTTCCCCGACGGACTGACGAGCATACCCGATTCGACGTTCTACAACTGTGCCGCGCTCACTTATGTTTACGTACCCAAAACCGTTGCCAACGGCGACGACGTGGTTGCGGGGGTAAGCGGCTTTGCGCGCGCAATCGGACCGTGCGCCTTCTATCACTGCGAAAGCCTTTCCGAAATCGAGTTCGGGCTTGGAGGCACGGGCGACCTTTCCTTTGCGGAAAGAGCTTTCTGGGGCTGCACGTCGCTCAAAACTCTCAATCTGCCCAACAGACTGCGCGGAGTGCAAAACGACTACGATGCTTTTCAGTTCGGGCTTGAAATTTCGGGAGGTCTTAGCAACGGCAACGCCGTCATGTGTTTCAGCGAATACGACGGACGCGACTGCGCCGCGGTAGAAAGCATAAACGTGGAGGAGGGAGGTCTTTACTTCTCCTCTTACGACGGAGCGCTGTATACGGCAGGCAGAAAGATGCTTGTGTTCTGCCCGCAGCAAAAGTCCGGCACGATAACAATCGCCAAAGAAGCGGAGACTTTCAGAGTCGGCTGCTTCTGGAACTGTCAGATTCTCTCCGCAATAGAGTTCGAGGAGGGAGGAACGGCGGATTTCGAGTTGCCGTCGGTAAGCGGCAGCTTCACCTATACGTCGGACGGTATCTTCTACAACTGTTACAGTCTTACCTCCATAGCTTTCCCCGCGCGTCTCGTAAAAATAGGCGACAACGCGCTTTATTGGGGCGAGGTGATTGCGGGACGCTCGAATCATAACATTTCCGTCGTGACGTTTGCACCGGACTGCCGACTGAACGAAATAGGAAAAAGCGCGTTCAAAAACTGCAAAATTAAGGAAATAGAGCTGCCCGCAAGCGTTGCGAAATTAGGCTCAAAGCCCTTTGAGGGGTGCAGCATAGCGCGGCTTGTGGTGCCCGACAGCCTTGCGTCGGACGGTTTTACCGACCTTGTGGCGGGCATATCGGGACTCAAAAGCATCGAGTGCCGTTCTACCTGCAAAAATTTCACGACGGTTGACGGAGCGCTTTTCTCGAAAGACGGAACGGAGCTGGTTTTCTGCCCCGCCGACAAGGTCGCGGAGGTTTACACCGTGCCTGCCGAGGTGCGGAAGATAGGCGATTACAGTTTCAAGGACAATGTAGGCGTCAAATCCGTCGTGTTTGCCGACGCGGACAAAGATTTGGAAATCGGTCAGTACGCTTTCCAAAATTCGTCAATAGAGTCCGTGACTCTGCCCGACAGACTTGTTTCGATTGCGCTGTACGCGTTTTCGGGCTGCGCGTCTCTCAAAACCGTGACTTTCGGAGACTCGTGCAAATTGTCGACGATAGGAGACAGGGCGTTTGAAAAGTGCGCGTCTCTCACGGAAATATCGCTTCCCGACCTGACGACAAGCATAGGCGCTTATGCGTTTGCCGAGTGCTCGTCGCTTAAAAACGTCAATTTCAGCGAAAACAGCCAGCTAATCAACATCGGTCAAAACGCGTTCAGAAGCTGTGCGGCTCTTGTCGAATTTACCGCGCCCAAGACGCTGGTAAACCTCGGCAAGCCTTCGACGACGGACACGGTGCTCGTGACCACGTCGTCCTACACGTTCTACAACTGCAAGTCGCTTAAAAAAGCGGATTTGTCCTCCTGCGCTGTTGAAAACATTGCGATGTATACTTTTGAATCGTGCGACGCGCTTGAAACGGTTTTGCTGCCGCAGGGGCTCAAAGGCATAGGACAGTATGCGTTCAGAAATTGCGTCAAACTCAGCGAAATATCGTTGCCCGAAGGGCTTGTTACGTTGAACGCTCAGGCATTTTCGGGGTGCGGTCAGTATTTTGAAAAGACGGGACTCAAAACGGGACTTAAATCGATAACCGTTCCGTCTACGGTGACGACGATAGGAAAATCCGTCTTTGAAAATTGCGCCGCTCTCGAAGAAGCAACGGTAAAGAGCACGAATGTCGGCGAAAATATGTTTTTAGGGTGCGTCTCCCTCAAAAAAGTAACCATAGGAGCGGAGACGGAAAGCATAAAGGCTCTTGCATTTTCCGGCTGCAAATCTCTTGCCGAGGTCAATATGCAAAGCAATGTGCTTGCCGAGATAGGAAAGGGCGCTTTTCAGAACACGGCGATTACTCAATTTACCGTTCCCGATACGGTAGACACGCTCGGAGCGGGCTCGGCGTCCTCAACGGGCGCAAAGGACGGCATTTTTTACGGATGCAGTCAGCTTGAAACCGTCACAATCGGAATAAACGTCGAGACAATTCCCGACTGTATGTTTGCCGACTGCGAGTCGCTCTCGTCCGTAGTGTTCAAGGAAAACGGCAAGGTTAAAATGATTGGCAGAATGGCGTTTTTCAACTGCCGTTCTCTCAAAGAGATTGTTCTGCCGTCAACGCTCACTCAGCTGGGCTACACGGGCGCGTCTTACACGTCGTCGACTACTTATGTCAGTACATTCGAGGGCTGCGAGTCGCTGCTGTCAATCAGTCTGCCCGAGGGCGTCACAAAAATAGGACAGGGACTGTTCAAAAACTGCACGTCGCTGGAAAAGGTGACATTTGCAGCCAATACGCTCGGTTTTATCGCATCCAATGCGTTTTTCGGCTGTTCGTCGCTTGAAGAGTTTGTTTTCCCCGCCAATGTGGAGTCAAATTTCACTTTGGGCGCAAGCGCGTTTTCGGGTTGTTCGTCGCTTGAAAGCATTACCCTGCCCGACAACGTCAAGACAATACCCGACAACGCGTTTCTCGACTGCGTTTCCCTTGAAACGGTGCTTATGCGTTCCGATGCGGCGGGCACGGTGGGAGCAAGCGCGTTTGCAGGCTGCGTCAAACTTAAAAACGTGACGCTTTCCGACGGAATCACCCAAATCAAGCAAAAAGCTTTCCTGAACTGCGCCGCGCTTGAACAAATAACTCTGCCGCAAAGCCTGATTAAGCTTGGCAACGGCTCGACGACAAGCAACGCCGGTTACGGCAACGTATTTGAAAACTGCGTTTCCTTAAAGGAGATAACGCTGCCCGAAGGCGTCAGCATAATAGACGTCGCCACCTTCAAAAACTGCGAGTCGCTTGCAAAAGTGACGGTAAGCGGCGCTCTTACTCTGATAAGGGAGGACGCCTTCGAGGGGTGCGGCAACGTCAAATTTTGTGTCGCGGACGGCAACGTCAAAACCGAGATAGAGGACAACGCCATATATGCCGAATATACCGACTCCTTCTATTTACTGAACGACAAAGGTACAGGCACGACTTCCAAAAAGATTACCGGCACGGCTCTCGTGCATTATTTCGGCAAAGAGACGACGCTGACGGTAAGGGACGGCACGGAAATCGTCGCAAGGGCTGCGTTGAGGAACAATTCCGTTGTTGAGGAAGTGGTTTTGCCCGCGTCGGTGAAGTATATCGACGACTTTGCGTTTGCCGGCTCCGCCGTCGGAAAAATCAATCTCGAAAACGTGGATTATATCGACGGAAACGCTTTTGAGGGGTGCGCGCGGCTGACTACCGTGACGCTCACTGCGGAGGTTGTTTACTCCAAAGCGTTCCTCAATTGCACGGGGCTTGAAGAAATCAAGCTTGACGGCACAAAATTTATCAATATGTATGTATTTCAGGGGTGCACATCCCTTAAACACGTGACCGTGCCTGCAAGCGTAATAGCTTTGAAAAACGAAGCATTCAGGGACTGCACCGCACTTGAAACGGCGGAAGTAAATGTGGGAAATCTAAACGGAACGGTGTCAAGCAGCGGTACGGCGGGGAACGGTTGGTTCAAAGGCTGTACGTCCCTTAAAACGGTGACGTTTGCCGACGGATTGCTGAGACTTGAAAATTATCTGTTCGAGGGCTGCACTTCCTTGACGACAATCAAATTGCCTGCGACGTTGCAGCGTCTTTCGGCGGGCTACGGCGCGTTCAAAAACTGCACCTCTCTTGTAAGTCTTACAATCCCCGCAGGTGTGACGGCAATAGAAAACAACGAATTTGTCGGCTGCGCCTCACTCAAAGAAATCATTTTCGAGGGCAGCGTAACAAAGATTGGAAACGCTTCGTTCGACGGCTGCGCCGCGCTGGACACAATCGACCTGTCGCAGGTGAGCTCCGTCGGCAACAATGCGTTCAGGGGCTGCGCCGCGCTGGAATACGTCAATCTGCCGCAGGCGGCGACGCTCGGCGCAAACAGCTTTGAAGGCTGCTCGGCTTTGAAGGAAGCGAGCATTCCCAAAGTGGCGAAAATAAGCGACTATGCGTTTATGAACTGCGTCAACCTCGTCACCGTGTCTGCGGCTGCCGCAACGGAAGCAGGGGACTTTGCCTTCTTTGGCTGTGCTTCGCTCGAAAGCATAAGCCTGCCCGAATTGAAAACTTTGGGCAAAAGCGCGTTTGCGGGCTGCTCGTCCCTCAAAGAATTTGTCGCACCCAACCTAAGCTCTATAGGAGATTACGCTTTTTGCGAGGTTTCAGAGTCGGAGGACGGAACGAGCGTTTACAACGGCTGTCCGTTGACGGGCTTGGATTTGACAAACGTCACGTCCGTCGGCAAATATGCGCTTGCCGGCTTGACTCAAATAAAGGAGCTTGTCATACCGTCGGGCGCAATGAGCGTGGGCGAAGGCGCGTTTGCCGGCTGGACGGAGGAGCAGGTGATTCGCATTGACATGTCGGAGGAGGACTGCGACTGGACGGAGGGTTGGAACAGAGATATGAAAGCAACGATTTACTGGAAATCTGCCGAAACGGAGGCAGAGGCTTAAAGGGGAAAGGCGGGGCGGACTGCTTGCTTGCCCGTTCCGCCTAAGCCGCTTGCTACGGGCGGCTTGACTTGAAATAAAGGAGATAAAAAAATGTCGGTAAAAAATTTATTGTCCGAATATCGCAAAAGATTATCCAAAGAAGCATGGTTGAAATCGATTGTCTGGGGCGCGGTTTTTGCGTTTGGCGCAAACGCCGTCGCCGCGCTTGCGACCTGGTGTCTGGGAGTAAAGAGTTTGAAACTCGTTTTGTGCGTGTCCCTCGGCGTTTTCGTCGCGGTTTGGGCGGCTTCGTCGGCTTTGCTGTATTTTCTTAAATTCCGCCCCACGTTTAAGGACGTCGCGCGGCGCGTAGACGGGCTGGGACTTGAAGAAAGAGTTATCACCATGACGGAATATGAGAAAAAGGAGGACTTTTTCGCCAAAAAGCAAAGACAGGACGCTGCGGCAAAGCTTAAAAGCGTCAAATCGGGAAGCTTAAAAATAGTCGTATCCGCGGCAAGCATAATCGTTGCCTGCGTGATGCTGTTGACTGCCGGAGCCGCGACCACCGCGAGCGCGCTCAGCGCAAAGGGCATTATCAGAGATTTGCCCGGCATAGTGGAGCCTATTTTCAATCCCGAGGTTTTTTATACGATTGTTTACGAAGTCGAGGGAGAGGGGGAAATCGAGGGCAACGCGGATCAGCTTGTGCTAAAAGGCGGAGACGCGGAGCCTGTGCTGGCTGTTGCCGAAGACGGCTGGGCTTTTCTGTGCTGGTCGGACGGCAGCGAGGAGCCTTACAGACATGACAAGGAGGTAATGCCCGACGGAGAGTTTTCCGAGGTGGACGAGGACGGCAACGTAATAATAACCTATTTTGCCGTGTTCACGGAGCTTGAAGAGTCCGAGCAGGACGGCAACGGCGGCGAAGGAGACGAGCAACAGCAGGAGCAGGATCAGGCTCAGGACCAACCCTCCGACGGCGAGGAGCAGGAGCAAGAGCAGCAGCAAACGGACGGCGACGGCGAAAGCAAAGACGGCGACGGCAAGGGCGGAGAGTATCAGGACTCCAACAAGGTCATAGACGGCGACCAGTACTACGGCGACAGATTGGAAGAATATCTGGCGTTGGCAGAGGAAATTCTGGAAAACGACGGCGAAATACCCGACGATTTGAGAGAATTTATCGAGTCGTACTACGGAACAATCGAATAAAAGAGGGCTGCTTCTCATTAAGATTGAAAGATTCTTGCGGCGGGGAGCGCGAAACGCTCCCCGCTTTACGCGGAAAAAAGCTGAGACTTTGAAAATAAAAACGGACAAGGTGAGACATTATGGATTTATTGGTTCCAATAGGCTTGCTGGGCTTAATCGGGCTGTTGATTTTGTTGATTATTTACATATTGAAGCCCAATTATCAGCAGAAATTTGTTTCAAGCACTTATATATGGAAATTAAGCCTTAAATACAGAAAGAAAAAAATCCCGATAAACAAGCTGAGAAATCTGCTTATTCTGCTTTGTCAGGTGCTGATTTGCATAGCCGCCGCTTTGATTTTGTCAAAGCCCGCGGTCGTTGCCGAGACAAGCGTCGGACAGAACGAAAAAATAATAATCGTGGACGCTTCCGCGAGCATGCTCGCTTCCTGCGAGAGCTCCGACGACACGCGCTTTGACAGGGCGTTGAAAAAAACGCGCGAAATCGCGGACGAAACCTTAAAAGACAACGGAACGGTAACCGTTATTCTTGCGGGAGAAAAAGCGTCGTACGTGGTTAGGCGCGCGGGCGCGGGAGAGCTGTCGGAAATAGACGCATACATAAACGGAATGCAGTGTTCTCTGTGCGAGGGAGACGTGGACGGAGCCATGCTTTTGGCGGAGGAAACGCTGCGCTACAACGCCGATTCCGAAATTCTGCTTTTGACGGGCACGACCTACGTCAACGACGCTGAAAACGTGACAATCGTGGACGTTTCCGACCGATACGAGTGGAACGTAGCCGTGCTTAGCGCGTCGGCGAGACTCGAAGACAACTTTTATACCTTTGAAATAGAGGTTGCGTGTTACGGCTTGGACAAGGCTTTCGAGGTGTTCTGCGAGGTGAGCAACGTAAACGGAAAGGGAGAAAAAATAACTCTCCCCGTGCAGACGGTAAACGGACTGGACGGCATTCCGACCAAAATAGTTTACACCTCCGCCGCGCGCAATCTCGGACAGGACGTGATTCCCGTGCTTCTCACCGAAAACGAAAGAATTTATTCTTTCGACGAGGCGTATATACATATTGACGAAGCGGATTCGCTTTTGCTGGACAACGAGTTTTTCATTTACGGCGGATTAAGGCCGACGGTAAAGATTCAGTATTACAGCACGGCGTCAAACGTCTTTTTCGGCGGCGTGTTGAGGACGCTCAAGGAAAAGACTTTCGGCAGCTGGAATATAGAAATAACCGAGGTCAAGGGCAAGGATACGCCTGCAACCGAGGGATTTGATTTTTACATATTCGAGCACACCGTGCCCAAAGTTCTGCCAAAGGACGGAATAATTTTTTTGGTCAATCCCGACAGCTCGGCGGACGCGGGCTTCTCGATTGTGAGAAGAAACGTGCAGGTGACCGATTACGACGGAGACGGCGCGTCTCTTGCTATCGGAGACGGCGAGCATCCTCTGGTGCGCTATATGGATGTCGAGGGAATAAAGGTAACCCAATATTCGCAGGTGGACGAAGCAAGTCTGGAAAGATACGACGTGCTGATGTATTACGAGGGCAATCCCGTGTTCTTTGCAAGAAACGAAGCCGATTCAAAAATCGCCGTGATGACTTTCAGTCTCAATATGTCCACTTTGGCGCTCAGCGTGTATTATCCCATTCTCATTTACAATATGTTCAATTATTACCTGCCGTCTACCTTGACGGAGGATTTGTGCGACGTTTACGACACGATAGAGGTAAACGCGAGGGGCAGAGATTTGATTGTTACCGCCCCTGACGGCACGGAGCTGCTCTTCGGGGAGTTTCCCGCAAAGCTGTACGTAGAAAGCTTCGGAACCTACACCCTGCGTCAACAGCTCATTTCGGGAGAAATCGTGGAAGAAAAATTTTACGCCAAGGTTGCCGCGTCGCAAAGCGACATAACGCGGGAGGACGTTTTGAGCGTTCCCTTTGCCGCAAACGCCGCGCAGGAAATCATAGAGGATTTGCTTGTCTGGTTTGCCGCGGCAATCGTCGCGCTTATGTTTTTGGAGTGGGCGCTGCACTCGATTGAAGGGCTGTGACCGTGGAGGCTGAAAAATGTTGAATTTACAAGTGAATTTTTCCTGCGCATGGCTGCTGCTGCTTATTGTGCCCGCCGTGCTTCTTACGCTTCTGCCTTACTTCAAGCTGTCGAAAAAATTCAGAAAAACAAGAAACAGAATTTCCTCCGTCGTGCTGCACCTGACTGCGCTTGTCCTGTGTATTTTCGTGCTGTCGGGCATGACATTCGATTACGAGGTGCACAACTCGGAAAACGAGCTTGTGCTGGTGGTGGACGCTTCTTACAGCACCGCCGAAGAAAAACAGGCGAAGGACGATTTCGTGCGCAGCGTCATAGAAATGACCAACACCGACGTTTACAGCCTCGGCATAGTCACCTTCGGCTTGAAGCCCGTGTGCGCGGTGCCTCTTACCGACGACTTGCGCAACGCTTTCAATCTGTATCAAAACTCCTTGCAGCCGGACGTCACTGCGACGGACATTTCGTCGGCGTTGGTTTTTGCAAGGGATATGCTTACCCATCCCGAATCCGCAAAGATAGTGCTTTTGAGCGACGGCGTGGAAACGGACGGAAAAGCCTCATCCGTTGTCAAATCGATTGTTGCGGAGGGCACGCGCATAGACAGCGTTCTGTGCGGCTCCCTGTCGGGAGAGGACGAGGTTCAGGCGCTCTCGGTGGGGCTGCCGGACAGCAATATTTTGAGAGGCGAGCAGTTTGAAATTACTCTTTCCGTTGCAAGTTCGAGAAAAGGCGAAACACCCGTCACGGTGACGTTGTTCGACAACGGTGAGGAGTGTCAAAGCGTGTCCGCTTCCGTCAGGGAGGGCGTGCAGGATATCGCAATTCCCCATTCGCTTGAAGAGGAGGGGCTGCACGCGCTGCGGTTCAGGGTAGACGCCGACGCAGATGCCGTTTCGCAAAACAACGAGCTTTATTCCTATATGTATCTAAATCTTTTCGACAAGGTGCTCATTGTGGAGAGCAGCGAGGGTATTTCCCAAGAGATTTGCGCGCTGTTGGAGGGCTATGAAGTGACGACGGTTCGTCCCGACGAAAGCAGCTTGCCCAAGACGCTTGACGAGCTGTGCGCCTTTGACGAGGTAATCCTCAACAACATAGCAAACTCAGACCTGCCCGAGGGCTTTGACGAGATACTCAACCGTTACGTTTACGAGGCTGGCGGCGGACTGTTCACCGTGGGCGGAAGCGAGGGCGGCGACTCCGAAAAGGCGCACGCCTACAACAGAGAGGATATGGCGGGCACGCTTTTGCAGCGTATGCTGCCCGTCGAGGCGATAGACTATACGCCGCCTCTCGGCATGATGATAGTCATAGACGTTTCGGGCAGTATGTCTTCGGGTACGGACGTCGGCACGGTTCAGAAAATCGACGCCGCAAAAAACGCGGCGGTCAGCATGGTCAGAGATTACACCTGTTTAAACGAAAGAGATTACTGCGGGGTTATGACTTTGAGCGACGACTATACCGAGGACGCATCGCTTTTGCCCATGACGCGTCAGGACGAAATCATAGAAGCCATTTACGGCGTGGAAAAGGGCGGCGGAACGCTGTTTACGCCGGCGGTCAATCATGCGGGCATGGCTTTGAGAGCCTTGTACACGAGCGGAAGAATCGAAAAAATGCACGTCGTCATGATAACCGACGGAGGGGCGGCGGACTATGAGGACTACGTAAGCAGAGTGGAGCATTTCAACAGTCTTGGAGTTACATATTCCTTTATCGCGATAAAGGCGACAAGCGCGTCTATGGAGCAGCTCAACGAAGCGGCAAAGGTTGGCGGCGGCAAAGCGTACAATGCGGACGCGACGGATTTGACGGGCGTGCTTAAAGACGACATACGCATACCCGAAATAAAAGAGGTGGAATTCAGGGAGTTTGTACCGAATATAAACCCCGATTCCTATTACGCGACAGTCATATCGCAGGAGGAAATGCCGGCGCTTTACGGCTTTTACGGAACAAAGAAAAAAGACGATGCGGAGCTGGTGCTTTCGGGAGAGTACAACGTGCCCGTTTATGCGCAGTGGAAATACGGCAACGGGACGGTTGGCAGCTTTATGTGCGACCTTGACGGCACTTGGTCGGCGGATTTTCTGAGTGCGGAAGGCAAGGGCTCGGAATTTCTGCTGAGCGTAATAAACAAGCTGTTTCCGACTGAGGACATTCGCCCGAAAAATCTCGACGTGGTTTTAAGAGAGGAAAACTATACCACTCAGTTAAGCATTTACCCCAAAATCGAGCTTAAAGAGGGGGAAAGCGTGGAGGTGTTGCTGGAAAACCTGACCTCCTCGGACGCGTCCGCGCAGCTTACCGCGCCTTTGGCGGAGGAAAAATACAGCCGCGCAACTTTGTTTGCCGCGGAGGCGGGCGTGTACAGAATAACGGTGCAGAAAAAAGGCGCCGACAACGCGCCTTCGGGCAATCCGTGCGTGGTCTACAAAACCTTTTCCTATTCGGAGGAATTTAATTTGCTTGCAAGCGACACGGACGGAGCCGAGGTGATGGAAGCAATTGCCGTATCGGGAAACGGCAAATACGAGCCTTTGTCGGAAAAGGACGCGGTAACGGTCTTTCAGGGGTTTAAGGAAACTCTGGAAAAAAGCTTCGACCCGCGCTTCCTGTTTATAATAACGGCTCTTTGCCTGTTCCTGCTTGACATAGCGGCAAGAAAATTCAAATGGAAATGGCCGCACGAGCTGATAAGAGAGCGCAGAGAAAAACTGCGGGACGCAAACGACTCTTCAAATCGAAACGAAGCGAGGAAAAAATGATGAAAAAACTTAGAGCGCCTTATCTTTTGATTTTGATTTTTTGTATGCTTGCGCTGGCGGGCTGTTCGGGAGGGCTTGGCAGACCGTCGGATTTGAAGGTAAACGAAACCGATTGGGTATTGTCCTGGTCTCCCGTCGAAAACGCAACGGCGTCCACGACATACATAGTGGAAATAGACGGCAGGGAATACGTAAGCAGCAAAACCTCTTATTCGCTCGAAGGACTCGAAGAGGGCAGCTACAAAATCAGAGTGAAAGCAACCGACGCGTTGGGACAGACGGGAGACTCCAAATGGTCGGACGCCTTTGTGTTTACCAAGCCTTACGAAAACGGGCTTGTCTACACGTTGACAAACGCCAACACCGAATACGAGGTTACCCGTGTGGGAAGCGCGAGAGGAGATATAGAAATAGGCGACGTTTATCGGGGCAAGCCTGTGACGAGCATAGCGGAAAAGGCGTTTTACTCGTCAAGCGGAGTCAAAAGCATAGTCGTCGGCAAAAACGTCAGGGAAATCGGAGACTACGCTTTCACCAACTGCTCCAATCTCCAATCCGTGACGCTGCCCGACGGGTTAAGCGAGCTTGGAGAGCACGCTTTTCAGGGCTGCCGCGCATTGCAGAGCATAAAATTGCCCGACAGTCTCAAAGAAGTGAAAAAGAGTTCTTTTCAGTATTGCAGAAACATGACGTCCGTCGATTTGGGCGGCGGTATCCTTTCTGTGGCGGCGTCTGCGTTTTCCGATTGCGACAAGCTTTCCGAGCTTAAGGTGCCGGACAGCGTGCGCACGCTGGGCGAAAAGTCCTTTTACGGCTGCGATCTGCTTGAAAGCGTGACGCTCGGCGCCGCAGTCGACAGCATAGGAGAGGGAGCGTTTGCCTCCTGCGTGTCTTTAAAAAGCTTTGCCTTAAACCAAAGACTGTCCGCTATCGGAGCAAACGCCTTCAACGGCTGCGTCAAGCTGGCTTGTTTCGAAACGCCCGACAGCGTCGTTTCAATCGGCGAACAGGCGTTTTTCGGGTGTCAGTCCCTGTCGGACGTGGTTATCGGCTCGGGCGTTAAGCAAATAGGGGCGTTGGCTTTCGATTCTACCGCTTTGAGTCAAAGCGCAAGCGGCATAGTTTACGCCGACGGGTGGGCTGTTTCTTGCAGCGCGACGCTTTCGGAGCTTAATCTTTTGGCGGGCACGCGCGGAATCGCCGACATGACATTTGCGGGGCGCGCAATCACGGAAGCCGTGATTCCCGATTCCGTCAGGTTTATCGGAGACTACGCCTTTTACAGATGCACAGAGCTTATGTCCCTTGACGCTGGGAACGGCGTGGAGCGCATAGGCAGATACGCTTTCGACGGCTGCAAGGTGCTGGGCAGGGGCTATTTTTCTCTCGGCAGCAGCCTTAAAAACATAGAAAGCTATGCTTTCGCGCGCTGCATCGATTTGGGCAACAAGGCGTATATGGGCGACGTCAGACTGCCTTCGTCGGTAGAATCCATAGGCACCTACGCCTTTTACAACACTGCGGCGTGGAATGCCGTAGACAGCGGATTGATTTACGTCGGCAACTGGGTAGTGGGCTTTAAGGACGGGCAGGAAAGCGTGAGCATAACCATAGCCGACGGAACGGTCGGTATATCCGATTACGCCTTTTACAAAAAGACGGGTTTAGGCGCGGTGACGGTGCCCGACAGCGTAAAATACATAGGCTACGGCGCGTTTTACGAGTGTTCGTCTCTTTCGAGGGTGTACATGGACGTATTGGCGAGCAATCTCCTTGAAATAAGCGACTACACCTTCTACAAATGTTCGAGCTTGAAGCAGGTAGACATTCCGCTCGAAGTGGAAAAAATCGGACGCTCCGCGTTTTACAAAAGCGGAGTTGTGGTGGCGAAAATTCCCGATTACGTGAAAGAAATCGGAGCGTATGCCTTTTACGGCTGCGGAAACCTCATCGAAGTGAGCTTCGGACAGTCCGCGCGGCTGGAAACCGTGTCGGACTATGCGTTTGCAAACTGTGCGTCGCTCGGTTCGTTTTCCGTCCCGTCTTCCGTTTTCGACATAGGAGAAAAGGCGTTTTCCGGCTGTTCGTCGCTTGTTTCGGTTGCGTTGGGCGCAAATCTGACCCGACTCGGAGAGGGCGCGTTTTACAATTGCGCCGCGCTCGAAAGCATTGTTCTGCCCGACAGTCTCAAAGAAATCGCCGACAAGACCTTTTACAAATGCGCGTCGCTTGCTTCGGTGACAATGGGCGGCAGCGTCGAAAGAATAGGCGAATATGCCTTTTACTCCTGCAATTTGCTTGAAAGCGTTGTTCTGCCCGCGTCGTTGCGCAGCTTGGGCAGCTACGCGTTCAGAAGCTGCGCGTCGCTTAAATCGGTTACACTCAGACAAAGCGTGGAGGAAATAGGCAGCCATGCGTTCAACGGCTGCAAATTTCTCACGCTTTACTGCGAGGGCGAAAATGCGGGAGGAAAGTGGAGCGCCCGCTGGAACTCGGGCTATCGTCCCGTAGTGTGGGGCTGCGATTTGTCCGAAAACGGCGATTACGTGCTGTCGTTTACGGTAGGCGAGTCGTCAATTGAAAACAAAACGGCAAGGAACGGATTTTCCGCACCTTACAGAGAGGGATACCGATTCGACTGCTGGACGGTAAGTACGGCAGAGGGACAAAAAACCTTTGCCGCGTCCCTTACGGCGGATTTGCCGCAGGGCGCGCTTGCGGTCGCGGTGTGGAAAACAGCCGCGACCGATTCGGAAAATAAAACGGATACTGCTGCGGAACAATCCGAAGCATAAAACCATACTATTCACTTTTCAGACGGAGGTAAGAAAAAATGAAAAGAAGGAGCAAATGTACGGCATTTTTGATTGTCGCATTGGCGTTGCTGCTTGCGTGCGCGCTGCTTGCGGGCTGCGAAAGCAAGGTAACGCTCAAATTGGTGACGTATGACGGCAATTTTACGGTGCTGGAAGGCAAAGCGGGAGAAATTGCGGATTTCCCCGCGGTTATGCGCGACGGATACGCGCTCGAAGGCTGGTATGAGGACGAAAACTTTGTCGGTCAGCCCGTCGGTCAGGCGGTGTTTGAAAAGGACAGGACGTATTACGCCAAATGGGTAAAGACGTATGCCGTCACCTTCGAGCTTGACGGCGGCGTTATGGAAACCGCTTCGGTTTTTCTGCCCGAGGGGAAAGAGCTTCTTGCCGCGCTGGACGGACTTGTACCCGTCAAGGGTGAGTACCGCTTCGGCGGCTGGTATATCAACGGCAGAGCGCTTGCGGAGTCGGACAAAATGCCTGCGGCGGACGTTGTGCTGACAGCCAAATACATGGCGGAGTACAAAATAAACGTATATTTGCAGGAGCTTAATCTTGCCGACTATGCTTTCGAGGAGGGCTATTCTTCGGGCTATGCCCTAATCGGAGAGGAGTTTTCTCCCGAGCTTTCGGTAAAAGGCTTTTCTTTGAGCGGCGGAGCGGAGCAGTCCCGCGTAATAGACTCCGATTCCTCCAAAAATGTTTTCGAGCTTAGATTTGACAGAAACAGCTACGGGCTTTGGTTTGTCTCCAATTATCCCGACGGCTCGGGACGGAACGAGGAGGAGCTTGCCTATACATATCTTTACGGGGAGGAAATAGATTTCCCTAAGTCCGTGCCCTTCGAGGCGGACGGTTACAGGTTTTTCGGCTGGGGCGCCTACACGAATTCGGACTTTGACGAGGCGATAGAGGAGGAAAATTTCGAGCTTGCGGAGGACACGGTGCTCTACGCAATCTGGAACAAGGGCTACACCGATATGTTTTCGGGAGAGGACGAAATTTTTCTCATGCGCGACGGCACGGGCAAAGCCGTTTTGTGCCGCGGCGGAGTGGATATTGAAGGCTCTTACAACGAAAAAAAGGATTGGTACCAATTTGAAAGCCCCACGACGGGGTATGTGCTTAACGCGCGGATAAACGACAACGGAACCTTTGTTTTTTACGCCAACAGAAAGGGCGAATACTTTTTGTTCGAGCCGACGGGCATTGACAGAAACGTGACGCTCGCTCTCGACGACATGAACGGCATAGAGCTTTACCGCACGGGAGAGGGCGACAGACAGTATCTCGAAGGGGAGTATTTTATAGACGAAAACGGCTATTATCAAGCTCTCTTTTCCGACGGAACGGGCTTTGTGTTTTTGCTGGGAACGGCGACGGAGCCTGCAAACGGCGCAAAAACAAATGTTTTCAGAATAAGGGGAGAAGAAGCGAATTGGGGCGTGCTGCCTTACAAGGCGGTTTATTATCCCGTCGTCACGCTTGACGGGTTCGGTTATGCCCTTGTTTCGCAGCAGCCCGACAGCACGGCTTACGCCGCTTACGTTATCGACGGCGACGTCTTTACGCTTTACGACACCGCAAGCGGAAGCGTAATTCTCACCGCAAGGGCGGGCAGTTACGGCGGAACTATGGGCTACGAGCCTTATGTCGCCGAGTTTGATACGACTTTTACGCGCGAAGACGGCGCGACGCTTACTACCGACGGCTGTTCAAACGCGGTTTTTGTCAAAAACGGAGATTCCTTTGTCGGCAGCTACGAGATTAAAAGCTCCCTTGTGGGCGGCAGCCTGATAAGGGTGGTTTCGTCGTCGGGAAGCGTAAGGGTGTTCAGAGTTTTTGAAAAGCAGGGCGCGTCGGGAGCCGTTCTCACGTTTGAAGAAAAGCACGCGGATTACGCCGAGTATCTTTACGTAAGCGACGACGGCAGACTGGACGGCGTGCCCTTCCTTGTAGTCAACGGCGACGGAACTGCGGCAATGTACGAGCAGAACGCGCAGGGAAATACGGAAATGACTTCTTCGGGAGTTATACAAAGCAAGGACGGCTTTTATCTTTACACCGTGACGGAGCAGACCGCCGATTGGTCGGTCAACCGTTTTGCCGCACTGCTTGTAAATTTTGACACACATTCCACTTCTTACGACGTGTATTACGTGGTAGGCTCCGACGACGGAGAGGAAACGACGGACTATTCGACGATTTATTTGGACGGAGAGGGCGCCAAGCTGACAATCGTTTCCTGCTTTGCCGTTTTCGAGGACGCGGACGGAAACGTCGTGTCCGGCGTGTTTAGTCAGGGACCGGATTTCATAAAGCTGGGCAACGGCGAAAGTTATATTTATTTCCGTATCGACGAGCAAAACGGCACGTTTGTGCGGCTTGCTTACGAGCCTGCGGTGCTGCTCATGAAGAAAAACGGTTCGACCGTTTCGTCGTCCATGCTTACCGTAAACGGAGTAAAGTACGGCGACGGATACGAAGCGGCGTTTACCGAAAAAATCGACGGCGTTTCGGTAACGGTGTACGGATTCTATACGCTTGAAACGGTGGACACGGCGGGTGCGGTGTTCGGCGTTTACACCTTCCGCTCCGAGGAAAAAACGTTTAAATTTGTCGTCAGCGCGTCGTCTTCCGCAGTTTATTTTCATTATTTCGAGCTTGACGAGGTGATAACGTTCGGCAAATACGACGAGCTGTCCGACGACAGTCAGGCAACCTCCCGTGCGGAATTGCAGCTCACCGACGAAAAGTATGACGACGGAAAAGCGATATTGGTTTACGTCGAGGGTGAAAACAACATAAAGGGCACGTTCGCTTCCCGCGAAACTGTTGCCTTCGACAGGTTTAAGCAGACGGTTTACACCTTTAAGGCAACGGAAGGAGATTTTACCTTCGACTTTACGCTGATTGACTCGTATTTCCGCGTTTGCGCTCCCGATTCGTCGTTTACGGCGGCAGACAGCAGCACGCTGCAGCTTGACGGCGCAACGCACACGGCGAGATATTGGGACACCGAAAACGAGTATTTCGGCTATTACGTCGCGGCGCTCAACGTGCTGGACGAAAACGAAAAAGCCGTCGCCATGTCGATAAACGGAGAGGAGCGCGTTTTTGATTTGAACGGCTCGGACAATTCGTTCAGCATCAGAGGGCTAGAAGAGGGGGCTTACCTCAAAGTGGAAAACAATATCCCCGACGGCGAGGTGATTGTTTTTGACGGACACGGCAACGCAACGCTGAAAAAGTCCGACGACTCGGAAATTCAAGCCGTCTACACGTTTGCAAACGGTTTGTATACGATTGCCTTCGACGGCGGCGAGTACGTGGGCGAAACGGGGTTGTTTGCCGCCGACGGAAACGAGTATTACGCTTTTCTGTTCTATTCGGACAAAATTGCGGGCGCGTATCTCGACTGCGACGACCTTTCGGTTGTCAGACTGGACGAAACGGGCAACGCTTTGCGATACAATTCGGACGGACGCTCCGAAACGGGAAGATACACGGTTTTAAGCGACGGACTTTTCTATTTCGAGTCGGAAACGGGCAGCTCTGCGCTGTACGAAATCTGTGCGGACGGACAGGTGTCAAGGTCGAGCTTTTCCGCGACTTACTACGCAAGCGATTTCGCCTCAATCGTCTTTTATTCAAACGGAGTGGTGCTGTTCAACAACGCTTCCGCAATGTTTTACAGCTATGACGAAAGTTCGCAAAAAATTTACACCTACACGCCGTCGGACTCTTCGGAAGCAAATGCTTACGGCTTTGTAGCGGAGGAGTTCGACGAGGAGGACGGCAGCATAACCTATACCGACCCCGCAGACAACGTCACGAGAACATATATGCGCTTTGACGGCAAGTACACCGTTTTAGAGGACGGCAAGGGCGGCAAACTCGAATTTCAGTCCGTCGGAGGAGCCGAGTTTACCGTAGACGCGGTTTACACCGACTCGACGGGCAAACAGACTCAGTATTATTTTCTGGTTTATTACGGCGATTCCGGCGTCGAGACCATGCTTGCCTGTCTTGCTACGGGAGCGCTGAACGGCAGCGTTTCGGATTATCTGTTCACCGTCAACTATTTCATCGAAGTGAACCTGACCGAAAAAACTTTCGCCTTTGACAGCGAAAAGTATATTTACGGTCTGACGGCTTACGACTACACCTATGTCGAGCTGCTCACGGTTTACGGTTCTGACCTCGCGTTTTTGTTTGAAGGAGCTTACGGATATATCAACGTCGTTGCGGACGTTGCGGACGGCAAAACGGTTTATTCCGTTTCGGGAAGCTTCAATTTTATAAAGGACTCCGACGGCAATCCGCTGAGATTCACCGACGGTACGCTGAGCAAAGCGGGCTTTATAGACGCGCAGGCCGAAGGCTTCGGCAATCTGTTCGCATCAGAGTTTGTTGCGGCGGACGGCAACACTTACCACCTGAATTTTTATCTGGCGTACAACCGAAACGTGCAGCAATTCGTGTATATAATTCATTCCTGCACTTTGGCGGAGGAGATATTCAGGTCGGACGACGGCAGTGCGGTGTACAGGGAAACTTTCCTTTATTCGTCTGCGTTCCGTTTCGTCAAGGGAGAAAACCCGCTCACGGGAGAAGTGGAATATTACGCCAAAGGCGACGAATTTTATCCTACGCTAAGCTACAGAGGCGAACCCGTCGCGGTTTACAATTTCGAGGAGGAGAGCGAAACTCGGTGGATATTCTATTCGAGAGAGTACGCGGGGAACGCATATTCGGATTTCAGATATTGTTTCGACTTCGTTTCTGACGGAGAGGGCAACGTCGAGTCGGGCGTTCTGGTGCGTTATGCGGAAAGAAACATCGCGTCGGCGCTTGGCGACGCAGCCCGCGTCGTTTGCGACGAGGAAACGGGCGAGGCGCTTGAAATAACGGCTCTGATTGTGGACGACGTTTATTTTGAAGCCCTGTCGTGTGTCGACAACGGAGACGGAACCTTTACCGTCGTCACGTCGGAGGGTACCTATACCGTTACCGTTCACAAAAACGAGAACGGCGAGGTTGAAAGGGTGAGCATAGCCTTAAACAACGACTGAATCAAATCTGCAAAAAAATCAAATAAACACGGAGATAGGACATGGTAACAGAGAAAGATGTAGTAAAATTCGGGGAGCAGTGTGCGAATATATT
>OJNR01000436.1_pt1 | contig 29337 bp, 21 predicted proteins | sample 1597901 | NCBI WGS metagenome assembly OJNR01 (sample SAMN01915223, study PRJEB22387) | human gut metagenome | isolation source: stool | host: Homo sapiens | place: USA | reverse complement strand
CCTTCAACATCAACTCCCTGTCCATCCCGGAGGAGCAGCAGAAGAAGATCACCGAGTGGGAAGAAAACGCCATGACCACCGACCCCACCACCGCCGCAGCCCGTCTGGTGGGCGGTCAGATCGATGCCATGAAGACTGCTGCTGGGAACACCGCCGGTGCTATGACCGGCTTTATGGGCATGGGCATGGCAACTGGTGCAAACGGCATGAACGCCCAGAGCCTGTTCGCCATGGGGCAGCAGCCCGCAGCACCCCAGCAGCAGACTTCTGCCGCCGACAGCTGGAAGTGCAGTTGCGGCGCTATCGCCACCGGCAAGTTCTGCCCGGAATGTGGCAGCAAAAAGCCGGAGCCCGCGGACAGCTGGACTTGCAGCTGCGGTGCCACCGTCACCGGCAAATTCTGCCCGGAGTGCGGCAAGCCCCGCCCGGCGGCAGCAGAGGGCTGGACTTGCAGCTGCGGCGCGGTGAACAAGGGCAAGTTCTGCTCCGAGTGCGGCAAACCCAAGCCCACCGGTACGCCCAAGTATAAGTGCGACAAGTGCGGCTGGGAACCGGCAGACCCTGCACACCCGCCCAAGTTCTGCCCGGAGTGCGGCGACCCCTTTGACGAGAACGACCGCAGCTAAGCCCGCTGCACAATAACTGAACACACTGCGGGGCAGGGAAGGAAAGTCAATAAGTCCCTGCCCCGCAGATTATAATAGGAGGAAACGCTATGGCAGGAATGCTGGAATATAAGTGCCCCTGCTGCGATGGTGCGATCAAATTTGACAGCACCACCCAGAAGATGAAATGCCCCTACTGTGACACCGAGTTTGAGGTGGACGCACTGAAGGGCTACGATGAGGACCTGAAAGACCAAAAGCCCAGCGAGATGAACTGGGCCACCCCCGGCGGCAGCTGGGCAGAGGGCGAGACCGCCGGTCTGCATACTTATGTCTGCAAGAGCTGCGGCGGCGAGATCGTGGGCGACGACACCATGGCAGCCTCGGCCTGCCCCTTCTGCGGCAACCCCATCGTTCTGACCGGACAGTTTGCCGGAGACCTGCGCCCCGACCTCATCATCCCCTTCAAGCTGGATAAAAAAGCGGCGAAGGAAAAGCTGCAGGAGCACCTCAAGGGCAAGACCCTGCTGCCCAAGGTGTTCCGCAGCCAGAACCACATCGACGAGATCAAGGGCGTGTATGTGCCCTTCTGGCTGTACGACAGTGATGCCGACGCCCAGCTGCGCTTTACCGCCACCCGCACCCGCTTTTGGTCGGATGACGACTACGATTATACCGAGACCAGCTACTATTCCGTGCGCCGGGACGGCGTGCTGGGCTTTGACGCGGTTCCGGTGGACGGCTCCTCCAAGATGGCAGACGACCTGATGGAATCCATCGAGCCGTTTACCATGCAGGATGCCGTGCCCTTCAAGACAGCGTATCTGGCGGGCTATGTGGCCGATAAGTACGATGTGGACGCCCAAAAGAGCATCCAGCGCGCCAACGAGCGTATCCGTCAGTCCACCGAGGACGCCTTTACCCAGACCGTTACCGGCTACGACTCCGTGAAAATGGAGAACAGCAGCATTCAGCTGCACGGCGGCAAGGCAAAGTATGCCCTGTTCCCGGTGTGGGTGCTGAGCACCAGCTGGCAGGGCAACAACTACATTTTTGCCATGAACGGCCAGACCGGCAAGTTTGTGGGCAACCTGCCGGTGGATAAGGTCGCCGCCCGCAAGTGGACGCTGGGACTTACGGCAGCCGTCGGTGCAGCATCCTATGCGATGATGTGGCTGCTGTGGCTGGCCGGGATTCTGTAAAGGAGGGACGGAAGATGAAAAAGACTGTTACCCCACTGCGCTCCCTCTGTGCCGCGCTGGCAGCACTGGTGCTGCTGGTCGCGCTGGCCGCACCGGCCTTTGCCGCAGACGGCTTTGCCGACCTGTATTACCGCATGAACGACAGCGCAGAAGTTCTGACCGAGGACGAGGACGGCGAGCTGGAAGCTTCACTGGAGGAACTGAGCGTCCGTCAGAGCTTTGATGTGATCATTGCTACCATCGACTCGCTGGAAAGCGAGGGCTGCACCAGCATGGAGGAATATGCCGATGACCTGTATGATTACTGCCAGTTCGGCTACGGCGAAAACCGGGACGGCGTGCTGCTGGTGGTGAGCATAGGCGACCGCAAATGGCATATCTCCACCTGCGGCTACGGCATTACCGCCTTTACGGATGCCGGCATCCAGTACCTTGGCGAGCAGATGACCCCCGATATGGCAGACGGTGATTACGCCGCCGCCTTCCGCACCTTTATCCAGTGGACGGACGCATATGTCACCGCCGCCCGCGAAGGCCACCCCTACGATGTGGACAACATGCCCAAGGAGCCGTTCTCGATCGTGTATCTGGGCGTGGCGCTGGTCATTGGCCTGATCACGGCACTGATCGTGACCGGCGTGATGAAGAGCCGGCTCAAGAGCGTGGCACCGCAGCGGGACGCAACCAGCTATGTGCGGCAGGGCAGCATGAAGCTGACCAACCAGCGGGATCTGTATCTGTACCGTGAGGTCCACCGCACCGAGCGGCCGAAGGAGTCCAGCTCCAGCGACTCCGGTGGCAGCTCCACCCACACCTCCTCCAGCGGCTCCACCCACGGCGGCGGAGGCGGTTCGTTCTGAAAACGTTCCCCGCAAGATAAAATCTCAAAAACCGATCCGCAGCAGCCGGTCGCACCCGCGTCCCGGCAACCGCTGCGGATCGGTTTTTACTTTTCTGCCGCCCGACACAAACGACTGATTTTTTCTGCGCCTTTGGGGCTATACTTCCAGTGCAGACGATTTTATATGCAGCAAGGAGCAGACACATGGGCATTTGGGAAAATCTGGGCATGGGCGGTTACCGGGGCTTTTCGCGCCCGGCGGCGCGGCTGTTGCAGCAGGCGGTGCAGCTGGCGGGAGATCTGGGCTGTGAACAGGCGGATACCAGCCATCTTTTGCTGGCAATGCTGCAGCAACAGGGCGCTGCGGCGCAGTTCCTCACCCGGAAAAACATTACCGAGCCGGAGGTGCGCCGCCAGCTGGCGCAGCAGCGCAGCGGCCCGGCACAGCGGCTGGACCGGCAGTCCATGGCACCGGACCTGCGCCGCACCATGGACTATGCGCTCATTGGGGCGCAGAACGCCCACGTCAGCCGGGCAGAGCCGGAGCATCTGCTCTGCGCCATGCTGGAAGATGACGGCTGCGCCGCCGGGCTGCTGCTGGCGGAGATGGGGCTTTCGCTCACCGAGGCAGTGCGGGAGTGCCGCCAGCTGAGCGGACAGTTTGTGCTGCCCGCCCAGCCCCGGGTGTCGGCCAGCATCCCCCGGGGCAGCCGCGCCAGCGATAAATACTGCCGCGATTTGACCCGCCGTGCCGCCGAAGGGGAGCTGGACCCGGTGTTCTGCCGGGAAGCGGAGCTGGACCGCATGGTGGAGATCTTGTGCCGCCGCCAGAAAAACGACCCCTGTCTGATCGGCGAGCCGGGCGTGGGCAAAACGGCGCTGGCCGAAGGTCTGGCGCTGCGCATTGCCGCCGGGCAGGTGCCCAGAGCGCTGCAAGGGCGGCGGCTGCTGGCGCTGGATATGGCCAGTCTGGTGGCGGGCACCAAATACCGGGGCGATTTTGAGGAGCGGCTGAAAAACCTGCTGGAAGAGCTGGTGCGGGACGGCACTGCCATCCTGTTCATCGACGAGTTCCACACCATCGTGGGAGCCGGTGCCGCCGAGGGTGCTATTGACGCTGCCAGCATCTTAAAACCGGTGCTTGCCCGGGGCGAGTTGCAGCTTATCGGCGCGACTACCAATCAGGAGTTTCGCACCCACATCCAGAAGGACGCCGCGCTGGAGCGCCGCTTTGGCCGGGTGCAGGTGGAAGAACCCACCCCTGCGCAGGCGGTGGAGATCCTCAACGGCCTTGCGCCCCGCTACGAGCGATACCATAACGTGCGTCTGCCGCTCCAGACCTTGCAGGCGGCAGTGGAGCTTTCGGTGCGGTACCTGCCCGGCCGCTGTCTGCCGGATAAGGCCATTGACCTTGTGGACGAAGCCTGTGCGGCGGCGCGCATCCTTGCCGAAAAGGAGCAGCGCACCCAGCCGGTGCTCAGCCCGGAGGATATCGCCCGGGTGGTGGCAGCGGCCAGCGGCGTGCCCGCCCAGCGGGTGGGCGAGCAGGAGCGGGAGCGTCTGGACAAGCTGGAAAGCCGCCTGAATGCCGAGATCGTCGGTCAGCAGCGTGCGGTGGCTGCCGTGGCGGGAGCCATCCGGCGCAGCCGCACCGGTCTGGGAGAGCCGGGACGTCCCATCGGTGCTATGCTGTTTTTGGGGCCTACCGGCGTGGGCAAGACCGCACTGGCGCGGGCACTGGCGGTCAGCTGGTTCGGCAGCGAGAAGGCGCTGCTCAAATTTGATATGTCGGAGTATCAGGAGCAGCACACCGCCGCCCGGCTGCTGGGTGCGCCGCCGGGCTACCTCGGCCATGACGAGGGCGGGCAGCTGACCGAAGCCGTGCGCCGCCGCCCGTACAGCGTGGTGCTGTTTGACGAGATCGAAAAGGCACACCCGGATATCCAGAATATCCTGTTGCAAATCTTGGAGGACGGTCAGCTGACCGATGCCATGGGGCGCAAGGCAGATTTTCGCAACACCATCGTGCTGCTCACGTCAAATTTGGGCGCACGCTTCTTAGCGGGGCAGAACGCGCCGCTGGGCTTTGCCGCCGGGGCAGAAGCCGTGTTTGAAAAGCAGTCCGCACAGGCTGTGGAGGAAGCCAAAAAGTGGTTCCGGCCGGAGCTGCTGGGGCGGCTGGATGAAGTGATCGTGTTCCGCCCGCTGGCGGAAGAAAACCTCTGCGCCATTGCAGAAAAAATGCTCTGTCAGCTGGAGCAGCGCGCCGCCCGCAGCGGCTACCGGCTGCGCCACACCCCGCAGGTGGGGGCGGCACTGGCTGCCCGGGCGCAATCGGCCTATGGTGCGCGGGAACTGCGCCGTCAGGTGGACAGGGCGGTGGAGCAGGCACTTGCGAACCGCATTGCCGCCGGGACGGCCTGCGTAGGGCAGCACTGGACGGCAGACTGCGCTGCCGATGGCAGCATCATTTTGCGGGAGGATGAAACCATAACCCTATAAAAAATAGCAAAATAGCGCTTTTGCTTGCAACCGGCGCGGTTTTCGACTATTATAGAGGAAATAGAGTTACAACAGGGAGGACCCCGATGCACACGCTGTTTCTTCTGAACCCCGCAGCCGGAAAGGCCGACTGTACCCGCACCCTGCCGCAGCAGATCGCGGCAGCTGCTGCCGGTGCCGGGCTTGCCCCGGAGGACTACACCATCCGCGTCACCACCCACGCTGGCCACGCCCGGGAACTGTCCCGTGCAGCCGCAGCTGCCGCCCAGAAGGCCGGGGTGGAGTTGCGCATTTTTACCGCCGGCGGCGACGGCACCTTCAACGAGGCGCTTACCGGTGCCCACGGCTTTGATAAGACCGCCGTGGGTTGCCTGCCCTATGGCAGTGGCAACGACTTTCTACGCACCTACGGTACAAAGGAGGAGTTTCTGGATCTGGACGCCCAGCTGGCCGGCGGGGTGGTGCCCATCGACCTGATGCGCACCAGTCTGGGGCTTTCTGCCACCATCTGCGCCGCCGGTCTGGACGCACAGGTGGCCTACGGCATCCCCAAGTTCCGGCGCATCCCGCTGTGCGGCGGCGAGGCAGCCTATGCGCTGTCTATTGTTCAGCAGCTGTGCGGGCATATCGGCCGCAGGGTGGAGTACGTCATTGACGGCGAGGTGCTGACCGTGGACTGTCTGATGTGCGCAGTGTGCAACGGCCGCGCCTACGGCGGCGGTTTTATGGCCGGGCCGGAGGCACAGCCGGATGACGGCTGGCTGGATGTGTTCATCGTGCGCAAGGTTAGCCGCCGGGTCATTGCAAAGCTGCTGATGCTGTACAAAAACGGCCAGCACTTTCAAAACGGCCAGCTGACCGAGGCTGCAAAGCCTTACTTTATCTACCGCCGCGCAAAATCGGTCAGCCTGCGGGCAGCAGATAGTCGTGGGCCCATCATTGCCACCGTGGACGGTGAGTGCGCCCCTTGCAAGCAGGTGTCGGTGCAGGTGCAGCCGCTGGCCGGCCGCGTGCTGCTGCCGCTGCCTGCCTACCAGCGCTTTACCACCAAAAAGGCGGGCGTGAAGTAAAAAATAAATCATCAGACCCAAACAAGGCCGCTGCACATTGTTCCGTGCAGCGGCCTTGTGTTTTGCTTATTGTTTTGCAAGGCGCTGCCGTACCCTGTGCTCCAGCGCCTTGTAAAAGCTGCTCAGGCAGAGCGTGAGCAGATATACGGTCAGGGTCCAGACCACAGGATGTACCGTAAGGCTGAACTTGTCCGCAGTCCACTCCATATACCGGATCAGCACCTGATGGATCAGAAAACCGTAAGGGGACAGCCCGGCCAGCCACAAAAATGGCTTTGCGGAAAGCAGCCGGGAAATGATTCCCTTACCCACGGCAAGCAGCCAGACCAGCAGCACCGCAGAGGGAGTGAACAGCACATTGTACCGGAAGGCCACCGCGCCCAGAACCCCCACCTGCATAGCGGCGATAAACAGGCAGCCGCCCGCAAGCAGCACAGCAGCAAGCTCCAGCAGGGAGAAAGCACCGCCCGGCAGGCCGCTCTCCTGTTTGCGGCTGTGGTAAAGGCACCCCATACAGCAGCTGATGGTAAAATCTCCCGCCCGGAACACAGGGCACAGATAGGTCAGGTAAAAGGCGGCCTTTCCGCTGAGCCCGACTTTCCAGAAAACAAAGGACGCAAGACACTGCACGCAGAAGATCACGGCGGCAATGCAACGCAGCCTGCGGGCATCGGCCTTTTTCATTACGGCGAGAAGCGGGGGAAAGATGGCATACAGAAAAGCCTGTACCGAAAGATACCACGCCACTCCGTTCAGGCAGAACCAGAAACGGCTGGAAGGAATCCATGTTTGCAGCAGAAAAATGCTCACCACAAGCTGCGCCGCACAGGAGAGCACCCCGCGGGCAGAGGGCTGCGCCAGAAGCCCCTTCAGCACAAATAACAACGCGGCAGCCATCATTATAAGGTGCAGCGGGTACAGCTTTCGTATTTTTTTAAGAGAGAAAGCTATGGCAGACCGCAGTCCCGGTGCTGTGCGCGGGCGGTCGTAATAGTTGCAGGTCATCAGAAAACCGGACAGCGCCACGAATACCGTGATCGCCCACGGCCCCAGCCACGGTGCCCCGCAATGGGAGAGCACCACGCTCAGAAATGCGACTGCCCGCAGCCCCTGCAAAGATGAGATCAGCTTTTTGTCTGTCAAAGTATCCTCCGTTCTGCCGCAAAGCGCGTCAGCTGTGTTTTTGTAATGCGCTATAAGTATAAAAAAGACGGCGCGTCCTGTCAAGAACACACCACTTTTTTGCGTAGTAGGGTGCGATTTTTGGGCGTCATAAATTCTTAACAAAGAAAAATTGCAAAACCCCTTGATTTTTAAAATAATAACGTTAATTCGTAAATAAAATTGCTGAAATCGCACTTACTACACCACTACTACACCAATTCTGAAACCGAGCTATAAAGTATAATCGTCAAATCCGATTTTGAGTCTTAAACCAAAGAGCTTTGATGTGACAATCGTTGCTCCCACAAACGATGTATAAAATTGAAAATCGCATTTGAAACAGTATGAACCAAGGCGTCTGGACACTCTCCAGCGCCTTTTTGTTATAAAAGTAAAACGCTAAAAAATGGGGTACTGGTCCAATTAAGGATCAATACCCCATCTGTTTTTATTCTGCTATTGAGTCTAACACGGCGTTGACAACATCCAGTCCAATCTGTCCGGGAGCACTTGAGTCTCCAGCGCTGGCAAAAGTCATGGCAGAGCCAAAGACCTCCCCACATAACCTACTGGCAACACCAAGCTTACTCATGCTGATTGTGATAATAGGAGTAGCAAAATATTTATTTTTCATTTCAACCGTAGCGGCCAGTAAAGTCAATACATCCGTGCTGTCGTGCGGCATAACTGCTACTTTCGGTAAATCAGCTCCGACCTGTTGCATTTTAACCATACGAGAAATGAGTTCATTTTTATTAGGCGTCTTTTGAAAATCATGGCTTGAACATATAACCACAACTCCAGAAGAATGTGCATTGTCTACCAGTTCACGAACATCATCTCCAGCTGTAAAGAATTCAATGTCGATAAGGTCTGCACAGTCAGTATCTATTACCGTGTTGATGAAATCTAAATATTCTTTGTGGGTCAAAGACACTTCTCCGCCCTCTGCCTTGGTACGAAATGTCACAAGCAAGAGCTTGTCTTTCAATGCCACACGAAGTTTTTGCAGGCAAGATACCACAGAATGTGCATCCATGCATTGTTCAAACCAATCAACACGCCACTCCACGCAGTCAATACGAAGCCTTGAAAACTCAAATGCGCGTTCTAAAATTTTTGCTTCAGTTGTTTCAACGATTGGGATTATGACTTTAGGTCTACCTTCCCCAATATGACAGCCACGAACAACAATAGACATGATATCTCCTCCTTGGAATAATAATATCAACGTCCATTCCTGTTGTCAACTAGTTCAATATCGCTCGGTTCAACATAACCCGATACATTTACTGAAATTGGATACTTGCCAATGCGGCTTTCAAGATTCGTCACCCGATAACGACCATTGACTAGTTTTCCATCATAAATAAACCATTCTCCCCGGCGGCGCATACCGCAGTGAGTCTGGCTGTTTGAAAATAATACTCCGTCTAATTTAATTTTGTCTCCTGCACGAAATGTATTCTGGTTATCTGCCATCAAAACGAACTCCATGTTGCCTTTCCGCAGATGCCGTCAGCAGCTAATCCATGTGCTTTCTGCCATTCTACCAGCTTAGCTTTTGTACCAGCGCCAAAGATGCCATCTACCTTTAAGCCTAAATGCCGCTGTAACACGGTCACAGCATAAGACACGCCGCCAGTGCAGTCCTTAGAGCCCTGACGAATCGTTGGCATGATTTTACTCACGACCTGATATGCAGTACCACTTTTACTGACCCAACGGCTATAAGTCTCACGCACATCAACATGAACAAAGCCGCCTGTCACCTGTGCTCGACTATAATAGCCAATTCCGCCATGTTTCTGGAAGTAGGGAAGGGAGGCCACGTACAGTGCAATACGAATTGGGTCAACACCATTGATGTGAATATCCGCTGCTGTGCCCAGACAATGCTGACTGCGAGAACTGCCCCCGATTGAAATGTTATATGCAGGAGTACGGTAGGCAGAGCTGATTAGAACCGGCTTTCCAAAGTGGTCACGAATCTGCTGCAGAGTCTCTACCAGCTCAGTTGCCACCTTGAACTCATCGCTCCGGTCATTGCAAGCAAATTCATAGGCGCAGAAGTTCTTGGACAGCTTCTTGTTCCAATCCTTCTTCATAGAATATGTAATAATGCTCATAGAGCCACACCTTCAATCCTTCTTGAGTTCTGCATTGATCTTCTCATTCTGGATATCCATCTCCTTGACTGCGGCCTCAATCATCATCTCGATAGTAGGAGTAATCTTGATATTCATTTTCTTCAGCGCAGCAATAACATACTTCTTCTTGTCAGCTTTCTGAATTGCACCAGTAACGCCCAACTTCTCAGCGGCACGCACAGCCATCTGGACGATCTTGTACATACCGATCTGCTTCAGGTAGGGGATGCCATAGGTCATAAATGCAGTGCCAGCAACAGTGATAACCAGCTTCACAATAACAGAGACAATCTCATTAACAATACTTGCCATAGTAATACCTCCTGTTTTGAATAAAAAATAAAGCCCGGCACACACGTACCGAGCTATGTATTAAATGTCTTTTAGATTTTGTCCGTCAATCAGGTAACTTTCAAGAGCAGCCTTAGCTTCCTTCATGGGGTCGATAGCATTACCATCAATACCGTGACTAAGCAGAGCCAGCAGAGCTTTCATCATCACATTGATACCATGTTCGCTCTTATTTACACGCTGTTCCACGCCAGCGATTTTTCGTCCATGGTCTTCAACTACGATGTCCTGTTCCTTCTGGTGCTCTTCAATGGATAAAAGCTTGGAGCGATATAAATCCAAAGTCTCTTTATCATTCTTGAGCTTGCGGTCGATATCTTCCAAATGCTTGTCATGTTCAATCAACTTCATGTTCTGTTTCGTGTCGGGCTCTTTTGCCTTCTTGATTGCATTTACAATAACGACAACAGCAGCTGAAATAGCCGTAATGCCACCAGCAATACTTAGAATCATTTGCCAAAGCTGTTCTATTGTAAAGCTGATAACACCCGGAGCGTGGGATGGTGCGGCAGTTAACAAACCAATCATTTCATCACCTCGATTCTGTATTGACAAAAATTTCACACTATGATAAAATAGGTATGTCAAAAATTCATCGAGCGAATTTGTGACGTCCTATCTTTGTATAGGTGTGGCGGGAGAGCTCTGGGTGTAACAGCCCGGGGCTCTTTCTGTTTTTACATATACTTTTAGTTTGTTTACTGCTTCGGCTTACATACCTTACTCCAGTGATAGTGTGGCTTGTCCTCGTGAAACATGATATAGCGCATCCAGTCATCTACATAAATGCACAACAAGGCAAGGAAAAACCATAGCACAGTAAATGGCAGGCAGATTTGACCAAGCAGATTGAATGGTAGGGAAGAGTAGTCCCAGATGTGTAAACCCATCATCAGATTCAATGGAATGCCGACAACAAGCTCCATACCAGTCACAAACAGAGCACCGACACCAGCTTGCTTCCACATGGGCATTTCCCACGGAATATAATTGTTCAATCCACCTATGACCACAAAGCAGATGCCGCCCACTACAGCCATAGTCCAGTGTGAGTGACCACGCCATAAAATCTCGATGCAATAATAAAGCGCTCCTCCTATCAAAAAGAGAAGCGCACATTTCAATAATTCTTTATACTTCTTTACGATTTTGCTCATTCAGCGGCCTCCTTCTGCCCGGCGGTCTCAAGATATTGCTTCAGAACAGGGTCGTAGTTGATTTCAATTGCGTTCAGCTCTTCCATTGTAGTACAAGCCTTGATAGCAATTTCTAATTCCTGCTGACGCGATACAAAGGGTTTTACATATGTACCGATTGCCAATGCAAGTGCAGCCAGTTCTTCATAAGTCCATTCTACACATTCGTCGCCGGTTGAGTTCCATGTCAGCTTGAACGGTTGCCCGGCGGATGCAGAAATTTGATACAGCGCCAAATTCGAAGTCAACAATGCCTGTTTTTCACTGGTAACACTGTAGTACTTTCCATCGGACCATTGAAGCGGATGCGAGGCTAGATATGCGGAGAGAGCAGTCTTAGACTCAGAAATTTTATTGTTTTTGATTGGTTCCAAACTTTGTTCTTCACTTGGAACAGTTCCGTCCGATACGACTTCGTAGCAATCTTCTTGTTCCTTAACAGTCCACAATTCTTCACCCGGTTTTGCTGCGGCATTGTGATTACTCAGTTCTTCAACCATTGATGAATACAACTCACACTCTTCTGTCGTAATTATTGGTTTAGATATCTGATATCCAATTTTTATTTTTTGATTCAATTGTATTCACCTCATTTCCATCGACCAATTGCAATATAAGAGTTTTCATATCCACTCCATTCAGCACCAACTGTAAAACCAGTAGTCGTTCTATTATTTATGTTCAACCAACAATAGCCGCCACTAAAGGCTATAGCATAATTTATATCAGCAAACGGAAGTAAGAAAGTTCTGTTTCGAGCGCTTTTCATTGTAAACCAGCAAATCTGTATTCCGTTACCAAAACGAACTGCACCAAAATAACCATCGGTAGTAACCTTTGTTTGGAAATCGACAGTCCCATTTCCAGCCGTCGTAGCATAATTCACATTAAAATTGCTCGGATTATATACATACATATCACCAGAGTCATTGCCGCCCCATAGCCATGTGGGTTGACCTTTCTGACCAGACCAGTGGAACTTCATATATTTATCATCATTATTCAAACACTGGGCATTTGTAGCCAATCCCGCACTCGTAGCATAATTCACACTTTTATTTTTGTCCGCAGTATTATCTACGTTACCAAGCCCAACCTCAGCCTTGGTGTAGCTTGGTTTTGTAGCTGCTTTGGCCCATGCATATACATCACTTGCAGGCATAGAACTTGGAAAATCCGTTATTTGAGACTTTGTGTGCGTATGTGAAATAGGTGCTTTACCATCAACTAATGTTTTCAAAGCTTTACCCTGTGCCGCACTAAGGCTTTGATCTGTACTATCGCTTGTCAAATTATTCTGGATTCCGCGCCATGTGTTAGTGTCAGTAAACTTTGCATCTGCTGGGACACTCTTAGCGATTGTGTATCCAATTGCAACGGGCTTACCACCAGAGAAGTAGACGGGTTGATTATTAGAACCAGCATTAGAGGAAAGTTTTGTAGCTGTTGTAGCGTTTGCTGCATTCGTTGCGTTCGTGGCATTTGTAGCGTTCGTGGCGTTGCTCGCACTATTAGCATAATTAACAGACTGACTGCCGATAGTAGCACTTGTAATGATAGTACCGGCTTGGGCGGGGAGATATACTTGAGAAGTCTCGTTTTTTCCAGCATTATAGTTCGCGTCAGTAGAATAATTGAAGATCAGACTCTCATTGCCGCCAAGGTTACCCATAGTCCAGTAACCGTTCTTTGTCGCCATAGCAGCAACGGCACCATAAGAACTATCACCCGCATAGCTACTTTTTATTGCAGCGCGTTCCCTATCACCAATCCAAGACCCGCCAGTGGATTTTGTAATTTGACCACTCATCGTGCCACCGACAAGAGGTAGATAGCTCCCCAATCCAATCCAACTCTTCAGAACATCCTTAGACACATTTTTGATTTTTGTGCCATTGTCTGTATAGCCTGCAATATAATTTAAATTTTCTGCAGTCAGGCCAGCGCCAGCGAAACCAATCTTGATAGTTCTATTGGCGTTGTTGTAGTCTTTTACACCATTAGATGTTGTCGCGCTATCAGCCGCGTCGGCAGTTCCTTTTAGCGTAGCATGAATACCATCTGATTGAATAGAAGCAACCAGATTAGGCTCGCCGCTACTCATTTTGTAAAAGTTCCAGATGCCACCATACTCGTAAAATTCGCATTTATTAAGACCAGACTTGCCAAGTACGATTTTATGATTGTTTGTAGCAGGTTCTGTATTGATTATATTGCCAGTCAACGTGCTCATATCATGAGTATGCCCAGCGACAGCGTAATCTCCACTATTCTTAGTCACAATCGTGCCAAACCTACCACGGTCACAGTATTGCAGATTAGAATTTCCACTACCGTTAAAAGCACCATTCCAAAACGCCATAAAAGCCATTGTAGGAACATAACCATCATCAGTGGATTGATTAGTCCAGTTTGAATGTCCTACAGCAGACAGGCTCTGAACTTTCTTGTAGGCAGATGCTCCTAAATCTAGCCAACTTTGTAACACACCCTTTGAGACGTCTTTGATTACCGTTTGGTTGCCATCTTTTGCATAACCAGCAATATGAGTCAGCTTGTCCTTTGTTAAACCAGCACCACCAGATCCAATTTTAATTGTAGAACCGTTTGAATTACCATAATCTACAACGCCGGTAGAACTACCATTGAATCTTGTCGCAGTCACCTGAGCAGGAAAGTGTACGTTTTGATTTGCGTCCCAATTATAAATATGGTCTTTTTCCATCATATTATTTGGTACACCCCATGCGCTTGGTCCGTACATACGAATATCCATTACGCTAACAGAACCTTTGCCATCTGCTTTATTCTTGAACGTAAAGCGATAAGCATAAGCATTGCTTGTTTGCGTTGAGCCACCGCCAAAAGTTCCACCACTAAATCTAATTTCATTTGGACCACTCCGACCAGAAATTGGAACGTCTGTGCGAACGTCTGTAAAAGTTTCTTTAGCGCCAATAGTAGAACGTGAAATATTCACGGTTGCTGATGTACCAGCAACAGACACCCAAAGATAAAGCATGTTTACAGACGCATATCTGTCAACCGGTGTGACCGTGATTCTAAGCTGATCTTTTATTGTACACTCGTCTGCTTTTGTATGCTTGCCAGTATAAAATGAAGCAGCAGAACCCATCCGCATTGCAAATAATGATGCTTTTTGATCGTCAGTGGCTCCATAATCAATCCATGTAGCGCCACCGTCAACAGAATATTCTACTTTAATACCTGATGCCGGTAAAAATGCAAGGCGGTTTGCGCGTAAAACATCAATGTGGGCAGATTCAATAGGACCAGCATAACCGGAATAGTTCACATTGCCGCCATAAATTTCCGAAGTTGGATGGGTATGATCTGCGATAGCAAACTGGTTTTTATTGACAGCCCTCAGCTCATATCCATTCCAGCCTGCAAGCCAACTGTAATCTCCATAATTCATACCGCTTTTTGAGTAGGCAAATGTAGTAGGTTTATTAGTTCCAATATCATTCACATTTTTATGCGTATGATCTGTATTGCTTTTCCCGGAGAGTTTTGTGTTCATCTCACTCTCAGTATAATACCTATCATCATGAGTATGTCCGCTCACAGCATAACTGCCCTTTGGTTGATATACGCCATCTGCCTTACCCTTGATATATGTCCATAACGTACTAATTGGACGACGATAGTAAGAAGCTGTTTCGCCATCATTGTGTTGACTGATAAAAACAGTTGCATCATTAGGAATGCCATCGGCAGTGCTCAGCTTATTGATAAGCCCATTCGCTCCCGCTTCGTTATTATTCACCTTGCTGTTCAGCTTGCCATCCATTTCAGCTTCAGTATAGTACCTGTCGTCGTGGCTGTGACTCTTCGGAGCGAACTTCTCTTTCAGCTTGCCCCACAGATACTGTAAGCCAGCATAATCTAAATATCCCATAATCGACCTCCTGTCTCAGTAAAAACTGAAATCAGCTTGCTAAAACAGTGTCGATTTCAGTATTTGTAATCTTTGTAATAGTAAAAATTTCGCCCAGAGCGTCCCAGTTAGAACCATTCCATGCATAGTTCATACCGTTACCAACGTCATACACATCACCAATGGTCTGACCGCTCGTAGGTAGCTTGTCCGTAGAAGCAACAGAGCCCTTGTAACGATACATTGCCGTGATATCGCTCTTCAGGGCATAGGTGCTTGCCGCGCCAAATCCATCCAGCTTTTGTTTATCGGCAGTACTCATCAAACCGTGAGCACTCTGTGTTGCGTCATTGTATTTTGTATCAGGTGGAGTAGCCCAAATACCATCGCCACGCAGATATTGACCCTGCTTGCCAGCAGCCGGAGCGGGGACAAGACCTGAGCCACCGGCTGCCGAAGCGGTAGCAGCCTTAAAAGTTCCATATGTAGTATTTGTGTCGGGCGGAACCTGCCAAGTACCATCAGAGCGCAGATAACGGTTTGCAGCACCTGCGGCAGGAGCCGGAGCAAGACCATGCACACCGGCAGCTTCAGTAGTAGCACCCTTCATGTCAGTATAAGTAGTGTTATTATCATTGCCCCACTGAGCAGTACCATCAGCACTCCATCTTAGAATCTGACCAGCGGAACCACCGGCAGGAATATGTTTATTGCCGGCAGAAGTGGGGTGCGCGTAATTATTTGCATTAGCGGCGATACCATCCAGTTTCGCTTTGTCTCCAGAACTCATCAGACCAGCAGAACTGGTTGAAGCATTATTGTATTTTGTATCAGGTGGAGTAGCCCATGTACCGTCACCTCTCAGATACTGTGTTGCATTAGTTGCGGCAGGGGCGGGAACAAGACCAGAACCGCCAGCAGCAGAACTTGTTGCACCTTTAAATGCACTATAAGTGGTATTATTATCGTTACCCCATTGAGCGGTACCGTCAGAGCTCCAGCGCAGGATCTGTCCAGCAGAGCCGCCTGCCGGAATATGCTTGTTGCCAGAACTGGTAGGGTGAGAATAGTTATTTGCGCCGTTCGCAATGCCATCTAGTTTAGCTTTGTAAGCAGCACTAAAGTCGTTTGCAGAAAGACCTTTACCATCAACTTTATCAACTTTGTCTGCCAGCTTTGCTTTAATTTTCTGCCAGAAATAAAGCAGGCCATCATAATCTAACCAAGCCATAAATTTCCTCCTTTACATTGAAAGTATCTTGTCTATATCTGAATTAGTCAGCGCCTCCATGTACATAGATGGATCGCCAGTATTCACAACCAACTCGCCATTCTCATCTGTCATAACGGTGGTGATGCCCGTGCCTTTGATGGATACAGAGCTTTGTTTTGCGCCATCTAGCGTGATTTTTGCCTTGCCGTTAAGCGCACTTTTATTTGCACCAAGCGAGAAATTGTTGTCGTTTAATAGTGTCCAGTTGCCGCCCAAGTACGTATATAGCTTATCGGGCTTCAGATAATAGATTTTTTCGGCTAGAGGAGCCAATGGTAAGTCGCTCACAACCTCTAAATCGCTTCCGATTTTTACGTGAGCCGTAGCAGTGTCTCGATAGGCGTTTCCGGTGTCAAGGCAGACAATAAGCTGTCCGTCGATCACTGGAGTCTTGTCGAGTTGAGATTGTGCAATCTCTAAAAGTGATAATTTTGACATCATGAAACTCCTTTTCGATAAAAATAACCCCACACTCCATTACAGAGTGCAGGGATTCATGTTAGATTATTATGTCTCAGCGTTCGCGCCGGAATCATCAATAGCTTTCCAAGTCAGAGCCCCCTCGACACTCTTAACGCGATTATCCATAGCAGTATTCAAGCCGTCCGCATAAGTTTTTGCAGCATCGCGAGCGGCATCCGCCTTTTTAGTAGCATCAGCAGCAGCGGCAGAAATTACTTCGGATTTTGCAGCAGTCAGTTCATCCTGAGATACCTTTGCATTCCAAGCCTTGCGCTCTTCAGCGGTAATGTGTACCACGGCATCCTTGGAATGACCGTCTAGCTGGTCTTGCACCTTTTTGATTTTTGCGTCAGTCTCAGCCTTGGTATAAGCATCAGGCACAGCCACATACAAGCCATCCTCTTCAATTGTAATAGAGTTATTGGCTTTTGCGGACACACGCACATCAACACTGATTTTATTGTCGTCAGAAACAGTCACAGTTGCAGTAGAAGTTGCCACGCCGATATAAATATCAATCAGGGAGCCAACCGGAATCTTAATGACCTCGCCAGTTGTGATAGTCAATTCAATATTCTTGTCTTTCGTGTTATAGACACCGCTCTTTACAACAAGATCCTTGCCAAGTGCAATCGTCAAAGTGTCGCCGCCAAATACGGGCATCTTAATGGTGCGGGTCTCCGCATCGTAAGTAGGCTCGTGAACAACACCAGTCAGGGTAGTGGTAACAGGTTCGTCACCCTTTGCCACGCTCAAAACGCCAGCATTATAAGTAACGTCTGTAACGAATTTACCTTTGATACCTTCCACTGCAGCAACCTTGGCGTTGACATAATCGGCAACAGCCTTTGTGGTCGGAATATCATCATTGGTGGCATCTGCCGGGATTTGAGTAACAGTTGTTTTGTTCAGCTGCACAAACTCCACGCCATTCCAAATATGCATGGTGTAGTCTGTCATGCGGAAATAAATAATGCCCTGCACCTGACCCGCTGCGGGCAGGGAAGACACCATCTTAGTGCTCTTAGTGTACTCAGTTGTACCCTTAAACAGTTGCAACGTATCGGTCGTGAAGTACAGTGTGTCCATGTCTTTTGGAGCGAGGGCATCGTACCGTGCTTTCGTACCATACGCAAATTTTACTTGTGCCATATTTTTCCTCCTTATTAGAATTCAGTCCATTGGAAATTTGTAGATTGAGTTTGAAAAGGCTCGACGAAGAACCGCCCTGACTCCGCGCTTTGCTGCACGACCCACGGTTCATATTTATCGTCTTTGCCTCGTATCATTACGGTCTGACCTGCATAAGTCGCGTCATTCTGGTTGATTGCCTCATTTGCCGCCGGAATATTATCAAAACAAAGCGTCCGAGGCGCTACCTTTTGAATAGATAAGTCGTCCCGGACGTATATAAATTCTGATGTGTCTTTTGTGATAATAAGATCTTTGCCATCAATCAACCCAAGCGCAATCGCGGCTTCTACGTCTTTTGCGTTACCGTAACCAAGCTTCGAGTATTTGTATGCCATTCTTTTCACCTCGCTTTAAACGATGGTTAGAATGGGACAACACGCATACTACCATCTTCAGTTTCCACAGTTTCAGTCGTAATCTTAATAGCGTTACCAATGGGTTTGCCCTCGGAGGTAAGCTGAATACGATGCTCTTCATCGTAAGTGATGTTATCAGCCTTGTTAGCCAGACTAGTGTTGAAGCGGTCAGTCATCGCCTTGTTCAGAGCCTCCAGTGCGATAATACGCTGGTCGAGCGTGCTCAGTGCTTCATCAGGGATCAAATCAGACCACTTGCTGATGGGAATAATATGTACAACGCCGGGGCCAGCCTTACGCACGCGCTGAATCGTCTGTCCTTCAGAGTCCATCTCGACATGAACAAAGGTCAGCTGGAACTCAATGTCGCCAGCCTCACTAGTCAGACCCGTATCAAAAGGCAGAAGATATTCCAACCGGTTCTTGTACAAATCTTTTGACTTTTGTAGAATCTCAGTTTTATAGCGTTTGCTCACAGGTAAAACGTACTCCAGCATAACTGTATAGTCACTAATATCTACACCTTTATAGGTCTGATCGGCAAGAAAGTGCAAATTATCCACCAGCTTGCTCCGCTGCATGATACGTTCAGTCAGACTCGCTGTGACACTGTTATCCTCGTTAATTAAAAAGGTATACATATCACACCTCCTTTCCGTTCACAATGTACAGGTAATCATCCAATGAGATCTTCTTGCCCTCAAGCAAGTTCTCCACAAATTTATCCTGTACCATTCCATTCTTATAGAGTCTGTGCATACTCTCGACGAACTCAGTGAAAATCTTCTCCATCACAGTAGACCTCCTTGAATTAACGTCAGTGTATAGGCATCAATAATGGCCTCGGGAGTTGTACCTCCCAAGGCCTTGATTTGGTCATATTCGTATTTGTCAATCGGCTCAAGCGTTACAGTGTCATATTCCGGGGACGGAATCAGGTAATAGCCTTCAACGTGCCAGATATACTTGCCGTTGCTGCTGATAATACCCTGTGCGTCATCTTCGGTGCAATTCACCATGATATCGTGCTTGGGCTGATACTTTACAAACTGAAGGCGGTCAAGAGCATCGATCACTCGACCGTCTTTAAGTACCTTATAATACACTATCAACACCTCCTTAAATGCTGAACATCACGGTTACCCCTAACTGCTCAGAGGGATAATGGAAACCATACAGCTCACCGGTCTCCTCAATTGCATAGAAGTATCCATCATAGGTCGCAAACGGACTGCGCAGCCAATACTTTGTTGCCCTACCTTCTGCATTGTGCTTGACGCGGGATTCATTGCCGGTCATGTAGCTGATTGTTTGACCTTCGTAGACGTAAGGCTCGTCAATCATCGAAGAGCTTACTTCAATCGCAGATGGAATGAAGAAATAACAATCCGAGGTTACAATTTCCTTACTCTTATTTCCGGCAGAACTCGGCACTTTGACCTTCTTAATCAGCTGTTTCCAACCAATCGGCAAAGCATCAACCAGACGAGAGTCAAGATATTCACGCAGAGAAGTGCTACCCCAACCGCCAGCATTATTTGCAGCAGAACTCAGCACCATATCTTGACCTAAAGTGTCTTTCTGCAAGAATGTCATGGAACAACGCTTGTTGGAATTATCGCTCAGGTAGTAGTTCTTAAAGCTTGCTACCTCAACGATCAAATCATCGTGTGTCCATGCGGCCAATTCGCGACAAGCAGCATCACCAAGGTCTGCGTACCAAAGCTTAGCCCAATAAACCGTACCTTTAGCGTGGCGCTCATAAGCACCATCGTCTGCTTTTGCACATCCAAATACCAGAGTGGCATTCGTCTTTGTGGAACGGGTACGAGTAATCTTTGTGTAATTCAGTGCAGAGCCATAGATATTAGAGGAATAGACATATAGACCGTTATCACCCTTAATGTGCCGGATAACAGTCATATCGCGAGAACCGGCAGCAACGCCATTTGCAGAGTCGATACCCCAAGTCATCTTGACGCCAGTTGAGTTCCACAGACGGATACCATTCATGCCGTTCTGCTCAAAGCACTGCATCAAAACAGTGTTATTTGCATTTGTGACATCCATCTTGTAGTCAACAGCCAGCACAAAATCTCTATCCTCTTCAAACAGCTTGAGGTCGGTATCAATGTAGTTTTTGCCATCAAACACCTGCGGTTTACTAATAAGAACCTTTTCAGTGATGTCCTCATAAGAAAAATCGTTTCCAAGCTTGATGGAAACTTCATCCTTTGGCGTGGCAACATTCTGCTCAACTCCAACCTTGTTCATCGCATAGATTTCAACAGGACGAAGCTGACCGATTTCCTTACCATCAAAGTAGGTAGAAGAATACTCGCAGCTATCATAAACAGCATTGATATCCTTATCGCCGGTGACGTAACCGCCCTTATCCCAGCCACTGAACAAGTAATACTTAAAAGCAGTTTCCTCAGAGGTATAAGTCGGAGTATCGCCGTCATACAGCACCATAGAACCATACGGAGCAACAGTTTCCTTCAACACAGCACCACGATTCATATAGCGGACAGTGTATTTGCGCACAGATTCGGTATAAGTTGCGGTAACAGTCTGATTGCTGAAAACAGTCGTAAACTCGGTGTCCCAGCCACTGAAAGTAAAATCTGTAGAAATTGTGCTTTTAGCAGTAGGTGTCGGAATTGGATTCTCCTTGCGGGTAACAGGGTCAACAGCTTTATCGCCCTTATCAATGTACTGGACATCCAACACCGTGCCATCCTTGTTCACGAACGTCCAGACAAACTGCTGAACAAGCGTGTTGTAAGTAATGTTCAAATCAGGCCATTGTGCTGTAAATTCCTCCAGCTGACGCTCGCGCATGATGGGCACATGAACACTACCCTCAATAACAGAATGGTCGGTATTATATCCGTTTTCATCCAAGCCAGTCATCTTCAACAGACGATCCAGCAGGGAAGTATCATCCAACTGCCAATCAACGCCAGTCAAACGCACGCGGTTCAGGTTTGTGCACTTAGCCAGCATATCAGTCAGGTCAATTGTCGGGCACTTCTCGACAGTCAGTGTGGTGATATTCTTATAATCTGTAACCTTCAGGTCGGTCAGATAATTCAGGTTCTTAGCACTCAAACTTGCGATCGCAGGCAATTCGGCTTTTCGAATCTTGCCGCCCTTAGCAAACGCGACACCAGTAATACCAGAGCCGCCAGCATAGAACTCTTCCAGATTCGTACAGCCGGTCAGACTGATGGACTTCTTCAGGTTCGGCACATTCTGCAGGTTCAAATGCTCAAGCAGTGTGTTGTTACCAACCGCAAAATCAGTCATGTTTGTATTCTTGTAACCATCGGCGGCAGAACCAATCTTCAGGTCAGTCAACTTTACACCGTGGCTGAAATCAACATAGCCGGGGTAGAAACCAGAAATATCGCCAATGCTCTGGATGATAGAAGCGTTGTAAACATAAACTTCAGTATCATTCATGGCTGCAATCGGGCACTGAATCTCGTAAGTTTGACCGCGCTTACCACGCACCTTTACAGGGTTAGAACCATACCGCACAGAGACATAAGTGTCGGCATAGGGGACAATATGGAAAGTACCATCGGGTTTCACGCCTGTCCAGTTGGTCGGAGTATAACCACGAATGGTCATATCGTCAGAGGTACAAGTAGCACCCGTATACTTAGATGCCATGTATTTTTCCTGATATCGCTGGAACTGGCGTCTTTGGTGGCGTTTGTTACCGTGCATCATTGGCAGATAGCTGGTTGTGCCATTGTCCTCATAAGTGCGGAAATACTTACGCCGCATATCCATGATCCACAGCTTTTCGGGCTTTACGTTCTGATAATCCTCGAACTTTTTCAAAATACGAGTAGCACTCCATGCTAAAGCACTCTCACGGTTCAGGAACATCTTTGCAAGATCATCTGCAAATAGGTCACGAATCTTACACCACAGTTTCGAGTCATGTGCATTAAACACGCTCTTTGTGCCAATGGTGTCCATATCCTCATAGCCGTAACTCAGGGTCAGACCACCCTCGTTATCGTTGCCCATTGCAGTGTCGTTATCGTAGTCAAAACAGAAATCCCAGTGCACAAGGTCAGTCGTGTGCGGGAATACGTTCTTTGCACGGTTATCGACCATAGTATGACGCTCAGTAAATAGATAGTGGAACAGGGCAGAATCCTTGATAAAGTAATTCTCAAAGTTCTTCTTGAATTCGGCATCATCTGCATTCACAACCCAGTTTTGCACGCGAATCCATGCATCTTTAGCTGCCTGAATCTCTTCCTCGGTACAATTCTTATTGATGTAACGGAACTCAAAGCTATGGTCGCCATCCCAAGTTTCCTCAGAGAAGTCGCCACTCAGGAAGCGAGTCTGTGCATCGGTGTTATTATCAATCTCAATAATAACTTCCTTGTGATTGTTCGGGTCCATACCCATTGTGTCACTATTCTTCTTTGAGTTGCCAAAATCGCCGCAAGCATAGAAATGCCACTGACCATCCTTGAAGACAGTTGCGTTTGTGGTGTCGGTCTCCTGAATAAAAACGACACAGGGATAGAATGCCATGGTGTCGCGTACCTTCGGGTTGTCCTTGCGAGCTTGACGAATGTACGGGTTGAACTCGTTAAACTCGTCTGCCAGTAGAGCATTATTTGCATTCTCAGAAGAAGCAACATTGACTTTGATGTTAAAATACTTCTCACCAACGCTGTTTTCTGTAAACGCATACTTGCTGCCAGTGCTCTCATCACCAAAGGTGAAACCACCAGAGCAGTTGATATCAATATTACGACCAGATTCACCGTATGCATTAGAACTAGTGCCTTGCCCCTTATGTGAACCAATGGCAATCCAGTTATCTTCCACGGCGCGGCCATTCTTATAAATGTGCTGAATGGTCGTGTTTGACACTTCGTTCTTCTTGCCGGTCGTAAAGGTCGGAGCAGAGATTTTGATAATGCGCAGGTCTGGGCACTTCTCAGCCAGTAGGTCAGGATTCAGTTCGCCGCTCACATCCGTAATATCATTGCGGGTGTAGCGCTCAATCATTTCCTCTGCATTCTTTGCGTCTGCAATAAAGTTGTCGAGGATCTCGTCGTCCGTCAGGTTCATCATGTAGGACTTCATGCGGTAAACAAGCACGTCACAATCAGGAGAACCAATCGTAATGCCTACCGGAGAAGCCTGTGTAAAGTTGTCGCTTGCGTCATACAGCTCAACACGACAGGGAATACCATCCAACCATAGAACCATTTCCTTGTACTGACTGTCTGGCAGAATATTAAATTCAAATTCCATAAAGTCGTCTTCACAAGTTGGTAGGTCGATGCTATTCTGCTCACTGGTCAATGTGACCTTCTGCGCCTGAATATTCAAACCGATACCACCGTTCAAGCAGGTCAGTGCCGTAGCATCGTAGTTCTTGACATTCGTAGTCTTAAACACAAGTTTAAAGTTCTTACCCAACTTCTTTGCGTCATCACCAAACAACTTATAACTGATATTTGCAGTTGTACCAGCCTTCACACAGAAGTAGGTATCACCATCTTCGTCCAGCTGATAGCCACCGTTAGACCAGTCAAAATTATCGCTTACAGTCATCCTTGTATTGCCATCAGACCACAAGCGGGTCTCGTCAGCGTTAGTCTTGCCAGCAGGGTTAAAATCAAAAGCCAGATTTGTCTTAACTGGCTCAATCGTAATACCAAGCTCTTTGATCTCGACACTAATCTCCTTGCTCACGGAGCCGCATACGATTTTCAACGTATGAGTGCCAATATCAGCGGATTTCCATGTCCATGTCTGCATGGTACGTCCGACAGTCAGAGTGGCAGCCTTAGCACCATCAACCTCAAGAGTTACAGTGGTTGTAGAGCTGGAAGGGTCATAAACGGTATAGTTGATTGCAACGTTGCTGTACTGTTTTGCACTTGCTGTCTTTGTGGCGCAGCTGATAATAGGAGTTGTATTGCCTTCAGTTACCCACATGATATCTTTGACAACCTTATTGCTGGTGACCTGTTTCCCATTGATTTCAGCAGTCATAGAAACTTCTACCAAATGTGCGCCGTGGGTCTGTGCAGGAATAGCATAAGTCAGCTGTCTGCCGGTAACGCTGCTTGTGGTAGAGCCAAGAATCTTTCCATCAATCGTAAAGTTGATAGTTTTTGCAATATTTCCATACGGAGTGTAGCGGAAGGTTACCTCTCCACTATAAACCAGCGTATCATCAAAAGAACTCTCCAGATAGAACTCAACAACATTGACAGTCCAAGTCTTTGTACCAACACTGCCCACGCTATCGGTCACCTGTAGCTTAACGGTATTGTCACCGCTGTGCAGATACTGGGTTGCGTCAAAGCTGTTCTTTCCCTGGATAACGGTCTGCGTGCCAACTTTTGTATTGCCGACATACCAGACGCCAGTGGCAGAACCAGTGTCATCGCCAGAGTTATCCACAGAAGAGAACTTGAAATTGATAACTGCTTGGTCGCCAGCAATCACAGTTAGCGCAGACCCGTCCAGACGCTCAATCTTGATAACGCTTGTGTTGCCGCCAGTGCCGCCACCTCCACCACCTTGGATGACAACCTGTGTTTTCACAGTACCATTTTCCAACAGGCTCAGCTTTGAATCTTCGTAAGTAATATCATACTCACGCCCAGAATTCGGGTCGGGCTTCACGTTTTTCAACTGCTCCTGAATTTCAGAAATATCGCTATTGATAGTATCAATGCTATTCTGCAGACCGGAAGCAGTGTTCTTTACCACGGTCAAATCATTTGCCACGGTCTCAACGCTGGTCTTTTCAGCCTTTGCTTCTAACAGCTTGTTGGTTGACTGTTTGTTGTAATAATCACTTTGCAACGTCTCAGGCAAGCTACCAACACTATCCTGCAGATTCTTTACGGCAGCATCGTTGCTGGTTTTATACTCGGTCAGTTCGGTTTTAACAGGCGCAATCTTTTCGTCGATTTTTGCTTCAACGGTTTTATTAAAAGCGGTTACCCAATCAGCACTCGGGTCAGTATTCAGTGTAATGGTTTTAATAACCTTTTCGCCATTCAGGAACTTGATCGTCTGTGTTTCAGCATCATACTGCACATCAAACTTTGCCAGACCGTCAACCTTGGCGATATCATCCCGAAGCAGGGTAACAAAACCGTCAACCTCTTCCTTAGTGTAATAGTTTGCCAGTGTGTCAGCCAGACCATCTACAACAGCCTGTGCTTCTTGTGCGCTCTGTGCAGCCTGAGTTGCAGCAGTCTGTGCCTCACCAACCTTCTGACTCATGGTAGACAAGAACTGTGTATACCAATCGTCATCGGTCGGGTTATTCATTGCGGTGCCGGTAAGCGCTTTCAAAACATTCAGCTTTTCGTTCGGCTTTGTACGCCACAGATAATTCTTCGATTCGCCGCTACTCGGTACAGTAATTGCACCAGTCGCCATAATTTCAAACTTCAGCACACCCTCTTTGATGGTGGCATAGTTGCTGACCATCCAGTAAAACCGGATCTTATCAGTACTATAGCTCACGTTGATGGGTGCGGTATAGTTCTCAGCATTATTAGCGTTAACATAGTGGATCTGAATTGTCATGCTCATCAGGTCAACACCATCATAATAACGCGGCATCTCAAACGGAATGACCTGACTGTTGTTTTCCTGTGTGATATTTACCTGAGTCGGACTCAGTGTGATTTCTTTATTGGTATCAACCGTAGAAAAATCATTGTCCGAGAAGGTATCAAACCACGTATAGTTGCCACTTCTGGTGAAATTCTGGTCTTCCACAGAGAAGATTGCCACATCCTCATCACAATCAACCACTGGACGAGCATCTTCTATGGAAGCCTCCATCGTCATTGCGGGGCTTGCAGCGACCATACGTTTGGATTCTTCAAATGATAATGCCATCTACTCACTCCTCTCATTAAGTATCTTTCTTATTATCAATATATTTTTCTTTGAGGACATTCTCATAAGTGATATAGGGATAATACGGGTAATAGCGGCTCAATGTAACATTCATTGTGCCTTCTCCAATGTTTTTATCTATCTTTTTAATAATCCACTCAACTGCAATATCAGACTTCAGGTACTTCGCTGCATATTTTACCTTTTCATTTACGTCAAGCCACGGAATCATGTGCATACTCAATGTGATGGAATCCGTCAGCCGACAATTTTTCCATAGCGTGTATTTGCATACCGTCATGGCTGATTCATCCGAGGTATATCCGTCAAACTCACTACCCGAGCACACAAGGTTTCTTCGCCCGATTTTATCAATCGTCAACCGACTATTGTACAAGTCATCAATGCGGTTTGGGTCATTTACGACAACGTACTCAAGGTTGTCACATGCCTCCGCAATCTTGTCTGCCTCAATTTGTTTTGCGGTCGGCATTGCATCCACAAACTTCGTCATAGCATGAGACTGAGACTGACCAATAAAATAGACCCGGCTCTCAATAAGAAGAGCAGGGTCTGATATCTGGATCTCTGTATTCGTTGCTGGATTATACTTCACATACACGGTGTCATAATTTTTCGTGGATGGATTATAGATTTGTTTCGGGTAATAGCGCACCTGTGGATCACGCTGTTCTTTTTCGTATTTGCCTGTAAGTGCGTTGAACTTATATGTAAATGCACCATCAGTTGCCTGATTTAGCCAATGCTCGCCATATTTTATGACGTAATAACGGCCTTTCCTTAGTAGAGAGGTATCTTCTGGTTCGTCCTCTCCTTTTTCGTTGGTAACAGCCTTAAACAACATCATAGGTCCATACACTGCGCGCGTTGTTTCCCGATACTGTCCTGCCCCAGTCGGATTCGTTTTGATTGTCGTAACAAGGTTCTCAACACAGATTCTTGCATTTATCGCAATATCTTCTGGGCAAATAAACGAAAATCTTGTACCGTCCTGAATACTTGCTTGTTTTAATTTTAACAATAAAATAGACGCGCCGGTATCATTTGGGTTCATGTTGTAGCTCATATTCAATTTATTATCTTTAAGCAGCGTAACAACATCATTCCATTCTTTTGTTCCTTTTTTACAATACACGACCTCGCCAGTACCGTCTGGGTCATTTTTTTCAAGTTTATCCTTACAGAAATAGTCGCTGGAGTTTGATGCACCCCATACCTCTACACAGTTATGGATCTGACCGTAATCGACGCTGGCATCTTCGCTGATAACCATACTCTTAAATGTATCCTCGTCCAGAACAACGGGGTCGTCGTAGCCAGACGGAATTTCTTTACACACAAAAGTATCGTCGTCAAAATACATCTCGAAAGGGAAATAGAGGTCTCTCAACTCCGTCAAAATGTTCCAGATTGTCGTGCCAGTATTATATTCTAGGTCGTGCGGAATTCGCCGTACCCAATAGTCAACCATACTCTTTGTCAGCCCTGAAAGTTCAAATGTCTCCTTAATGGAATCACGAACATAGTGCGGCTTCTTTTTGTCATCTTCGTAGTAGTTGACCCCATCCTTAACCACGAGCTTGCGGTCATACATCGGAATGCGCGTTGCGTATCCGGTCAGTGTTCCACCAAGCGTGCCGTCAAGCAAACAGGTCATATCAAGACAAGAAAGGCTTAGTTTGTTCGTTGTAGCATCATAACTGTATCCATTTTGCTGTATTGCATATACGCCAGCGCCATACCAGTGTACACCATCTGTATCCACAAAGTTCGTGCCAGTTCGTATTTCAGCCTCGCCAGAGTATAAAGCGTGATAGAAGTTATATATCTGAGTTAAACCATCTTTCAATTCCCATATCGTTCCTTGAATATCGTGCATTGAATAGCCAACAAATACACTTGTGTCATGGAAATATTTATCAAGTTCTTCTTTGGTACAGCCAGCAATCGCTGCAACATCGGCTGCAGATAATATCCTTCCTGCTGCGATACCACCCTCTACAGCAGCAATCATATTTTTTACACGTACTGTTTTCCCATAAATCATACAGTCAACACCAAAACTATCAAGTTCAAGTATTTTACTTTGTAAAGTTGAACCATCTCTTTGAACTGCATCACAAGCTGCATTGAAAATCACTTCAATATAAGACCTGATATCTGCATTCAGCAGCGGAATAACAACATCTCCTCCGCCTATCAGTAGTGGAGTGTATGCAATCTCATACGTCTTGCCATTTGTTGTATAACCATCTGAAGATGCAACAACGGTCGAATATGTTCCAACATCTCCTTGCTCTTTCACAAAAGATGCATATTTCTCTTTATTTTCATCTGTCCAAATAATACGCTTACGGTTTATATTTTCGATATTGCCATACTGTTCATAACCGCCAACCTTATATCTCCACTTTGCTTGCCTTAACTCTGCGTCCTTTTCTTTGTATATCGCACTATTTTTGATTTTTGCATCGATCTCTTCTTCTGGTATTCTTACCGCGTCCGCCCCAACAAGCGGCATACTTGTTGGAGCTTTCATACCAATCTGTAAGCGCAGCATCTTGCTCGTCCACTCCTCTGTGGAGAACTGAGAAATAGAGAATCCACTCTTCGGGAAGATATCAAGATTAAAAGTGCGCCGTGTATCTGAGTCTGCGTCAATCGAGTTAGAACCACTTAACGCAAGTCCTTCGATCGTATCAATAATCTGGTAGTCCTTATTCAGCAGTTCAATACGACAGTATAATCTTTTTGACCGGCTTTTCAGTAAGGCCAGATCTTCTTCTGTGGGTAAGTAAGTCATGGCCCACCTCCTTAAATCAAACCAGCGTTCTTCATGTCATCGCTGCTATTCAAATCGCCAGTTTCTACAAAATCAAACGAGATTTCCACCTTATCCGGGTGTTCATCATCTGAGTAAGAAACGTTTCCATTTACGTTCATCAGCCATGCGCGGCCATCGTACATCTTCAATACTTTTGGCTTTTTGTTCGTTAGCCAATTGATAAAAGTCTCCCGATAGTCAATAGACCCATCAAAATCAAACGCATCATTGGCACGATCCCACTTGATAATAACACCAGAGAAGTTGCCGCTATAATAATTTGCCTCACTACCATAGAATAC
>OJNR01000434.1_pt1 | contig 29475 bp, 27 predicted proteins | sample 1597901 | NCBI WGS metagenome assembly OJNR01 (sample SAMN01915223, study PRJEB22387) | human gut metagenome | isolation source: stool | host: Homo sapiens | place: USA | reverse complement strand
AAATGATAGCGGAGCAACATCTACGCTAGTCACAGCGGTGTCTGGAAACGGCGAGTCCGTGAGCATCAACGGACAGGATCTGTCCACCGGCGGCAGCGCAACCGTTGCCATCCCCGACAGCGGCAGAACCGACATTGTCGTGAAAATCGGTGCTAAAACCTACACGCTGACGATTCTGCGCGATAGCGGCACAGGCGACGGTGAGCATACTCACAGCTACGGCAGCGAGTGGAAGTACGATCCCGACAACCACTGGCATGAGTGCTCCTGCGGAGATAAGGCCGATAAGGCGGTACACGACTTCAAGTGGGTTGTTGACAAGGAAGCGACCGCAACGCAAAAGGGCTCCAAGCATGAGGAGTGCAAGGTTTGCGGCTACAAGAAGTCGGCAGTTGAGATTCCGGCTACGGGAACACCGTCTGAGCCAGGCAAGCCGACAGGTCCGGATTTTCCGCAGACCGGTGACAATAGTGATATGATCCTCTGGATTGCACTGCTGTATATCAGCGGCGGTGTTCTGACAGGTGTAATGGTATTTGATAAAAGGAAAAGACATTCCGTCAAATAATCAAAGATAAGTAACAATTAACGATCCATCACGTAAACATCACAATTACGGCACAGAAGGCATAAAAACCGCTGTGCCGTATTTCTTTTCTTGGCGACTGTTTTTGAGAAATAAGCAATTTCTCGGGCATAACCCAACATTTTTTTGCCGGATTCCATGTATACTGTGTATATCAGTGTATATCACACTTATGCACTTTTTCATTTTTACCCCGGCAAGCGGATACACGGATATCAACAGAGTTTGGCACAACAAATAACTCAACCGACGCAGAACCAGATAATGAGGATGAGTTAGACGAATTGCTAAATTCATCATATATATCCTTCCGGACTCCTCAACAAACAATAAAATCCATGTGTTTGCAATCAGGCAAATGCATGGATTTTTTATATTGTGTTTTGAAAAATGTATCTTTGGGAATATAGAGAAACGAAGTTGATAAAATAATGAAAACGTGATATAATTAGGTTGTAAGGAAAGTAAGGAATACATTACCGGAGAATGGAGGGTTTTATATGGAATTAGCTAAAGTAACATCAAAAGGTCAGGTTACCATACCTATTGAAATCAGAAAAAAACTTGGAATTAAGAATGGCGATAAGATATTGTTTGTTGAGGAGTCTGGAAGAATATATATGATGAATTCTTCAATGGACGCATTTCGGGAAGCCCAGAAAGCATTTGCAGGAGAGGCAGAAAGACTTGGACTTAAGAATGATGACGATGTAATGGCAATGATAAAAGAATTAAGGGAAGAAAGCGTGGTAAAATAGATGAGAATTATGCTTGATACAAATGTGCTGATATCAGGGATGTAAAGGATTATCCGGTTCTTTACACGGCGATTATTGAAGATGTTGATATTCTTGTAACAGGAGATAAGGATTTTTCGGATATAGAAATTGAGAAGCCTGAGATTATGTCTCCCACACAGTTTATAGAGAGATTTTTATAGGAACCTCAGTTTTTAATACTTAAAAATTGGGAGAAGAGTTCAAGTTGAAAATCAGTTTGCAATTGGGACAATAGCATAACTGAGTTGGGCACAGTTTTTGGAGGAATAAATGGCAATAATAAATAAAGAAGAACTTTTGGAACAGCTTTGACAAAGTTATTATCTACTATGACAATGGGCAGATTGAACTCACCAAAATCCTTACATCGGTATTCAGTACATTATATACCCATGTAGAATTCCGCAAAGTAAAACCTGTGGACTATAAGTTATTCCAAATTGCTGATCTCATTTGTACGATAGAACTTCCTGCAGAAAAGGCAGAAACTAATTCACTTACTAATTCTGAATTGGATTTCTTTGATAATATCAGAGATTAAAAAAAACTACCTAAAGCATTTGAAACGAAAATCTCTATGAAACCGTGGCTTTTTGGATAAAAGTATGTAACCTCAAGGAATTACAGATTGAAACGTTAAACATTTTATGCTAGAATGAAATTCAAATGGGCATACATCGTAATTTATAATAATTAGAATGGAATAAAGCCCCATAAACAGGAGGTTTTAAGCTATAATGGAACAGTATAAGCAGGAATTTATTGAATTTATGGTGGATTGTAAAGTCCTCAAATTCGGTGATTTTGTAACTAAGAGCGGAAGAAAGACACCCTTCTTTATTAATACAGGTTTTTACAGAACAGGTGCACAGCTTAAGAAACTTGGCGAATATTATGCAGAGGCTATTAATAACAAGTACGGAACAGATTTTGATATTCTGTTCGGACCTGCATATAAGGGTATACCGCTTTCGGTTACCACAGCTATAGCACTTAACGATAAATATGGGGCAGATATAGGATACTGTTCTAACCGTAAAGAAATAAAAGACCACGGCGATAAGGGAATCCTTCTCGGAAGCCCTATCAAGGATGGCGATAAGATTGTAATAATAGAAGATGTAACAACAGCAGGAACATCAATAAATGAGACTCTCCCTATCATCAAAGCACAGGGTAACGTTAATGTTACAGGACTTGTTGTATCCGTTGACAGAATGGAAAGAGGTCAGGGTACCAAGAGTGCACTTACAGAGATAGAAGAGAATTACGGAATCAGGACAACTGCGATTGTTACAATGGCAGAGGTTGTAGAACATTTATATAACAGACCTTATAAGGGCGAAGTTATAATAGACGATGCACTTAAAGCTGATATTGATGATTATTACAAGCAGTATGGTGTAAATTAAATAGAAGAGGGTTTAATTAATGTCAAAGCATAAGTATAAGTTTACCAATAAGAAGCATAGTGTAGGTGGCGTTGCTGCTACAATTATGGCTGCAGCTGCTATTGTACTGATTGTTTTTTCAATTGTCCTCTCATTTAAGGCAAGAGGCGAAGGCGGGGAAATAGTCGGTTCCCTGGCATTGATGGCACTTGCCTTTTCTGTATTTGGACTGATTATCGGTTTACTTAGTTACAGGGAATTTGACAGATATTATACCTTTTCATTGATAGGAAGCCTGATTAATGGTATTATAATAGTACTTTTAATAATGTTATTATTTGTAGGAATTTAAGCGAGGTAAGAAAATGGCTAAAGTAGGAATTGTCATGGGAAGTGACTCAGACCTTGAGGTTATGAGCAAAGCAGCGGAAATGCTTGAAAAGTTTGGTATTGATTATGAGCTGACTGTTATTTCAGCACATCGTATGCCTGACGTATTTTTTGATTATGCAAAGACAGCAGAGGAAAAAGGTTTTAAGGTTATAATTGCAGGAGCCGGTGGAGCAGCACATCTTCCTGGTATGTGTGCGGCAATTTTCCCAATGCCTGTTATTGGTATTCCAATCCATACCAAATCTCTTGGCGGAGTTGATTCTTTATATTCAATAGTACAGATGCCAAGCGGAATCCCTGTTGCAACTGTTGCAATTAACGGAGGAGCCAATGCGGGAATTCTTGCAGCTAAGATTCTTGCAACAAGTGATGACGAACTTCTTAACAGAATCAAAGCATATAAAGATGAATTAAAAGACGGCGTTATGAAGAAAAAAGACAAAATCGAAAAAGTCGGATATAAAAAATACATGGAGGAAAAATAAAAATGGATTACAAGAAAGCGGGCGTTGATATTGAAGCCGGATATAAGTCGGTTGAATTAATGAAGGAACATGTTAAAAGCACAATGAGGCCGGAGGTACTCGGTGGTATCGGTGGATTTTCAGGTGCGTTCTCAATGGCAGCAATCAAAGATATGGAGGATCCTGTGCTTTTATCCGGAACAGACGGATGCGGAACCAAGGTTAAACTTGCTTTCCTTATGGACAAGCATGACACAATCGGTATTGATTGTGTTGCCATGTGCGTTAATGACGTTGCATGTGCAGGCGGTGAACCTTTATTTTTCCTTGATTATATAGCATGTGGAAAAAACATTCCTGAGAAAATCGCAACAATCGTTAAAGGTGTTGCAGACGGTTGTAAATTATCCGGATGTGCTCTTGTCGGCGGAGAAACAGCAGAACATCCTGGACTTATGCCTGAGGACGAATATGACCTTGCAGGATTTTCTGTAGGTGTATGTGACAGAAAGAATCTTATTACAGGAGAAAACATCAAGCCGGGAGATACACTTGTTGCAATAAAATCTTCAGGTGTACACAGCAATGGTTTTTCACTTGTAAGAAAAGTTTTTGATATGACAAAAGAATCCCTTGATACATATTATGATGAACTTGGAACAACTCTCGGTGATGCTTTACTTAAACCAACAATTATTTATGTCAAGGCACTTAAAGCAGTTAAGGATGCCGGAGTAACCATTAAGGGCTGCAGCCACATCACAGGCGGCGGTTTTTACGAGAACATTCCAAGAATGCTTCCTGACGGAATAAGAGCCGAAGTAAAAAAAGACAGCTACGAAGTACCTGCATTATTTAAGCTTATGGCTAAGAAAGGCAATATTGACGAACATATGATGTATAATACATTCAATATGGGTGTCGGCATGATTCTTGCAGTTGACCCTGCTGATGCAGATAAGACCATAGAAGCAATCAAGTCTGCCGGGGAAGATGCATTTGTAATAGGACAGACAGTTGCAGGTGAAAAAGGTGTAACATTATGTTAAGAGTAGTTGTACTTGTTTCAGGTGGTGGAACCAATCTTCAGGCTATTCTTGATGCCATTGATAACGGTAAGATTAAGAATGCGGAAGTTGTGGGCGTAATCAGTAATAATGCCAATGCCTATGCACTTAAAAGAGCTGAGCAACACAATATTCCAAATGAATGTATATCACCTAAGAATTATGAAAACAGGGATGTGTTTAATGATGCACTGCTTGAAGGTGTATCAAAATACAATCCGGACTTAATTGTTCTTGCAGGTTTTCTTGTGGCAATCCCTGAGAAAATGGTTAAAGCATTTCCTGAGAAAATCATTAATATCCACCCATCACTTATCCCTTCTTTTTGTGGAAAAGGATATTATGGACTTAAGGTACATGAAGCCGCTTTGCAAAGAGGCGTGAAAGTTACAGGAGCAACCGTGCATTATGTTGATGAAGGAACGGACACCGGTAAAATTATCTTCCAGAAACCTGTAATGATAGAGGACGGGGATACACCTGAGATTCTTCAGAAAAGAGTTATGGAACAGGCAGAATGGATTATTTTACCTGAAGCAATAAATATGATTGCAAACAGATAACTGAAAGGATAACGTACTATGAAAATATTGATTGTAGGCAGCGGCGGAAGAGAGCATGCAATCGCTTACGCATGCAGCAAAAGCCCTAAAGTAGATAAAATATACTGCGCACCGGGTAACGCCGGAATTTCGGAACTTGCGGAATGCGTTCCAATTTCAGCCATGGAATTTGACAGACTTGCAGATTTCGCAGCAGAAAAAGAAATCGACCTTACCGTAATCGGAATGGATGACCCACTTGTAGGCGGCATTGTTGACTTGTTTGAAGCGAGAGGTTTAAGAGTATTCGGACCTCGTAAGAATGCGGCTATTCTAGAAGGCTCCAAGGCATTTTCAAAGGACCTTATGAAAAAATACAATATTCCTACGGCTGCTTATGAGACATTTACTTCTGCGGACGATGCCAAGAAATATCTTGAGACTTCGGAATATCCTATAGTCCTTAAGGCTGACGGACTTGCACTTGGTAAAGGTGTTCTTATCTGCAATACCAAGGAAGAAGCAATGGCAGGCGTTGATGAGCTTATGCTTGACAAGAAGTTTGGCGATGCCGGTAATACCATTGTTATAGAAGAATTTATGACAGGAAGGGAAGTATCCGTACTTTCTTTCGTTGACGGCAATACAATTAAAATAATGTCATCAGCCCAGGACCATAAGAGGGCAAAAGATGGTGACGAGGGTCTTAACACAGGTGGAATGGGTAACTTTTCACCAAGTCCTTTTTATACAGAAGAAGTTGATGATTTTTGCAAAAAACACATATATCAGGCAACTGTTGATGCAATGAAAGCAGAAGGCAGGGAATTTAAAGGTGTTATTTTCTTCGGACTTATGCTTACACCTAAGGGACCAAAAGTTCTTGAATATAATGCACGTTTTGGCGACCCTGAAGCACAGGTTGTTCTTCCAAGGCTTAAAAATGACATTATAGACGTTTTTAATGCCTGCATTGATGGAACACTTGATAAGATTGACCTTCAGTTTGAAGACAAAGCCTGTGTATGCGTTATCCTTGCCAGTGACGGATATCCTCTTGCATACGAAAAAGGCAAGATTATAACAGGTCTTGATAATTTCAAAGGCAAGGACGGTTATTACTGTTTCCATGCCGGAACAAAGTTTGATGACAACGGCAACATTGTGACTAACGGCGGACGAGTTCTCGGAATTACCGCAAAAGGCGATACACTCAAAGAAGCAAGAGCCAATGCTTACGCTGCAACCGAATGGGTTGATTTTGAAAACAAATATATGCGCCATGATATAGGTAAGGCTATAGAGAATATGGACTAAGGAGTATACTATGACAAAAGTATATATTGACGGAAGCGAGGGTACTACAGGTCTTAGAATCAATGAGCGATTCAAAGGCAGGGATGATATAGAGATACTTACAATCCCAAGTGAACTTCGTAAGGATGTTAATGAAAGACGAAAATATATAAATGAATCGGACATAACTTTTTTGTGTCTCCCTGATGCGGCTGCAATTGAAGCCGTTTCCCTTGTGGAAAATGAAAATGTTACAATAATAGATGCCTCTACGGCACACAGGACAAGTCCGGGCTGGGCTTACGGATTTCCTGAACTTTCGGAAGAATTCAGGGAAAATATCAGAAACAGCAAGAGAATTGCCAATCCTGGCTGCTATGCTTCAGGATTTATTTCACTTGCTTATCCGCTTGTGAAAATGGGAATAATAGGACCTGATTTTCCGATTTCTGCATTTGCCCTTTCAGGATACAGCGGGGCAGGCAAAAAGACTATTGCCATATATGAATCGGATGAGAAGACTGTGGAAATGAATGCTCCAAGAGAGTATGCACTTACGCAGAAACATAAACATCTAAAAGAAATGAAAGCGATTACAGGACTTTCAAGGGAACCTCTTTTTACCCCTATCGTAGACGATTATTACAGCGGAATGATTGTCAATATCCCGCTTTATGTGGATATGATAGGCATGAAGCCTGAGGAACTTCAGAAAGTATTTGCAGATTTCTACAAGGGTGAGAAATTTATCAATGTAAAACCTTTCGATGCACAGACAGAAGAACTTAACGGTTTTATGGCAGCCAACTCATGTTCCGGATGGGACGGAATGGAAATATACATTTGCGGTAATGATGACAGAATCCTTCTTTCATCACGTTTTGACAACCTTGGAAAAGGTGCGTCAGGTGCTGCGATACAGTGTATGAACATTGTGCTTGGCTGTGATGAAGCAAAGGGTTTGAATCTGTAATTTCACAGAATATTCACAAAAAATACAATATCTGGAAGTGCCCTTAGGTTGACCTTGAGGGCATTTCTTTTTATAATGTAAATAAATAATATTTGACAGGATAAAGTAATGAGCAATACAAAGAAAATTTATAAAAAAATAGTATGTCTCCTTACTGCAGTTGTTTTACTGGTAGGAGGTATCGTCGGAAAAAATATATACGATATTATGGCAGATACCTCATTTGAACAGACACTTAAGTCTTTTCCGGAATCATACAGACCTTACATACAGGCACTGCATGATAAACATCCTAACTGGACTTTTGAAGCGTTCAATACAGGACTTGACTGGAATGAAGTGCTTAAGAACGAGGCACTGTTAAAAAGAAAACTTGTTCCGGCAGCAGGTCACAGTATGTCATTAGGACTGGCAGACCTGAAGTCTAATGGTGAGTGGGCATGGTATCAGACACCGACAGCCTGGAAAGCTTATGATGATGTAGCGGGTGCATATAACTACTCCGCCAATAACTGGGTAAGCTTTGATACGGGATACTGGAATCAGGCATCAACATCAGCTATTTCATACATTATGGATCCAAGAAACTGGCTTAACGAGAGTTATATATATATGTTTGAAAAGTTAAGTTATGACGGAAATCATGATACGGTTGAACTTGTTAATTCAACTCTTAACGGAACATTTATGTATAATGCAAAATGTCCCGGTGCACCTAATAATATGACTTATGCCCAGGTAATAGTTGAAGCAGCCAAAAAGTCTAAGGTAAGTGCCATACATCTTGCTGTAAGACTTCGTCAGGAAAAAGGTACAAGCAATGATGAACTTGGTAAAGGTGTGTCAACCAAGAATGGCAGTTATTTTTATCAGGCAAATGGCGACGGCAACGCGGTATATTATAACTTTTTTAACATAGGAGCTGCGGGAGATGGCAAGCAGACCGTTATTAATAACGGAGGCAAGGAAGCGAAGGCTGAAGGCTGGACAAGCCCATATCTTGCAATAATGGGCGGTGCCGTTAAAGTATATACAGGTTACATAGGAATAGGCCAGGATACAATATATTTTGAAATGTTCAGTGTGGTCAATCCTAAATATTATTACTGGAAGCAGTATGCACAGAATCTTACCGCAACACTGACTGAAGGCAGTAAGATATATGAGACTTATAAGAATGCAGGACTTCTTAATTCGTCATTTGTATTCAGAATCCCTGTATATAAAAATATGCCTTCATCATGTAAAAAGCCGGCTTCGCCTTCAGGTGATGAAAGAACAACGGCTAATCCTAATACAAGGCTTTCAGGAATAAGCGCAACACTTATAGATATGGACGGAAAGAGCAGTAATGCTAACCTTACACCAAGTTTTAATTCGGAGAGAACGGAATATTCGCTGGTTGTTCCGTATAAGGTTTCACAGATCAAATTGTCGGCATCAGCTTATGCCAGGACATCTTCAATATCGGGAACGGGAACACACAGCCTTAAAGTTGGCAATAATGAGTTTAATATTGTCTGTAAATCAGAATATGGTACAACCAAGACTTATAAGGTTAAAGTTACAAGGGCGGAAGGCAGTACATATCTGACTTCACTTTCCTCAAGCAAGTCGGGATTTAATGAGACTTTTAAAATGAATACTTATAAATACACCATGAGAGTTGCCAATGATGTTACATCCTTAGCATTAAATTATAAGACGGAATCGTCAAGAGCAATTGTTGAGATGAGAACAGGCAGCACAACAACTGTTCTTTCAAACGGAACCACGGGCAATATCAATCTGCCTGTGGGAACTACCAAGGTGTACATAGATGTATATCCGTCAGCCTCCGACAGAAGTGAGCGTAAGACTTACGAAGTGGATATTACAAGGCTTACCAAAGTAAGCGTTGACTTTAAAGAACTTATACTAAAGGATCAGTATATACATAATTTTGCCGTGAGTGATACAGTGAATACCGCACTTCAAAGACTTAAGGTTACAGGTGGCACGGCACAGATTACCGACAGCTCCGGTAATGTAAAGTCCGGGGACAAGATTATCGGAACAGGTGATATGTTAAGAATCCATGATTCAAATGGCGCTTTGTATATGTCAAAGAATATTGTGATATATGGTGATGTCAATGGAGACGGAAAGATAGATATATATGACTTTGCTTATATAAGAAAACTTATAATTAAGAAAACAGGATTATCCGGAATATTCCTTGAAGCAGCAGATATACATAAGGAAAATAAAGGCGTAGACATATATGATTTTGCTGTTATGAGAAGATATATTATTAAAGGAACTGCGATTGAACAGAAATAAAGGAGTAAGTAATGTCTAAAAATAACAAATTAATTAAAATAATGCTGATTGCTTTGCTGTGCATTTCAATATGTTTTACAATATTCTCAAAGCCTGAAAAGACTTATGCATCAGAAGGCACTATTACTGTTAAGGCAAGTGCCGGAGAAGTAATAGCAGGTAATACGATTACCGTGGAAGTTAAATTAAATAATCCTGCGGGAATAACATCGGCAAATTTTGAACTTATATATGATGGTAATATTTTCGCTTATGTCAGTGGCATGGATGGCTCAGGATTCAATGGAGTAATACCTTTTTCAGTTACAGGCGGCGCTACGGAACAGACCGAGTATAAGTGGAATATCACTTTCAAAGCTAACCAGACAGGAACCTGTAATTTTACAATAAAAGGATATCAGTTTATTGATACAGATGTGAATGATTTCAGTCCTGCATGCGGTTCGGCTTCCGTTAAGGTAATGGCACCGGGTTCCGATGATGCCACACTCAGTTCAATCCAGGTAGGAGGGGCTAACTTAAGCCCTGCATTTGCAAAATGGACATTGGATTATGTATGTTATGTGAACAATTCCGTAACCTCCGTTAATGTTGCGGCTGCAAGCTCACAGGGTGGAAGAGTGGAGATAGCAGGCAACACAAATAATCTTGCGGTTGGTAATAACTACGTTACAATCACAAGTTATGCTCCTAACGGCAAGGCAATGAAATATAATCTTAATATTTTCAGGCTGGAGCCGCCTACAGAGCCACCGACAGAAGCACCCACCGACCCACCTACCGAGCCGCCTGCAAGCTTCAAAGTAACCATAGATGGCAAGGAATATAACGTATCATCTGAGTTTGATGCTGGCAAAGTGCCTGACGGATTTGAAGTAGAGCTTGGTTCATATAACGGAAAAGATGTAATAACCGCAACCGGAAGTGCAACAGGATTTACACTTATGTACCTTGTGGATTCTGAAGGAAATGGCAATTTCTATATATATGATGGCAAAAATTTTTATCCTTATATTGTAATATCTAATTCTGAAAACACATATTATGTATTTGACAGCCGCAAGGCCGATACATCGATGGCAGGCGAAGAAAAAGATGTAAAAATTAAGGATACGGCCATAAAAGGATATGTTGACGGAGAATATATTTATTTTTACGCAATGAATTCCAATAAAAAGTATTCGTGGTATTCCTACGATACTGTGGAGGGTACAATACAAAGATTGCGTACCACATCCCCTGAAATTATTGAAGATGAGACAACAACACCGGAAGAGACAGCTTCAACACAGGTAACAGCAAAAAACGATGACGGAGTTTCCTTTAACAATAAAAACATTATTATAATCGGCGGAGCTTTGTTATTGATTGTCATAGCCGGAGCAGTTGTATTTTTAATCAGCAAAAAGACAAAGAAATACGATGGATATAATGAAGAATTTGCCGCGACGTATGATCATCCTGATGAAGAAACAATCGAAGAAGATATAACACCGGTAACAGAAGATAAGACGGAAAAAGAATCCGTACCGGAGTCTGAAGAAAAATAAAAAAAGTATTAAATTTAAACGCAGCAGGGCAAAACTATTGCTTTTGCTGCGTTTACTTGTTATAGTATGTATATAACACGGCCAAGGAGTTGAGAATATGATTTTTAGCATTGATTTTAACAGTGATGAGGCAATTTATATCCAGTTATGCCACCAGATTATAATGAGTATTGCCAATGATGATATACATGAAGGCGATTCACTTCCATCAGTGAGACAGATGGCTGAGGATATAGGAATTAATATGCACACTGTTAATAAAGCATATACAATTCTTAAGCAGGAAGGATATATTAAACTGGATAGACGATACGGTGCCGTTATAGCTGTTGATGCCGATAAGATAGAAGCCATGGAATCACTTTCAAGGGATTTGAGGGTATCTATTGCTAAAGCAATGTGTAAGGATATAACATCAGCGGAAATACATGCACTTGTTGACGATATTATAAGTGAATTTGGAATAAAATAAAAAGGAGGGATAACAAATGCTTTGTGAAAAATGTAATAAAAACCAGGCAACATTTCACTATGCGGAGGTAATTAACGGTGTCCGCAGCGAACACCATCTTTGCGGTGAATGTGCGGCTAATACAGACGTAAGTTTTTACAGCAGTATTTTTGAAAACGATGAGAATTTTACCAGACTGATATCTGGAATACTGGGCGGTAAGGCTATTGTGTCAGGCAATGGCGAAAGCGACAAGTCAGTTAATGTGACATGCCCTAACTGCAAGACAACATACGGCGAATTTGTTAAGAATTCAAGGTTCGGATGCCCTGTATGTTACGATATATTCGGACTTCTTATATCTGACAAGATGAAGAAGATTCATGGCAGCAACGTATATATGGGCAAGAAGCCTATGAAATACGGCAAGACGGAGGAGGAGCCTCTGGAATATGTTGAAAGGGAAGAAGATAACAACCTTGATAGAGAAATAGAGATATTACGAAAAAAATTAAAATCGGCGGTTGAAGAAGAAGATTTTGAAGAAGCAGCCAGATTAAGGGATTTAATAGCTGAACTTAGCAGAAAGGAAGGTAAAAATGCTTAAATGGTATGAACATGAAGAAACTGCCGGGGATATCGTAATCTCAAGCAGAATAAGGCTTGCCAGAAATTTTAACGATTATCTTTTTGCCGACAAAATAAGTGAAGAAGATGCTGCTAAGATGATTAATTCGGTTGCAAAAAGGTTTGAGACCGATTATCCCGAAGAGTTCAGATGCCTTTACATGAAAGAGTGCAGCGAATCAGGCCGTAATGCCCTTAAAGAAAAGAGGGTAATAACATCTTATCTTGCAGGCAAAAATAATGGTGCGGTTATTTTATCGGAGGATGAAGGAACTTCTGTTCTTTTAAACGGCGAGGACCATGTAAGGATACAGGTATTATGTAACGGAATGGATATCCAGAGCTGTTTTAAGAAAGCCAATGAAATTGACGATTATATAGACGCACATTTTGATTATGCTTTTGATGAAAAATACGGCTATAAGACAACTTTTCCCACCAATACAGGAACCGGAATGAAAGCAGGATACACGCTTCACCTGCCTTCCCTGTCGGATGCCAGAAGACTTAACGATATCAGCGCGGAGCTTGGAAGATTCGGGTTAAAATTCAGGACAGTTTATGGTGATGGTCAGAATGGATACGGTAATTTATACCAGATATCCACACAAAAGACCCTTGGACAGGATGAACATGAAGTTATAAAAGACCTTGATGACATTGTTCTGCAGATTGTCAATCAGGAAAAAGAACAGAGAGAACATTTTTACAAAAAAGACAAGATACAGATGGATGATGAGATTTACAAATCATACGGTGTTTTAAAATATGCAAGAAAACTTTCATTAAAAGACTCCATGGTTCTCATATCGGAACTTATGACAGGCATATCGTTGGGCGTATTGCAGTTTGCACATAACGGAAGGTATAATATCAATGAGCTTATAATGGATATACAGCCTGCAGTTTTAAGACAGAATTCAGGCAAGGCGATGTCTGTAGCAGAGACAGACGTATTAAGAGCAGAATATATAAGAAAATATCTCCCTGAAATAATCTGATTATTTCACAGATAGGAAAGAGGAATATATATATGGAAAGTGGATTTACCAAAAAAGCCGAGACAGCATTGCAGAATGCCACGGAAGCAGCATTTGAGCTTGGACATGGCAGTGTCGGCTCCGAACATATTCTTATCGGACTTTTAAGAACGGAAGAATGTATTGCCAATGCCGTACTTGTGAATAACGGTGTTGAAGAAAGCAAGGTTGTGGAGCTAATCAAGGAACTTATTGTTCCTGAAAAAAATGTAGGGTTGAAAGAACCTGATTCCTATACTCCGAGAGCTGCAAGAATTCTTGAAAATGCAAGAAAAGAAGCAAAAAGGTTCAAATCCGGACTTATCGGAACAGAACATATTTTTATAGGAATGCTAAAAGAGCAGGACTGCGTTGCAACACGTTTATTGGGAACAATAGGCGTCAAAATCCAGAAAGCCTACATTGATACTGTGGTCGCAATGGGCGAAGACAGCAATAACTATAAAGATGAGGTTTCTTTTAACCGCAAAAATAAAAAGAGCCAGACCCCTACGCTTGATCAGTACAGCAGGGATTTAACGGCACTTGCCGAAGAAGGCAGGCTTGACCCTGTTATAGGACGTGAAAGAGAGATTCAGAGAGTTATCCAGATTGGCAGCAGAAGAACCAAAAACAATCCATGCCTTGTAGGAGAACCGGGCGTAGGAAAAACGGCTGTTGTGGAAGGAATTGCAATTAAAATAGCAGAGGGCAATGTTCCTGATACCATAAGAGGCAAGAGACTTCTTACCCTTGACCTTTCAGGAATGGTTGCCGGTTCAAAATATCGTGGTGAATTTGAAGAAAGAATCAAAAAGGTAATAAAGGAAGTGCGTGCAGCCGGCAATGTCATTCTTTTTATAGATGAGCTTCATACCATCATAGGCGCAGGTGGTGCAGAAGGAGCGATTGATGCTTCCAACATACTTAAACCTTCCCTTGCAAGGGGCGAGGTACAGATTATCGGAGCCACCACTATCGATGAATATCGTAAATATATAGAAAAAGATGCTGCACTTGAACGACGCTTCCAGCCCGTTAATGTGGATGAACCATCGGAAGATGAAGCATACGAGATCCTCAAAGGATTAAAAGAGACTTATGAGACTCATCACGGCGTTACAATAACGGATGGAGCACTTCATTCTGCCGTAAAACTTTCAAAAAGATACATCAATGACAGATTTTTACCTGATAAAGCCATTGACCTCATTGATGAGGCATCTTCAAAGGTAAGGCTGGGGGCGTTTATTAAGCCTGAAGAAATAAGCAAAACCGAAGCCGAAATCGAAAAACTTGAGGCTGACAAAGAAGAAGCAATCAAGGCTGAAGCCTATGAAAAAGCCGGGGAAATCAAGAAAAAACAGCTTAAAAAGTACGAAAAACTTGAAAAACTCAATACAAAATGGCAAAACGAGAAAAACAACAGAAATCTTGTGGTAGACGAGGAAAGCATAGCTTTAGTTGTGTCAGACTGGACTAAAATACCTGTCAACAAGCTTTCAATCGGGGAATCAGAGCGCCTGATGAAGCTTGAGGAAACCCTTCACGAACGTGTTGTAGGTCAGGACGAGGCAGTGACCTCCATAGCAAGAGCAATAAGACGAGGCAGGGTTGGACTCAAAGATCCTAAGAGACCGATTGGCTCATTCCTTTTCCTTGGACCTACCGGTGTCGGCAAAACCGAACTCTCAAAAACACTTGCGGATGCCATGTTCGGAAATGAAAATTCCCTCATAAGAGTTGATATGTCGGAATACATGGAGAAACACAGCGTATCCAAGATGATAGGCTCACCTCCGGGATATGTAGGTTATGAGGAAGGCGGCCAGCTTAGCGAAAAAGTAAGACGTAATCCTTATTCGGTAATTCTTTTTGACGAGATAGAAAAAGCACATCCCGATGTATTCAACGTACTCCTTCAGATACTGGATGACGGCGTGGTAACGGATTCCTCAGGAAGAAAAGTTGATTTCAAAAATACTATTATCATAATGACAAGCAACGCCGGTGCCGAGAATATCGTTTCACCTAAAAATCTTGGTTTTAACACATCAAAGGATCCTGAGCAGGATTACAAAAACATGAAAAATAAGGTTATGGATGAGGTTAAAAGAATTTTTAAACCGGAATTTCTCAACCGAATCGATGAAATGATTGTTTTCCACATGCTGACCAAAGAAAATGTAGCCCGTATTGTGGACATTATGATGAACTCTATCAATAAACGTATTAAGGAGCAGCTTAATATCACCATTGAACTTTCCGATGCGGCAAAATCCTATATCGTTGACGCAGGATATGATGAAAAATACGGTGCCAGACCGTTAAAGAGAGCACTTCAGCAGAAAGTGGAGGATGAGCTTGCCGAACAGATTCTGGAGGGTAGGATAAAGAGCTCGGATATTGTTTATGTCGACAAAAAAGAAGACAGCGAAAAACTTGTTTTTTCTGTAAAATAGTGTAGAAAAAAAGCAGGAAAAATATTATAATATTTTTATTAATAAGTTACTAAATTTAACACACAGGAGGACACAATATGTCTGTAGTAGACGAGTTAATTCACATTGAGGGAGACGGTACAATAAGCTTTGGAAATTATCTTCTGGATACCAAGACCAAGCTTGATAATGTAGAGTACAACGGAGATATTTACAAGGTTAAGACTTTTAAGGAAATTACCAAGCTTGAGAAGAACGGTATGTTTGTTTATGAGTCTGTACCGGGAACAACAGTCCACAATCTTTCAATAAGTGATAATAAAGTAGAACTTAAAGTTGAGGGCGCAGATGACCCACAGATTACTCTTGAACTCGAACCGGAGACAGAATATGAAGTATTTGTTGACGGCGCTTCAATAGGAAGCATGAAGACCAATATCAGCGGTAAATTAAGTATCAGCGTTGAACTCGTAAGAGAGGGCGTTCCTGTTAAAATTATCAGAAACTAACAGAAGGTGAAGAATGGCTAAGAGCAGAAGTACAGCATTTTTCTGTAAAGAATGCGGCTATGAGACATCTAAATGGATGGGACAGTGTCCGGGCTGCGGACAGTGGAACACGCTTGTGGAGGCTCCTGTAGAGAGTTCTGTTAAAAAAGGAATTTCTGTTCTTACACAGGGTGGGCAGGCTGTTCCCGTAAGAGTGTCCCAGATAGATACTGAATCGGAGAATCGTTTTACATCGGGACTTGCGGAACTTGACCGGGTTCTCGGTGGCGGTATCGTGACCGGTTCAATGGTTCTTGTAGGAGGAGATCCGGGAATCGGCAAGTCAACCATTCTTTTACAGGTATGTAAGAATGTATCCGCCGATAGGAAGGTATTATATGTATCCGGCGAGGAGTCTTTGCAACAGATTAAGATGAGAGCTGACAGAATCGGCACAATGCCGGATAATTTTTATCTGCTCTGCGAGACTAATCTTGCTAAGATAAGCGATGCAATCAGAAATTTTGCCCCCGATATGGTAGTTATAGACTCTATCCAGACAATGTACTGTGAGACCAGTGAGTCAGCACCGGGAAGTGTCGGGCAGGTAAGAGAATCCACTAATGTTCTCCTTCAGATTGCCAAAGGACTTTCAATTACTGTTTTTATTGTGGGACATGTTACCAAGGAGGGTGTTGTCGCCGGACCGAGAGTATTGGAACATATGGTAGATACTGTTCTGTATTTTGAAGGTGAGCGAAGCGAGAATTACCGTATCATAAGAGCTGTTAAGAATCGTTTTGGAGCCACCAATGAGATTGGTGTTTTCGAGATGTGCCAGGATGGACTCCGTGAGGTACTTAACCCATCAGAGTTTATGCTGAGCGGCAGGCCGGAGGGCGAGCCGGGTTCTGTGGTTGTATGCCTTATGGAAGGAACAAGACCTATTCTTGTAGAAATACAGGCACTTGTATGCCATACTAATTTCGGACTCCCCAGAAGAACTGCGGCGGGTGCCGATTATAACAGGATGAATTTACTGATGGCTGTGCTTGAGAAAAAAATTGGTCTGCAGTTATCCGGATGTGACGCTTATCTTAATGTCGCAGGAGGTCTTAAGGTCAGTGAACCAGGATTAGACCTTGGAATTGTGCTTGCAATAATGTCAGGATTTAAGAACAGACCTATAGGCAGCAAAACACTCTGCTTCGGAGAGGTTGGCCTTACAGGAGAAGTAAGAGCCGTAAGTCAGGCAAAACAGCGTGTTCAGGAGGCTGTCAAGCTAGGATATGAAGAATGTATTCTTCCCTATGCCTGTCTTAAATCAATCGGCAAAGAAGACAGGATTAAATTAATTGGAATAAAATCAGTATCCGAATTGAGTAATATCGGACTGTAGGAAAGAGGTATTATTATGGATTTAAAGAAGACTATTAATGAACTTGATGAATCACAGACAAGAGTTGAAAAACACGCATTTGATGTTATTAATTCTTCGGATACATCACTTAACCTTGTTAAGGAAGGAATTACCAATATTAAAGAAATCGTTGATAATATTGGAGAACTGAATGAACTTATCAAGACTTCAACAGAGAATATCAAGAACCTAGAGGAATTTTCCGATACCATTCAGGAATTTGCCACAGCAGTCGGTAAGATTGCAGGAAGAACCAACATCCTTTCCCTTAACGCCAGCATTGAAGCTGCAAGAGCAGGTGAAGCCGGACGTGGATTTGCCGTTGTTGCCAAGGAAGTCGGAGGACTTGCCGCTCAGTCAACCAAATCATCAAAGGATATTACAGACACAGTCGAGCACGTAAGGGAATTTGCTAAAATAACAGTTGACGCTATGGCTGATATTTACAAACATTCCGTTGAGCAGAATGAAAAGGCAATGCAGATAGAGTCACTCCTCAACAAAATCCTTGACGCTGCTACAGTTGCCAATGACGAATCAAGAGGAATGGAACATGAAATAGCCGTTCAGAGAGACATCGTTAATAATGTCAGGGACAGCCTTGAATCTGATTCAGAAGAAGTTGCAGAATAATACAAAGCAGGACACAAAATACGAAAATTAATTTATTTTATGCTTGCAATTATTCCAAATATATGATATAAAATACAAGTGGCGTTTTTACAGCCACTGTATAGGGGTATAGTTCAGCTGGTAGAATATCGGTCTCCAAAACCGCAGGTCGTGGGTTCGAATCCTACTGCCCCTGTTATATCGGACCTCCGTTCACGGAATGTGGACGGAGGTTTTTTTGTGTGTGTTGTGTCAAAGTATTCCCACCGGTTTTTTTGCGTGTAGGGTGTGACAAGGGGCTCCCACCGGGAGCCCCTTGCCTTGGTGGGAGTCAATGCAAGAAAATCTCTACCCAAACAGCAGAAAAATCGGGAAAAAGGTAGAGATTCCCAGAGCCGCCGGATATAAATCTCTACCCAAAAGGCGGAAAAATCGGGAAAAAGGTAGAGATTCCCAGAGCCGCCGGATATAAATCCCTACCCAAAAGGCGGAAAAATCGGGAAAAAGGTAGAGATTCCCAGAGCCGTCGGATGTAAATCTCTACCCAAAAGGCGGAAATCAGCCGAAAAAGGTAGAGATTCCCAGAGCCGCCGGATGTAAATCTCTACCCAAAAGGCGGAAAACGGCCGAAAAGGTAGAGATTCCCAGAGCCGCCGGATGTAAATCTCTACCCAAAAGGCGAAAATCAGCCTAAAAAGGTAGAGATTCCCAGAGCCGCCGGTCGTAAATCTCTACCCAAAAGGCGATAATCTGCCGAAAAGGTAGAGATTCCCAGAGCTGCCGGATGTAAATCTCTACCCAAAAGGCGGAAAACGGCCGAAAAGGTAGAGATTCCCAGAGCCGCCGGATGTAAATCTCTACCCAAAAGGCTGAAAAATCGGGAAAAAGGTAGAGATTCCCGGTGTCCCGCCTACCTCGTCTCCCGGCCCGGCGCTCCCGTCCACCTTGTCTCCCGGCCCGGCGTCCCCGTCCGCCTCGTCTCCCGGCCCGGCACCCCCTTACAAATCTTTTCCAAAAGTGCAGAAAATTAGGAATATTACCGGAACTTCCGGGCAAGCTATTAATAATATTTGCCGGGGAGCTTTTTTTATGGAAAAATATAGTGACAATTTTGAAGAAAATGTAAAATATTTTGGAGAGCTGGTACAGCCTGATAAAAACTTTGACATGATCGTGAAAAAAATTAAAATAGCAGGTAAAAAAGCAACGCTTTTTATGATAGACAGCTTTACTAAAGATGAGCTTATGGAAAAACTTCTGGAGTATTTCTCGGATTTGAAAGAAGATGACATACCAGGATCAGCTGATGAAATGGCAGATTTAATCCCGCATATCGAGGTGGATGTGGAATACAGCCCTGTTAAATCAATCGTGCCGCTTATGCAGGGAATGGTGGTTATGTTTATGGAGGGGTTTGACAATGTTTTTCTGATTGACTGCAGGACGTACCCCCAAAGGAGTGTATCGGAACCATGGAAAAACAGGGTACTGCGAGGCTCAAGGGACGGTTTTGTGGAATCCATTGCAGGCAATGTGGGCCTTATAAGGCGCAGGGTAAGGACTAAAGATTTCAGGGTAGAGGCATTAAGTGCGGGAAGACTTTCAAAAACCGATATTGCTATTGCTTATATTGAGGGACTGGCGGACAAAAAACTCCTTGACAATATTAAAAAACGAATTAAAACCATTAATGTTGATGCGCTTACCATGAATATTGAAAGTCTTGCCGAAACCCTTTTAAAGGGAAGCTATATCAATCCCTTTCCGAAATTCAAATACACGGAAAGACCTGATTCGGCGGCAGCGGCGGTTTTTGACGGCAATATAGTTGTTTTAATCGATAATTCTCCGGCAGTAATGATTCTTCCCACATCTATTTTTGATATAGCTGAAGAAGCGGACGATTATTATTTCCCGCCGGTAACGGGAACCTACCTTAAACTGTCGAGATACTGCATAGCTGTTTTTTCACTTATTCTTACACCGGTGTGGGTGCTGTTATTAAATAATCCCGGAAGTGTGCCGGAATGGCTGAAATTTGTATTGATAGAAGAACATAGTTCAACGGTACCCGTGCTTTTGCAGCTTTTTATATTGGAATTTGCCATTGACGGATTACGTCTTGCTGCAGTGAATACACCGACTCTTTTGTCAACACCGTTAAGTGTAATTGCAGGTATAGTTGTAGGCGAATATGCGGTAAGCTCAGGCTGGTTTGACCCGGAAAGCATGTTATATATGGCATTTGTGTCAATAGGAACGTATACACAGGCAAGTTTTGAAATAGGTTATGCCATTAAATTTTTTAGATTAATAATACTTGTCCTGACATGGTTTTTTAATATCTGGGGATTTACCGCAGGCATTCTGATTTTTATTTTGTGCCTTGTGTTTAACAGAACAATATCAGAAAAAAGTTATATATATCCTATTATTCCTTTTAACTGGAATATGTTAAAACGTAAACTGTTCAGGATACGACTTGGAAAAGAAAAATAGGTAAAAATGACGGTATTTTATTGCAAATAATATACAAGTATAGTAAAATATACTCATATTTACCAACGTCAAAGGAGAAGTAATTATGAGTGATGACTACACCAGAGAGGACCTTGATGAAGAAGTTAATAAGGTAATGGAAGATAATACAGAACAGGATTTATCAACAGTCAATGATTCAGAATTAACAACTGATACAGAGGCAGATAATAATAAAGGAAAAAAGAAAAAAGCGGCTAAGAATAAGAAAGATCCTAAGCCAAAGAAAGAGAAGAAGCTTAAGCCTAAGAAATGTAAGAAGTCTTATAAACAGGCGGCAACGGAAGAGACTTCCGGAGAAGTTATAGAAGAAAGCACATCCGGTGAAGATATTAAGACTAAGGTTAAAGATAAGCGTCTCAAGAGAAAAGAACGCAGGGACAAGAAAAAGATGGAGATACTTGATAATCTTGTCGGCGAAGAAAAGGCGGAAGAAGTAATAGAGAAAGTCAAAGAGGTTAAAAAAGGAGTATCATTTATGCTCCGTATCCTTATATGTACGATTCTTCCTCTTACATTTATGTTTGCCATTTCACTTCTTTTCACAAGGGATTTCATTGAAAAGACCATTGAAGAGGACAGAACAACCACTTTACAGACAGCTGCTTCGGCAATTAAGAGTGCGTATGTTTACGGATATGAAGGCGAATATATGGTGGACGGTTCGGGAGTTCTTTTCAAAGGAGAGACAAGACTTACAGGTAATAATTCCTTGCTTGATACACTTAAGGAAGAGACAGGAATTGAATCAGCCCTTTACTATGGCAATGAAATCAAAATAACATCCATTATGGATGTCAATGGCAGAAGAACATTGGGCAATAAGGCAGAAGAAGATATTTACAACACGGTTATGGAAGGCAATACTTACTATGGTGAGGAAAGGCTTAACAGAGCCGACTATTATGTATGCTATCTTCCATTGTATTCAGACGGCGAAGATGGCGATGTAGTAGGAATGATCTATGTAGGTGTCGAGACAACAGGCGATACGCAGAGAATAGCAGATAAGACCAAGACATCGGTTATCGGACTCAGTACAGTATTCCTTGTATCACTTGTAATTGTTACAATTCTTGCAAGACAGATGTCTAAGACTATGAAGAGAATAGATAAGGCACTTGATACAATGTCCACAGGTGATCTTACTGTAACATTTGACGATTCAGACCTTAAGCGTAAAGACGAAATCGGTAACATAGCAAGAACAACACAGGTATTGCGAGACAGATTTACAAAGGTTATCGGTCAAATCAAGGAATCTGTATCCGTTGTTAAGAAAGCATCTGACAATGTTGACACAATGTCTAACCAGTCAAGCAGAACCGTAGAAGGTATCAGCCATGCAATCGAAGAAATTGCAGCAGGTGCATCATCACAGGCGGATGAGACACAGTCAGCAGTAGAACATGTTGACAACATCGGTTCACTTATCAAACATGTTGTTGAAGAAGTAGAAGTATTATCAGCCACAGCAGCCAATATGGGTAATGCTGAGAATAATGCGCAGAATATTATGGGCGACCTTGTTGAGACAACAGCCAAGACAAGTGAAGCTGTTGAACTTATAGCAACACAGACAGAAGCTACCAATGTTTCCGCAAAAGAAATCGGACAGGCAGTTGAGATAATTACCAACATAGCATCACAGACCAACCTTCTCTCTCTAAATGCAAGCATTGAAGCGGCAAGAGCAGGTGAAGCAGGACGAGGATTTGCAGTTGTTGCATCAGAGATACAGAAACTTGCAGAACAGTCTAACCAGTCGGCAGTTAAGATTCAGCACATAATAGACGGTCTTACAGTTGAATCCAATAAGACAGTTAAGATTATGGAAGAAGTCAAGAATGCAGTATCAGATCAGGAAAATAAGATTCATGAGACTAAGTCAATCTTCGGAACAGTAAGAGATGGAGTTGCGAAGTCAATGGATCAGATTAATGGCATCAGCGATGAAAGTAATGCACTTGACGTTAGCAAGAATAAGATTGTAGAGGTTATCGAATCACTTTCTGCAGTATCTGAAGAAAATGCTGCTGCTACTGAAGAGACTATGGCATCAATCGAAGAACTTACTTCAATGATGTTAGAACTTGCATCATCGGCTAATAAGCTTAATGAACTTGCCGACAATCTTGAGAACAGCGTAAGTGTATTTAAAGTAGAGTAGTATATTAAATGGAGTGTAGAGCATGGTATACATAGTTGTCATACTGGTTCTCCTTGTGGCTGATTTGATTATTAAGGCTAAGATATTGGAGATACCGGAAGCCGGTTTCCCAATTGAAAAGTTTAAAGGAAAAGTTAAGATAGTAAGAACCTTTAATGAAGGCATGGCGGCCAATGTGTTGGACGAGGACCCGGCAAAGGTTAAGAAAATATCATCCCTTGTACTTGTGATATTTCTGATACTTTCACTTCCGTTATTTTTCTCCAAAAAAGGAAGAATCAACAGAAAGCTTGGGGCAGCCCTGATTATCGGTGGAGCACTTTCCAATGTGGCAGACAGATGTATCCGTGGAAAGGTTGTAGATTACATCCAGTTTAATATCGATAAATCAGACAGAATGGAGCGCATGACATATAATATTGCAGATTTCAGCATATTTATCGGAACAGTGCTTTACATGATTAATTCAGACAGTAAGAAGAATAATAAAAAATAATAAATTAAGAGCTTCAGGACAGTTAAGTGCCCGGAAGCTCTTTTTATAAAATGGTGCCATGAGGTCTTTGGTATTGACATCAAAGCAATTAGGTTATAAATTATTTATGTTAATATAAAAGGAGGGCCCGGTAGTATTACCAACTACCGGGCATTTATGAAAAAGAAAAAAATAATTATGAAAAGGTTTTCAACTTCATTACTCCTTTAGTGTATAATACAAATGTAGATAAAATGTGATGAAATAGTTAACAAACAATGAACAAATATTATGGAGCGGTAAATGGGAATACAGAATTATCAGAAAGAGTTAGACAGACTGCTTGAAACCATGGATACACCCGGGACTTTAGTGCTTCATAGTTGCTGCGCACCCTGCAGCAGCTATGTTTTAAAGTATCTGTCGGAATATTTTAAAATCACTCTTTTGTATTTTAATCCTAATATATCTCCTAAGGAGGAATACGAAAAGCGTGTTGCGGAACAGAAAAGACTTATCGAAGAGATGGAATTTAAGTACCCTGTTACTATGTTGGAGGGCAGATATGAACCATCAGAGTTTTATGAAGCCGTTAAAGGACTGGAAAATGTGCCTGAGGGCGGAGAGCGGTGCTTTATATGTTACGAAATGAGAATGAGAGAAGCAGCCGAATATGCCAGAAGGACAGGTGCAGATTTTTTTACTACAACTTTATCCATAAGTCCTTTAAAAAATGCTGATAAGATTAACGAAATAGGTAAAAAACTTGAAGCAGAATACGGCGTCAGACACCTGCCTTCGGATTTTAAAAAGAAGGAAGGCTACAAGCAATCCATAGAGCTGTCAAAGGAATATAATCTATACAGACAGAATTTCTGCGGATGTGTATTTTCAAAGAATGGAGACAAAGAGAATGTATAACTATGAAAGACAGGTAAAATATTATGAGACAGACAAGATGGGTGTAGTTCATCATTCTAATTATATAAGATGGTTTGAAGAAGCCAGGGTTGAATTTATGCGTGACAATGATATATCATATCGTCATATGGAAGAAGAAGGAATTCAGATTCCTGTAGTATCCGTTTCATGCAAATACAAATCTCCTGCCAAATTTGATGATGATGTTATTGTTAAAACATGGATTAAAAAATTTAATGGCATAATCATTGAACTGGCTTACGAAGTGGTTGACAAGAATGACGGACAGATCCGTGTAACCGGAGAAAGTTCCCATTGTTTTGTTGACGATAAGACATTTAAACCTATTAATTTAAAAAGAGAAAGAGAAGACCTTTACAACAGATTTGAAAAGGCAGCAGAGGAATAAGCTATGTGGGCATACGAAAGCGTATTTTATCAGGTATATCCTTTAGGATTTACCGGGGCACCGTTTGAAAATGACGGAGAATTAAGACACGGAATATTAAGATTTATTGACTGGATTCCGCATATCAGAAAAGTGGGAGCTAACGCAATCTATTTTTCACCTGTATTTGAATCCGATACACATGGTTACAATACAAGAGATTACAAGAAAATAGATGTAAGACTGGGAACTAACGAAGATTTCAAAAAGGTATGTGATGAATTACATAAAAATGATATCAAAGTAGTTCTTGACGGTGTATTTAACCATGTAGGCAGAGGGCATTTTGCATTTCAGGATGTTCTCAAGAACAGGGAAAATTCACCATATCGTTATTGGTTTAATATTGATTTTAATGGTAATGATGCATGGAATGACGGACTCTGGTACGAAGGCTGGGAGGGCAATTATGACCTTGTAAAACTCAACCTTAAAAATGATGAAGTTGTGAATTATCTTTTTGACTGTGTAAAATACTGGATAGAATATTTTGAAATTGATGGAATAAGACTTGACGTTGCGTACTGTCTTGACCCTGATTTCATGCACAGGCTCAGAGAATTTACAGATGGTATAAAGAACGATTTCTTCCTTGTAGGAGAGACTGTTCACGGAGATTACAACAGGCTTGTCAATGACGGAATGCTTCATTCGGCAACTAATTACGAGTGCTACAAGGGTATTCATTCAGCAATTAACAGTTTGAATCTTTTTGAAATAGTACATTCGCTTTTACGCCAGTTCGGACCGGAAGAATGGACTCTTTACAAGGGCAAACACATGCTTTCATTTGTAGATAACCATGATGTGTCAAGAATTGCAAGCGTAATTAATAATGAGAAAAATCTTCCACTTGCATATGCATTTATCTTTGGTATGCCGGGTATTCCTTGCGTATACTACGGAAGTGAATGGGGCTTCAAAGCCGATAAGTCACAGGGAGACCCTGCGTTAAGACCGTATTTTGAAAACTACGAAGAGAACGCACTTACCGATATAATTGCAGGCTATGCCAAGGTTAAAAAAGAATGTAAGGCCCTTAATTACGGCAATTTCTACAGTCTTTTACTTACTAACAGACAGTGCGTTTTCGGAAGATGGACAGAAGAAGAGACAGTGCTTGTAGGAATTAATATTGATGATAATGAGTTTAAGGCTGATTTCAATGCCGGTGCAGATAAAGCAGTAAATATGATAACAGGAGAAACCGTTGATATTGCAAATGGTTTTACAATGAAACCAAATAGTGCATATTTTTTAAGGTTAGTGAAATAAAATGTCAGTAAAAGAAGTTAAAACCAACGCAATGCGTATACTTGAATCGGAAGGTATTAATTTTGAGACGGGTTATTACGAATGCGATGAGTTTATAGATGGTGTTCATACCGCAGACGCTTTGGGACTTCCGCACGAAATGGTGTACAAGACACTTGTAACTGTAGGCCACAGTAAGAACTATTATGTTTTTGTAATACCTATCGAAAAGGAAATTGATTTAAAGAAAGCAGCTAAAGCAGTCGGGGAAAAGTCTGTTGAGATGCTTCCGCTTAAGGATGTAACTAACGTAACCGGTTACATTAGGGGCGGTTGTACGGCAGTCGGAATGAAAAAACACTATGTAACAAGGATTGATGAATCTGCCATACTTCAGGACGCTATATATGTGAGCGGAGGGAAGAGAGGAATACAGATTAAATTACATCCTGATGATTTATTAAAGGTTACGAAAGCAGAGTATGCTGATGTGACAGCATAAAATAACTATTTAAAGGAGACAAAAGGAATGAAGAAAAAACGCGGAGGCGGTATTGTCGCAATTGTTTTAATTGCAATTGTTGTTGTATTTTCACTTGTGACCAATATCAGGGCATTAACAGGTGATGAAAGTGATTACAAGACGGTAACACTTGGTTTTGCAGATGAATTTTTTGATATGAAATATACTCTTAATTACATCCCTACAGCAACAGTTCATTATTACTATGGTGTACCTAAAGATGTTGACGGAATTATCGTGTTCAGGGCATCTAAAAACTTTTACAAGAAAAATTTTCTTAGCACAGGATATGCTAAAGGAGACGGCGTAACTGTCAAAGGTAAAATTATCAAATTAAAGGCTAAAGAATCCAAAATGCTTAAAGAGAATGAAAATAACTTTAAAAAATATTACGACGCTGGATATTACCTCGGAACAGATAAGGCACTTAATGTGGAATATAAGAGCAATGCTATCAGAGGAATTGTCTTAGCTGTATTTATGATTATACTTGGTATAGTTGGAGTTATCTCAATCAAAAAAGGATTGACAGAAAAGAAAGCATTTATGATTGTTTTCTGGATATTGGTATTTGGAGCTGCAATATATATTTTGCATTTATTGTCATATGGAGGATTATTCGGCATATAAAGTAAATGCATAAATTATTACATTTATATTAATAATAAATAAAAATAAAATAATAGTATTAGTTTAAGGAAAAATAAAATGTGTACAGCAGTTTCGTATAAAGTGAATGATTTGTATTTTGGACGTACTTTTGATTATGAAGCATCCTACGGTGAGGAAATTGTGTTTATGCCCAGAAAATATCCTTTCAATTTCAGATATGCGGGCAACATGCAGGAACATTTCGCAATTATTGGAATGGCACATATGGCAGATAATATTCCTCTATATTATGATGCCATGAATGAAAAAGGCCTTTGTATGGCAGGACTTAATTTTGTAGGAAATGCCTGCTATTCCGATAAACATACTGACGGAGATAATATACTTCAATCTGAATTTATACCATGGATACTTGGACAATGCACTTCAGTAAAAGAAGCCAGACAGAAACTTGACAGAATATGTATGTTATCGGAAAGCTTTAACGATAAACTCCCGGTATCATCACTTCATTGGATTATTTCAGATAAAGAAGAAAATATTACCGTTGAGTTTATGAAAGATGGTCTTCATATATATGATAATCCTGTGGGCGTGCTTACAAATAACCCTCCGTTTGAGACCCAGATGTTTTTACTTAATCAATATATGGGTTTGTCAGCATCACAACCTGATAACAGATTTTCAGGTAAAGTACCTCTTGAACTTTACAGCAGGGGGATGGGTGCTATCGGTCTGCCGGGAGATTTAAGTTCCACATCAAGATTTGCAAGAGCAGCATTTGTGAAGCTGAATTCAATAGCAGGAGAGAGCGAAAACGAATGCGTAAACCAGTTCTTCCATATCATGGACACGATTATCCAGCCAAGAGGCTGCTGCGAGGTAAAAAATGGAGAATATGAAATTTCCATATATACAAGCTGCTGTAACGCTGCAAAGGGAATCTACTATTATAAAACATACGACAACAGCAGAATAGCCGGTATAGATATGCATAAAGAAGATTTTGACGGCACGAAGTGTGTATGCTACAAACCTGATAAAACAGATATTTTTATACAGAATTAAACGTAAAATAACATTGTTAAAATAATATCAAAAAAGTTGTTGACAACTAAAGTACAAAGTGGTACTATCTCTTTTGTTGGCGCAAGACAGACACTTGCCTGACAAAAATATTTAAAATAATTAAAAAAAGTTGTTGACAACTTATTTTGATTATGATAACATATACAAGCTGTCGCGTGAGACAGTAAGTAAGAAACTTGATAACTGAACAGTGAAACAACCCTGAAAATTTCAAAATTTTCAGTTCCTCGAAAGAGGAATAAGACATTCAGTACATCTGAAAAGATTGTACAAACGTAGACGGATGAACTTAGTAAAAAGCTAGCTCATCTGAGTCACAAACTTTATATGAGAGTTTGATCCTGGCTCAGGATGAACGCTGGCGGCGTGCTTAACACATGCAAGTCGAACGAAGCACTTCATAAAGTTTACTTTAAGAAGTGACTTAGTGGCGGACGGGTGAGTAACGCGTGGGTAACCTGCCTTACACAGGGGGATAACAGTTAGAAATGACTGCTAATACCGCATAAAACAGCAGAGTCGCATGACTCAACTGTCAAAGATTTATCGGTGTAAGATGGACCCGCGTCTGATTAGCTAGTTGGTGGGGTAACGGCCTACCAAGGCGACGATCAGTAGCCGGCCTGAGAGGGTGAACGGCCACATTGGGACTGAGACACGGCCCAAACTCCTACGGGAGGCAGCAGTGGGGAATATTGGACAATGGGCGAAAGCCTGATCCAGCGACGCCGCGTGAGCGATGAAGTATTTCGGTATGTAAAGCTCTATCAGCAGGGAAGAAAACGACGGTACCTGACTAAGAAGCCCCGGCTAACTACGTGCCAGCAGCCGCGGTAATACGTAGGGGGCAAGCGTTATCCGGATTTACTGGGTGTAAAGGGAGCGTAGACGGCATCACAAGTCAGAAGTGAAAATCCGGGGCTCAACCCCGGAACTGCTTTTGAAACTGTGGAGCTGGAGTGCAGGAGAGGTAAGCGGAATTCCTAGTGTAGCGGTGAAATGCGTAGATATTAGGAGGAACACC